>JAEEGH010030685.1_pt1 | contig 10435 bp, 5 predicted proteins | sample 9134181 | NCBI WGS metagenome assembly JAEEGH01 (sample SAMN16246544, study PRJNA631951) | gut metagenome | biome: gut microbiome; feature: rumen; material: DP-attached | host: Bos | place: Iran: Karaj | collected 2018-10 | reverse complement strand
ATGGCTTCTACAAATGTTGGTGGCCTGAGCGGTGCCTTTATCCCTGTATCTGAAGATGAAGGAATGATTGAAGCTGCAAAGAAAGGTTCTATCTGTCTTGAAAAACTTGAAGCTATGACTACAGTTTGTTCTGTAGGTCTTGATATGATTGCCATCCCTGGTGATACACCAGCAACCACAATCTCTGGAATTCTTGCAGATGAATTTGCAATTGGAATGGTAAATAACAAAACTACAGCCTGCCGTCTTATTCCAGCACCTGGCAAAAAAGCAGGAGAATGGGTCGAATTTGGTGGATTACTTGGCGGATGTCCTGTTATGCCAGTAAGCAAATTTGGATGTGCAGATTTTATCAACCGCGGTGGACGTATTCCTGCCCCAATCCATTCCTTCCGTAACTAATGCAACTTATTTCTCCAGATAAAAACACTTTTCCTCTCATTTCAAAATACATTCAACGATATGAGGAAAAGTGTATTTTTTTGGCATCCCATATCCGGCGTCAGTCAAAAAATCTTTACATTATCAGTAACAGCGGCAAAACAAATGATATTCAGGGAATAATTTATCTGGATTCATCACTTTTTCACCTTATTCCAAATCTTGAAAATATAAATGCTGCAGAACTTTTTTCTCTTATCCGCCAGAAACAGGAAACCAAAATTAAATGCATAAGTGGTGAAGCAAAAGGAACTGAATTTTTTAAAAATCTCTTAAAAGAAGTTCAGGGAGAAGCATACCAGACAAATCACTACAAGCTGATGACAGCAGACCAGACTGTAAATCCGCCGGAAGAACTTGCAAATGATGATCAGATTATCCGCTGTACAGAAGCTGATATAGACCTTCTTTTTCCTATTCAGAAAAAATACCTGACAGAAGAAGTTGCTCCCTTTGGAAAAACTGTTACAGATGCAGAAGTTTCTATTGGGCTCAGACAGACACTCAAAAATCAACTTTGTCTAGCCTTATACTCCAACGGTGAAATAGTTGCAAAAGCAAACACAAATGCAATCGGAATAAACTGGATTCAATTGGGTGGTGTTTATACTGATCCACTTTACAGAAGGAATGGATATGCATGGCATTTAATTTCTGCCATTTGCAGAAGAACTTCTAAGGCCGGAAAAAAATCAGCCTTATTTGTAAAAGATATAAATGTTCCTGCTATGGAACTTTACAAAAAACTCGGTTTTAAAGATTCAGGTTTATACGAAATTGCCTATTTTTAATCATTAAAAAAATGATTAATCCAAAAGTTCCTTCACCACCCTCTGGTAATCCCCGTCAAAAGTTGCATGAATAAAAGGTCTGGCTAAAATCACTTTATCAGCACCATAAAAAATTGCAGTCTGAATATCAGTTTTTGTGCGAAGTCCACCATCAACCCAAATTTCCTTACAATACATTTTCAGTTCTTCCGCATGCAGTGCAAGATAATCACCAGAACTTCCAATGCGGGTTTCAATTCTTCCACCATGATTTGAAATATATACGACATCAGGACGAACTTCTCTAACCAGTTCTAAATCCTCATCAGTAAATACACCCTTTATAATAAAAGGTTTTTCTGTATGTTTACGGAATTCTTCCAGTTGCTGAGCAGTTTTTCTTTCCAGATGAACCAGATTTCGCATGGTGACAATATTATAAGAATCAATATCTATACCTACATAATCGGCGTAAGGACTTACCCATTCTGCCCTTTCAATTATGCGTTCCTGAGGATAAGGTTTCAGAAAAAATGCTGCTGATAGATTTTTCGAAAAAGAATTTCCCTGGCCCTTCAAAATTTTTACAGCTTCAATACCAAGTTTTAATTTTTCGTCAGGACATCCGTCCCCTATGCAAAGTCCAAAACCTGCCAGAGCTGCATTTGTAAGATAAGGAAGATAAAAATCTTTTTCTTCTGCATAACCAATATTTTCAACTGCACCCGTAACAGGTCCGCAGCGAATCATATCTGGAGTAATTTGAATATCTGAAATTTTTGTCTGATTTCCCTGAAGGCAGGCTTTTTCATAAAGCTCTTTCCAGGCTTCATAATTCAACTGGAAATTTTTACTTTGAAAAACACCCCCAAGACCAGGCATATTTCCTTCGCAGCCATAACCGTCACAAACAGGACAACGGTGACATTTTAAACTGCCGCTTGAAGAAGGTTTTGAATAATTAAATTGTTCCCCACCCAAAGACATTAATTAGTCCCCAAAACAAATACCCAAGTCTCGGGCAGTTTTTAGCATAGAATCATCTTCTGAAATAAACTTTGCTTTTCCAGCAACTTCGCTCAGTGGTGTAGCAACAATTTCTCCATCTTTTACTGCAACAAGATTTCCAAACTCTTTATTTGCAAGAAAATCTGCGGCCGCATTTCCAAGCTGAGTTGCAAGTAACATGTCATATGGAGAAGGATTTCCACCCCTCTGCAAGTAGCCTAAAACAGAAGTACGGGTTTCAATTCCTGTTTCTGCTTCAATTTCTTTTGCAACGCGGAAAGCTACAGATTGAGTCATTCCTTCACGTGCTTTTTTGAATTCTTTTTTACTAAGTTTACCTTCTTCTAAATCGAGGGCACCTTCTGAACAGGCAACAATAAAATAGTTCTGTTCCTTTGCTTTTTTAGCTTTAAGGTATTTTGCAATTTTCTTAATATCATATGGAATTTCTGGAAGAAGTATTACATCAGCATTTCCTGCAACACCGGCATAAAGACCTAACCATCCAACTTTATGGCCCATAATCTCTACGACCATACAGCGTCCATGACTTTTTGCAGTAGTTCTAATTGCTTCAATTCCAGAAGTTGCTACATCAATTGCTGTGTGAAAACCAAAAGTTTCGTCTGTACCAACAATATCATTATCAATTGTTTTAGGCATGCCAATTACATTAAAACCTGCTTCAGACAAAAGAGATGCAGTTGTGTTTGTTCCGTTTCCACCAAGACAAACCAGAGCATCCAGCTTATTTTTTTTGAAAGTTTCTTTTATTCCTTCTACAGGAAGCAGGCCTGTTTTTGGATCTGGAACAGGATTTTTGAATGGTTTAACTCTGGATGTACCCAAAATTGTTCCACCAAGACCAATCATATTTTCCAGGTCAAAATCATCCATTTTTACAACATCATTATCAATTAAACCACGATAACCATTTCTAATCCCTATGAATTTCATTCCATAGTTATTTTTTCCAGAAATACAAAGGGCACGAATAGCAGCATTCAGACCTGGTGCATCACCACCAGAAGTTAGAATACCAACTGTTTTTATAGAAGTTGCTTTCATATCCATGATTATAACCGTTTTTTTAGAAGTCTAACAACAAAAAAAATCCTAAAAACTTTTTTTATATAACCGATAATTGAGTTATGAAAGCATCTAATAAATCTAGCATTATTACCGGAGTTGCATTACTTTGTCTGGCAGCTTTATTTTCAATTTGTTTGATTGCACAGGCCTTTGATTTTGGAAGTGCAGGAACAGGACATAACAATTTCCTCTTATTCTTGGGAAATATGTTGTACACCGTTTATGGTTTTTCAAGCATTTTGATTCCAGGATTTCTTTTAATTTCTGGACTTTCATGTTTTGCAACCCAATGGACTGCAAGAAAAACAATGAGACTTATTACAGCTCTTGTACCTTTCTTTACCTGTGTAATAACAGAAAAAATCATCCGTTCAATTGTTGATTTGGGTGGCGGAGCTTTTGCAGGTCTTAAGATAATTATTGCACTGGTGATTGGAGCCATGCTTATTGTAATTGAATTCCTTGGTACAGGAATTATTGCAGATAAAATTCAGCAGGGAAGCAGAAAAAAGGGAAATGGATATACTAAGCTTTCAAAAATTTCAATTCCTTCTGCCACTGAAGAACCTGCCGAAGGTATAAAACACCGCTCTATTTTTGATAAAGTTCTCGATGCCGTAGACAATCCTTCTGAAGAAAATACAGAAGAAACAGAATATGAAGAAGATGAAAATCTCGATTTAGAAGCAGAAGAAGCTTACCGCCAGTACAATTCAGAACAAACTGAAGAAGCTGAAAATCCATATGCATCTTACGAAGAAGAAATTGCCGCTGAAGAAGCAATGGAAGAAGAAAAATCTTTGGACAGCGAAATTGGTGATGAAGAAGCAGAAACTGAACCTGATGATACTGAAACAGAAACTCCAGCTACAAGCAGTTCCATGATTACTCAGGAAGAATTTGCAGCCCTTACTTCACCAGAAGAACCTGCAGACGAACTTGAATGGCCAGACCTTCCACCACAGCCAGAAAAACTTCCTCCAGAATATGATGCAGATTTTGATGAAAATGACCCTGATTTAGAATTTCCTCCAAAAGAATTAGTTCTTGAAGACGAAGATGAACCAGAAAGTGAAGAAAATCAAACAGAAGAAGCAGAAAGCGAAGATACTGCTTCTGAAAATGAAACATCTCCTGTCCACGAAACTTACTCAAAAGACGATCCTTATGCTGCGGCAAGATATGTTGATAAGGTTGTAGAAAATCCACGTTTTCCCCACGGCATAGTAATTCATGATTATTCTGAAGAAGAACCTGCCGAAGAAGACAAGGAGTCTGACCCGAAAGTTCAGAAAAAATCTAAATTTCCTTCAAGAATAAGTCTCGAAGACGATGCAGTTTCAGAATCATCTCCAGAACCAGAAATTTCAGATGAAGATGATTATGTTGAAGATGAAACTCTGCCTTTACCAGATTTTGATATTGAAACTCCTGCAATCTTGAAAAAAGAAAAAATGGAGAGCGAGGAAGAAAATCCATTCAATACTTCAATTGATGAAGCTTTCGAAGAAGATGATGAGGACGAAGATGAAAATCCTCAGGAAAATTTGAAAGAATTCTTTAATAAGATGGATTCAAATTCGACTGTAAAGCCAGTTGAAGATCCTTACGAAATTGAAAACTCAAAAGAAGAAGCTGATGAAGAAGTTGAAGAATCGCCTGTTTTCAATCAGATTGTACAAACAGAAATAGATTCAGACGACGAAGTTGAAACTGAAAGCGAAACTGAAGATACATCTGTCCCTGAAAAAAACGACGAAAGTGAAGATAAGCCTGAAATAAATGAAGAAAGTCCAACAGAAGAAAAGGCTCAAAACTCACAAGTTTCAATTTCTTCTTCCCTCTCTGATGTTTTTTCTGATATGGAAGAAGATATCCGTAAAAATCAGCCTGTTCAGGAAAAAAGAGTAGAAGAAACAAAAGCCGAAACAATTCCATCTAAAGCCTCTGAAAATAATCCTCACGCTAAATCTGCAACAAACCTTACAGCAGATGAACTTACAGACTTTTTCAAGGCCCAGCAGGAAGAAAATAAACCAAAAGGTTCAGAAATTATGGCAAATCCTCCAAAAGTAAGTAATATTGCCACAAAAAAAGGACCTTACGTTATCCCTTCAGATCTTTTAATTGCTTATAAAGACGACGAATACTGGGTAATTGATGATGCAACAAAACAGGCCGCTTTGAACCTTAAGCAGACTCTGGCAGAATTTAACATTGAAGCAGAAATTATTGGAATTAAAAAAGGTCCTGTTGTAACAATGTTTGAACTTTTACCTGCACCTGGTGTAAAACTCAGTAAGATTGTTGCCCTCCAGGATAACATTGCCCTTAGCCTTGCTGCACAGTCAGTTCGTATTGTTGCACCTATTCCTGGAAAACAGGCTGTCGGAATTGAAGTTCCAAACCGACACCGCTCTGTAGTTGGATTCCGTGAAATTATTGAAATGGACCTTCCTGAATGGAAAAAAATGGCTGTTCCTGTAATTCTTGGAAAAGATATTTTAGGAAAAGCCCAGCTTATTGATTTAGTAAAAACTCCACATATGCTCATTGCCGGTGCAACAGGTTCTGGTAAATCAGTTTGTGTAAACTCTTTGATTCTTTCAATTTTGTACAAACGTTCCTTCCAGGATGTAAAAATGATTCTGGTGGATCCAAAAGTAGTTGAATTGAAGCTTTACAACAACATTCCACACCTTCTGACACCTGTTATTACAGAACCTAAAAAAGCATTACAGGCTTTAAAATGGGCCCTCTGTGAAATGGAAAGACGTTATGCCCTCTTAGACCAGATGGGTGTCCGCGATATTTCAAACTACAATCAGAAGATTAAGGATCAGAAGATTTGTACAGAAAAACTGCCATACATCGTTATCATCATTGATGAATTTGCAGATTTAATGGCAACTTCTGGAAAAGAACTTGAATCTGTAATTGCAAGACTTACCGCCATGTCTCGTGCCGTAGGAATTCATCTTGTACTTGCAACTCAGAGACCTTCTGTAAACGTAATTACTGGTTTAATTAAAGCAAATATTCCAACCCGAATTGCCTTCATGGTTGCTAGCCGTACAGACTCTAACATCATTATTGATACAGTAGGGGCTGAAAAACTTCTTGGCCGTGGTGATATGCTTTATGCTTCTGCCGTAGATCCAGCACCTGTTCGAATTCAGGGTACATTCATCAGCGATCAGGAAGTTGAAGATGTTGTAAGAACCGTCAAAGAATATGGTGAACCAGACTACATTGATGATGAAATTTTCATTGACGATGAAGATGACGAAGAAAAAGCAAGAGATCTCTTTGGACAGCCTATGGATGATGATGACCCACTTTACGATCAGGCCCTCGAAATTGTTGTTCAGAGTGGTAAAGCCAGTGCAAGTTACATCCAGAGACGACTGAAAATCGGTTATAACCGTGCTGCCAGACTTGTAGAAGAAATGGAAGAGCGTGGTATTGTAGGTCCTCAAAACGGAAGTAAACCTCGCGAAATCATTCACGTTCCATAATCTATATAAAAGACAAAAACAGATGTCTACCCAAAAAGCTCATTTTGACCTAAAATAAAAGTATGAGTCCAAAACTAATTGTACTTTTTATTCTTAGCCTCTTAATGAGCTTTTTTTTAATTTCAGCAGGCATCTATTTTGCTTCTCAAAAATTTCTTACCAGACTAAATGAATCTTCGGCCATAAAAAATGCCCAGACCTTTGCAAAAAATAAAGTCCGGGCAAAAGGAAGCTCTTACATCTCATTAGGATTAGGAGCTCTAACATTAGTTTGGTCAGTCATGATAATGATGTTTCCAGGCCTTACTTCATATCTGGCACTAATCTACATGACTCTTATTTTTATCTGTTCTTCTATTTTGTTCTTTCTTTACAAATAGCATCAACAAGCTGCTTACTGGCTTTTTCGTGTGTTTTTTCAGAAGGATGCCAGTCTGCACAAATTGTATCACTCATTTGCTGAGGATTAAGTCTTAATGCAGAAATTCTGGAATCTCCTGTTTCTGAAGAATATTTTGAAACAGCCTGACTCAGAGCGGTGTACAAATCATCCCCCATCATTCCAAGACAAGAAATGATATAAGCCTTAGGATTTTTCTGTCTTACCTTTTTTAGAAATTCTACATAAGAATCAGTATATTCCTGCACACGGTCAGCCTTTTTATTTGTATAAGAAGCATCATTTGTACCAAGATTTATTACAACAAAATCAGGCTGATAAGCAGCAAAATTCCAGTTTACATTTACAGGATTAAGACCAAAAATTGTATTTCCCCAACTGAAACCAAGTTTTTCATAAATTCTTGGAATTACTGAATCAGGATTTTTCTCACCGTTTCCAGTATAACCAGAAGTAATCCCCCATCCGCTTACACTTACAAAAGACCAGTCCGCATTCAAAGCCTGAGCTGTCTTAAATGCATAAGTTTTTGTTGAATCTTCTGTTGAAGTCTTAAAATGATGCTCTTTTACAGGATCATCAACTCCATATCCACAGGTAATTGAATCTCCAATAAATTCAATCTTAAAATCTCTTTCTTTTGATGGAGAAACTTTTCCTTTTTCATTAACAGAAAGACTTGTAATTGCGGCAAGAGAATTGGCACTTTCAGAAACTTTTAAAATCTGAACAAGTCCTTCTACGTTTTTCTTTTGATCAAAAATAGTAAAAGTTTCGGTCTTTTTGCTGATCATTTTATCAAGCAATCTTTCACCATTTACAAAAGCAACAATTCTGGCAGAAGAATCATTTTCACGACCACGAGCTCCACTATCACCCGCAATAGTTACTTCCAGATATTTTGCTTTTACATTAAATTCAATTCCACTTGAAGAAAAAGCCAGAACCAGACCATTTGAATGTTCATAAGTTCTTCCAATTTTTCTGACATGTTCTGAATCAAGCGCAATAGTCTTGTTTTCAGACCAGATTAAAACAGATGAGCTTAATAAGAAAATTAAGCTGATTAATAATGATAATTTTTCGATTCTTTTCATAACAAAAATTATAAAGGTAGTTTTTTAAATACAAAAGACTAAAAAATCATATAACACAAAAATAACGCAAAAATATAGACTATTTTATAGAGAATTGAATTTATCCACATAAAAAACTATAATTACATATTAAAATTTTCGAGGAAAAAAATGCCAAAAATTGAATGTAACGAAAAACTCTTTTTTGAAGCTATTGGAAAAAAATACACTTATGATGCTTTGGAAGACGTACTTCCTTGCGCAAAGGCTGAACTTGATGAAAAGCCTGATACAAGCCTGCCAGAAAACGAACGCGTAGTAAAAATTGAATTAAATGATACAAACCGTCCTGATCTTTGGTCTACAAATGGTGTTGCACGACAGATTAAACTTCATGAGGGTGGAAAAACTGTTGATTACATGAAACTTATGTCTAACTTTGGTAACAATGATTACGAAGGACGTACAATCACAGTTGATCCAGAACTTAAAGACATTCGTCCATACATGGTTGCATTCATGATTGCAGGAAAACCAATTGATGATGCCATGCTTAAGGATATCATTCAGACACAGGAAAAACTCTGCTGGAACTTTGGACGCAAACGTAAGACAATTTCTATGGGCGTTTACCGTTCAGATTTAATCAAATTCCCAGCTCACTATAAGGCTGTAGATCCAGATAAGACAAGTTTTGTTCCTCTCCAGTGTGATACTCCAATGACATGCCGCCAGATTCTTACAGACCATCCAAAAGGAAAAGATTTCGGCTGGATTATTCAGGATTTGAAAAAATTCCCACTTCTTACAGATGATAATAATGAAGTTCTTTCTATGGCTCCAGTTATTAACTCTGCAAGCCTTGGTGCCGTTCAGGTTGGCGATAAAGATCTTATGGTTGAACTTACTGGTGACAACATTGAAAGCCTTTTACTTTCTGCAAACATTGTTGCCTGCGACTTTGCTGATCAGGGATACTCAATCAAACCAATTCTTGTAAAACATCCTTATGATACAGGACTTGGAAAAGATATCTTGGCTCCATACTATTTCCAGCCAAAAACAAAAACAACTCTTAAAGCAATCAACAAACTTTTAGGTTCAGATTTTGACATGAAAAAAGTTGAAGATGCTTTAATCCGCATGGGAAATACAATTGAAGTTAAGGGCGAAGAAATTACACTTTCTCCAGCTCCATACAGAAACGACTTCCTCCACGAAGTAGATATTATTGAAGATGTTATGATTGGCTGCAATGTTGCCGCATTTGAACCAAGAACTCCTCAGGACTTTACAATTGGTCGTCTTCTTCCTCTTACAGAATTCAGCCGTAAAGCTAAAACTTTGATGGTTGGACTTGGCTATCAGGAAATGATTTTCAACTATGTTGGATCAAAGAAAGACTACATCGACAATATGATGATTGATGGTTCAAAGGTTATTGAAATTGCAAACCCAATGAGCGAAAACTATCAGTTCATCCGTCCAGAAATCCTTTCATCACTCTGCCGTGCAGAATCTGGTTCTGCCAATGCAATGTATCCACATAAAATCTTTGAAATTGGTAAAGTTGCATATCTTAAAGATGATGAAAACACTGGAACAATCACACGCCAGCACATTGGATTTATGACCGCTTCTGCAGACGCTAACTTTAATACTTTGGCTTCAGAAGTTTCTTCTCTGGTTTACTTCCTTGACCACGAATACAAAGTTGTAGAATCAAATGATCCACGCTTTATTCCAGGACGCCAGGCAGAACTCATTGTAGACGGACAGCCAGCTGGTGTATTTGGTGAAGTTCATCCACAGGTTTTGGAAAACTGGGGAATTACAACTCCATGTGCAGCCGGTGAATTAGACCTTGAAACTTTAATGGCTACAGCTGATACAAAAACAGAAGCAGAAAAAGCAAAAGACAAGAAAGCTAAGGAACCAGCAGCAAACGCCACAGCCGGAAACAATCAGAAATCAGAAGCAGAACTTAATCCAGTTAAGTACTTCAACGAGCACATTGAACTCCGCGTTGCAAAAATCACAAAGGTAGAAACAAACCCACAGGGCGACAAGCTTTATATCGAAACTTTGGATGACGGCACAGGCACAGAACGCATTATTCAGAGCGGCCTT
>JAEEGH010030684.1_pt1 | contig 10435 bp, 8 predicted proteins | sample 9134181 | NCBI WGS metagenome assembly JAEEGH01 (sample SAMN16246544, study PRJNA631951) | gut metagenome | biome: gut microbiome; feature: rumen; material: DP-attached | host: Bos | place: Iran: Karaj | collected 2018-10 | reverse complement strand
TGGAGGATAACAGAGAACTTTATGAGTATATAAGAACACTCATAGAGATAAGAAAAGCGCATCCTGTGATCTACACCGGATCTCCTGACAGTGAAGTGAATGGTACGGGCTATCCGGAACTGTCATTCCATGGTGTTAAGGCCTGGGATATAGATGAGAATGCTCCGGGGCTGGCATTTGCATATATGTATGCTGAAGACGGAAGCAAATATGGAATGAAGAAGAACTGCTTCATTTACATTGCAGTAAATGCTCACTGGGAAGATCATGATTTTGAGCTTCCCGTTATTCCGGACGGATATAAATGGAAGCTGGTTCTTGAGTCCGGTGATCATGGATATGACGGTGGAAGTCATATAGTGCTAAAGAGCAGGTCGACAGCTCTTTTGCTTGCACAAAAACAAGGTAAGAACAGATAAACGGATGGTGTATTATGGATGAAGCAAGACAGGCTCAGGTAAGAAGATATAACAGAAATATTGAAACTGCCGGCGGAGCGGTGATCATGTTTGGCCTGTGGGCAGTTGTAAGATTCCTTATAACCCTGGCAATGGGTTCTTCAAAGGGAGTAGAGTACTTTAAAGCGTATTATAGCTCGGAACCTTCAGATGAAGAGCTGCTCTTGACAATAGTTATTTTTATTGTGATCTTCTCTATCTTTATGGCTCTTTATTTGATCATTGGCCTTAGTGCTATCCGGTATGCAAACGGAAAAAAGAAGAAGAGAGGATTTGCTTATTGCGCGATAATTGTTGCCGTTCTTACATTGCTGACCCTTCCTATGTATTTTGTTGATGATATACCATCAGAAACTATTGATACTATACTTGCCTCTCTTCTCACAGATGTGACTCTGGTTGCCATTCTGTTTGATATGGCAAGATCTACATTCAAAAGAGACAAACTGCTTAAAATGGTTAGTCAGGAGCAATAAAGTAATGCAGGAAGATTTTCATTATTATGCTACATACTGCGCAGCAATGCTTGCGGGTTTTACACATGAAGAGAGTCTGGACATCTGTTACAGTGCCCAGCTTGTTGATCTGTGCTCTGTTACCTTCCTGGGTAAGATAAAAGGGCCTAAAAATGCAGCTACCACGCAGCTTTCCCTTGAGATGATGGATGCCAGGACAGACATTATAGGCCTTCAGAACATAACCAGAATCTGGGCATCTTTCCATTTTTTGCCAAAAGACCTCTACGTGAAGATACCAAAGCGTCCAAAGAGATACATGAATAAGTACAGACTGATCTGCGGACCAAATAGTGACCTTGTGGAAAAGACCATAGAACTGGCAAAGGGCAAGACTCTTCAGCATATAGGAATAGCCATGCATGTCCTGGCAGATACCTGGGCGCACAGTGGATTTGCCGGAACACCTTCCCTTGTTATAAACAATACGGACAGGGAGTTCTATGAAATAGTAAAGGAACATGGGGTTGAGGTGGAAAAGAAGGTGAAATTCAAGCACAGCGCCAGCACACCTGACGATATTGATAAAGGCTATTTTTCCAACAGTCTTTATCAGGGAGATGAGAATTCCATCATCAACCTTGGTCACGGAAGAGCAGGTCATTTCCCCGATTATTCTTTTGCAAAATATAAGTATCTTCCGGCATACGAAGGATACAATTTCCGCATCAAGGATAACCCAAGTGATTATATTAAAGCCTTTATGCAAATGGTTCAGGCAATGAAGTACTTAAGGGGCAGTATTGATCGCTTTGAATTAGATACTTACGACGAAACAGTATTGGACAGGTTTGGGGTAAGAATAAATGAGATCATCAGAAAACGCCAGCCTAATGCAAACGATGACTGGAAGGAATTTGGAGAAGACCTGTCCAGATGCAGAATTGAGAAATTTGATGTTACAAAATATCAGGATGAATACATAAACGCTCCCAAGAATCAGAAGGATGATACGTTCCTTGGAAAATTCATTACAGGAGCTATGAGTCAAAAGGGAATGGTGACAGCTGAGATTTTTAAGTCCGGAAATATTCTGGCTGGAATCTCAAAGGCTATTCCTAACAAAAATATCAGGGAATTTATTACGGAAGGTTAAGTATGAGCAAGTTACAGAGAGTTAATTCTTTCATATTTGGCGTTTTAATGCTTATTATGGCTGCGTTCATGCTGGAGTTTAGAGACTCTTCCTATATGTTTATTCTGTTTTTTTTAGGTATGGGATATCTCATTACCGGCATAGGAAGGCTCATATATTTCTTCACTATGGCAAGATACATGGTAGGAGGTAAGGTGTCGCTGTACAGGGCAGTTATTTTGATTGATTTTGCTGTACTTACGCTTTCTCTTGCGGATGTACCCAAAATATATATCCTGCTTTATCTTGCTGTTATTAATGTCTTTGCCGGAATTGTTGAGGTACTCCGTGCAAATGAAACCAGAGTCAACGGATCCAAAAACTTTAAACTCAAGCTCTTTCACGGAATTTTCAATATTGTGATTGCTGTGTGCTGCATTGTGTTTTTGAAATACCCCCACACTGCGGTAATCATATATTGCATTGGCCTTGTTTACTCCGCGATAATCCGCATTGTTACTGCGTTTAGAAGATCTACATTTGTTTATATATCATAAAATTCTGCCAAATAATAAATAGTAAAAATTTCCCCTTGTGTTACTTCCATTAGAAAAATATAATGGATTAAATGGTGAAAAAAGGAATACGATGGAGGAAAGTGATGGCAGCAAGAACTGATATACACAAAGTACTGATAATCGGCTCGGGGCCGATAGTTATTGGACAGGCGTGCGAGTTTGACTATTCTGGAACTCAGGCGTGTAAGGCGCTTCGGAGCCTTGGATATGAGATAGTTTTGGTCAATTCCAATCCGGCAACCATAATGACGGATCCGGAAATGGCTGATAAGACCTATATTGAGCCGCTTAATGTTGACAGGGTTGCGGCTGTCATTGAAAAAGAAAGACCGGATGCTCTTCTGCCAAATCTGGGTGGACAGTCCGGGCTTAATCTGTGTTCTGAGCTTTATAAAGCAGGTATCCTCGACAAATATAATGTAAAAGTAATAGGTGTTCAGGTTGATGCCATTGAGCGTGGTGAGGACAGGACTGAGTTCAAAAAGACCATGAACATGCTTGGAATTGAGATGGCAAGGTCCAAGGCATGCTACAGCGTGGAAGAAGCGCTGGCTGAGGCAGATGAGCTTGGCTACCCTGTTGTTCTTCGTCCTGCCTATACCATGGGCGGAGCCGGAGGCGGACTTGTTTACAACAAGGAGGAACTCCAGACAGTATGTTCAAGAGGACTTGCAGCATCCATTATCCATCAGGTGCTTGTCGAAGAGTCAATTCTTGGATGGGAAGAGCTTGAGCTTGAGGTTGTCAGGGACAAAGACAACAACATGATCACAGTTTGCTTTATTGAAAACGTTGATCCTGTTGGCGTTCACACAGGTGACTCCTTCTGTACAGCTCCAATGCTCACAATTTCCGAGGATCTGCAAAAAGAGCTTCAGAGACAGGCCTACAAGATTGTAGAACACATCGGAGTTATCGGCGGAACCAACGTACAGTTCGCCCATGACCCTAAGACAGGAAGAATTGTAGTAATCGAGATCAACCCAAGAACCTCCCGTTCTTCAGCTCTTGCAAGTAAGGCTACAGGCTTCCCGATAGCCCTTGTTTCAGCCAAGCTGGCAACAGGACTTACCCTGGCTGAGCTTCCTGACTCAAAGTTTGGTACCCTTGATAAGTATGTTCCAAACGGCGATTACGTGGTTGTTAAGTTTGCGCGCTGGGCATTTGAGAAGTTCCACGGTGTTGAGGACAAGCTTGGAACACAGATGAGAGCTGTTGGTGAAGTAATGAGTATCGGCAAGAACTTCAAGGAGGCATTCCAGAAGGCAATAAGATCTTTGGAGAAGGATCGCTATGGTCTTGGATGCATCGGCAAGTTCGAGGAAATGCCGGTAGAGGAGCTTTTAAGGCGCCTTAAGGACGCATCATCTGAGAGATACTTCCTTATGTATGAAGCCATGAAGAAGGGCATTACAGTGGAAGAACTCTGCGATATCACCAAGGTCAAGGAGTATTTCGTAAACGAGATCAAAGAGCTTGTGGATGAGGAAAAAGCTCTTTTGACAAAATATAATGGTAAGGTTCCGGAGGAAAAAGACCTTATTAAGGCCAAGGAAGATGGATTTAGCGACAAATATCTGGCCAAGGTGCTCTCGGTTTCTGAGGATGACATCAGAAAGGCAAGAGAGGCAGCGGGACTTACAGAGTGCTGGGATGGCGTTCATGTCTATGGAACAGACGGAAGTGCCTACTATTACTCAACCTATCAGACAGAAGATAAGCTTGAGAATCCAATGAAGCTTGAGTGTGCAGGGGATAACCGCAAGATCATGATCCTTGGAGGCGGCCCTAACCGTATCGGACAGGGAATAGAATTCGATTACTGCTGTGTACATGCGTCTCTTGCTCTTAAGGAGCTTGGCTTTGAGACCATAATTGTCAACTGCAATCCTGAGACGGTTTCAACGGACTACGATACATCGGATAAGCTGTATTTTGAGCCTCTTACCCTTGAGGATGTTCTTCAGATTTATCGCAAGGAGAAGCCACTTGGAGTTATTGCGCAGTTTGGCGGACAGACACCTCTTAATCTGGCAGCCAAGCTAAAGGAAGAGGGAGTCAACATCCTTGGCACTACACCTGAAGTAATAGATCTTGCCGAGGACAGAGACCAGTTCAGGATGATGATGGAGAAGCTTGGAATCCCTATGGCGCAGTCAGGAATGGCTTCCGATGTAGAGGGAGCAAAAGAGATCGCGGCCAAGATCGGATATCCCGTAATGGTTCGTCCTTCCTTCGTTCTTGGAGGACGAGGAATGGAGATCGTAAGGGATGAAGGCAGCATGGAAGAGTATATGAAGGCTGCTGTAGGCGTAACTCCCGACAGGCCGATCCTTATTGACAGATTCCTTCACAACGCCCTTGAGTGCGAGGCAGATGCCATCAGCGATGGAAATGCCGCATTTGTTCCTGCGGTTATGGAGCACATAGAGCTTGCAGGTATCCACTCAGGTGACAGCGCATGCATAATACCATCCAAGCATATTTCGGAAAAGAACCTTAGGACCATCGAGGAGTACACAAGAAAGATAGCTGTTGAGATGAATGTTGTGGGCCTTATGAACATGCAGTATGCCATCGAGGATGATACTGTTTACGTGCTTGAGGCAAATCCAAGGGCATCAAGGACAGTTCCTCTTGTTTCAAAGGTCTGCGGAATTAAGATGGTACCGGTTGCTACAGATATAATCACAGCATCTCTTACAGGAAGAAAGTCACCTGTTGCTGATCTTATCAGTAAAAAGAAAGGTGATGAGCCACCATATTATGGTGTAAAAGAGGCTGTGTTCCCGTTCAATATGTTCCCTGAGGTTGATCCTGTACTGGGACCTGAGATGCGCTCTACAGGAGAAGTTCTTGGACTTGCAAAGACCCCGGGAGAAGCATTCTTTAAGGCTGAGGAGGCTGCTAATGCGGCGCTTCCGCTAAAGGGAGCTGTGCTTATCTCATTAAATGCTGAAGATAAGCCTGAGGCTGCAGAGATAGCAAGGAGCTTTGCCGATGACGGATTTAAGATCTATGCAACAGGCAAGACTTTTGAAGTTATTGTGGAAGCAGGAATCGATGCTGTGCGCATAATGAAGAACTACGAGGGCGGAAGACCAAATGTAGAGGATGTCATCAAGAACGGTGATGTTCAGCTTGTTATCAATTCCCCTATCGGAAAGGGCACAGCGCATGATGACGGATACCTGCGCAGAGCTGCTATTAAGGCAAGGATTCCTTATATCACCACAGTTGCAGCTGCAAGAGCTGCGGCAGAGGGAATCCATGAAGTTATACAAAATGGCTGCGGTAACATCAGCTCACTTCAGGAATATCATAAAGCGTTGTATAATTGATTTATGATTTCTTTTATGAGGAGGGAAATAATATGGATGAGCAAATGCTAAATGTCAATAAAAAGACCTTAGGATGGCAGAGATTTGCTGCACTCATGGTGCTTGCTACATTTATGGTGATACTGGTAACCGCTCTCATTCTTGTGCCACAGATTGTGGAAACCTTGAACAACATTAACAAGGTGGCGGGTGAAGTGGAACAGTCACTTCAGGGAGTAGATACAATGGTTGCAGAAATGACTTCTGCCAGCGAAAACCTCAACAAACTTGTGGATGACAATGCCCAGGGGCTTACTACTGCTGTTGAAAATCTTGCAAATGTTGATTTTGACGGACTTAATAAGGCAATTCAGGATCTTCAGGATGCAATAGGACCTATGGCTACGTTCTTTAACAAATTCAAGTAATATTGCAATGGTGATCAGAATATGGAAATAGAATTATCATCTTTTTTTAATCTCATGCATTATGAGTATGGAGAGGCGTATTTTGGAAGCCACAAGGGAATGAGGTACCGCCTGGCAAGAGAACCTCTTGAAAATGTCAAATTTACGCCAATTGAGGAGAGAAAGCCGGCAACCCTTATGGCAACTGTGTGGCCTGAGCCATATTCCTATGCATGTACCGACAAAGCACTTATGACAAGCGAAAACTTCGAAGTGTCCCAGGAGGGGCTTGAAGAGGCTGTCAGGTGGATTAATGAACAATATCAAAAAAATTTTGCTTCGTAAAAAGGATTTTGGGACCCCATGTCGAATAATACAGATATGGGGTCTTTTTTTGTGGACTAAAGCCCCAAAATTCTACCTGACGAAAGAAGAAAAGACTTGAAAATCCGCGAAAAACTAGAAGAAAGAGAGACCAGGATCTTAAGCAGTCATGCTACTCTCAGCATGAATTCCAGGGGAAGGGAAAAAGAAGAAAAGCAGTGCGACATAAGGCCTTGCTTCCAGAGAGACCGTGACAGGATACTTTATTCCAAGTCATTTAGAAGGCTCAAGGACAAGACCCAGGTCTTTTTGTCCCCTGACGGAGATCATTACAGAACCCGTATGACTCATACCCTGGAGGTTTCCCAGAATGCCAGGACTATTGCTAAGGCTCTTTTGCTAAATGAAGACCTTGCAGAGGCAATCGCTCTTGGACATGATCTGGGGCATACACCCTTTGGCCATGCAGGTGAGAGGGCGCTTAATGCAGTGTGTCCTGAAGGATTTCGGCATAATGAGCAGAGCCTTAGGATCGTTGAGAAGCTTGAGAACCAGGGAAAAGGCCTTAACCTTACCTGGGAGGTAAGAGACGGTATAGTTAACCACGAGATTGACCTTACTCCCGGAACTCTTGAGGGCAAGGTGGTGCGTCTTTCTGACAAAATTGCATATATGCATCATGACATGGACGACGCTATAAGGGGCGGAATAATAACAGAGAGCGATGTCCCCGAGAGTCTTGTCAGGGTAATAGGCCACAGCAAGGGAGAATGGCTTGATACCTTTATCCATGACATTATATCCACCAGCATGGGGCTTGATGACATAAGGATGTCTGATGAGGTGTATGAAGCTTTTCACGGCCTTAGAAAGTTTATGTTTGAAAGAGTTTATACCAACCCTGTTGCCAAGGGGCAGGAGGGCAAGGTTGAGGAGATGATCAAGATCCTCTACAACTATTATGTTGGTCATGTGGATCTTTTACCTGATTATCTCAAGGAGATTTTAAACAGAGGAGAAGCCTCCAAAGAGAGGGTTGTATGTGATTATGTCAGTTCAATGACTGACAGGTATGCAGTAGCAGTATTTGAGGAAGTATACGTTCCTCATAGTTGGGCGGTGCTATAAATGCGTTATTCAGACGATATCATAGAGGAAGTCAGATCACGCAATGACATTGTGGATGTGGTTGGACAGTATGTTCATCTGCAGAAAAAGGGAGCCAATTACTTTGGGCTATGTCCTTTCCACAATGAGAAATCCGGTTCTTTTTCAGTATCTGCCACCAAGCAGATTTATCACTGCTTTGGCTGCGGAGCCGGTGGAAACGTGATCAGCTTTTTAATGAATTATGAAAACTTAACATTTACGGAGGCTCTTAAGCAGCTGGCTGACAGGGCAGGGGTTAACCTTCCCCAACAGGATGATTCACCCCAGGCCAGGGCCATGAGGGATAAGAGGCAGATGCTTCTTGATATCAACAAGGAAGCAGCCAAGTATTACTACATGAACTTAAGGAGCGATGTTGGTGCCAAGGGAATGGAGTATTTCAGATCCAGAGAGCTTTCCGATGAGACGATGAAGAAGTTTGGCCTGGGATTTGCCAATATTACTTCGGACTCGCTGGTCAAATACCTCAGGCAGAAGGGCTATGAGGACGCTCTGATAATTGAGGCGGGACTTGCTTCCTTCGATGAGAAGAGAGGAACTCATGATAAGTTCTGGAACAGAGTCATGTTCCCAATCTCAGATGCAATGGGGAAGGTTATCGGCTTTGGCGGACGAGTCATGGGAGATGGCAAGCCCAAGTACTTAAACTCCCCGGAGACTCCGATCTTTGATAAGAGCCGAAATCTCTTTGGCCTTAACTACGCCAAGAGTTCCAGAGCAGGTTACATGATAATCTGTGAGGGATATATGGACGTAATAGCCATGCATCAGGCCGGCTTTGATATGGCTGTCGCTTCCCTTGGAACGGCATTTACCCAGGGGCAGGCAATGATACTTAAGAGATACACGGATACCGTGATCCTTAGCTACGACAGCGATGAGGCGGGTACGAAAGCGGCCCTTAGAGGAATCGGTATACTCAAAGATGTTGGCCTTAAGGGTAAGGTTCTTGACCTTCGGCCCTACAAGGATCCCGATGAATTCATCAAGAATGAGGGTAAAGAGGCCTTTGAGCAGCGAATCAGAAACGCCGAGAATACCTTCTTTTTCGAAGTTCGAGTCATGGAAGGTCAGCACAACATGTCGGATCCCGAATCCAAGACAGAGGTCCACAGGAAGCTTGCTATGAAGCTCTGTGAGTTTGAAGAGGCACTGGAGAGGGAGAACTACATAGAGGCTGTTGCTGCCAAGTACAATATAGCTATCGATGATCTTAGAAAGCTGGTTGCGACTTATGCAGCCAAGAGCGGCGGTGTGAGACCGGCCGAACGACCTAAATCAGGAAAAATAGAGAAGAAGACGCCGGAGGAGGTCGCCCACAAGAATCAACGACTTCTCCTTACATGGCTGACTGATGAGCCTGAGATTTATCCAAAGGTCAGAAGTTATGTCTCACCTGAAGATTTCAGTGATGATCTGTACCGGAACGTGGCTGTAGAGCTGTTTACGGGACTGGAGAACGGGAATTTTTCACCCGCAGCAATTCTGGATCATTTCACGGACGAGGATGAGCACAGCAAGGTTGCTGAGATGTTCAACACCAATCTCATTGATATTGAGACCAGGGAACAGAGGAAGAAGGCCTTCAGGGACATTATAGTGGGTGTCAAACAGGCCGGATACGAACGGCACAAGAAAGAACTTAAGCCTGACGATCCTAATTTCCTAATGGTGACGATACAGGGCAAGAAAGAGCTGGAGAAATTGGCCCACGCAGATATTTCTCCGGATGACTGACAAATAACAGATAATAATAGAAAAGGAAAATAAAACATGGCAAAGAAGGAAACTACTGCAAAGAAGGCAACTGAAGAAAAAGAGCTGAAAAAGGCTGCTAAGGCCAAGGACACAGCAGCTGCAAAAGAAACCAAGAAAGCAACAAAGGACACAGAAAAAAAAGCAGCAGAGAAGAAAGAGCCTGCAAATAAGACTACTAAGAAAGCTGCAGCAGAGGAAGAAGTTAAGGAAACAAAGAAAACTACCAAGAAGGCTGTTAAAGAAGCTGTCAAGGAGATGGAACCTGAGAAAAAAGAGGCCAAGGAGCCTGTAAAGAAGACTTCTAAGAAAGCTGCGGCAGAGGCTGAAGTAGTAGAGGAAGAAGCTCCAAAGAAAAGGGGGAGAAAGGCAGCTGAAAAGGTAGAAGAGCCTGAAGAAGAGGCAGTAGAGCCTAAGAAGGCATCAAAGAAGACTTCCAAGAAGGCCGCTAAGGCAGAGGAAGGTCCGGCACCTGCAGCTGACGGAGAACTGGACGAGGCAACCAAGGAGCTCTTTGCCCAGAGAGTTAAGGATATCCTTGCTCTTGCCAAGAAAAAGAAGAATGTTCTTGAGTATGCCGAGATCAGTGACTTCTTTGCTGAACTTAACTTAAATGAAGAGCAGTTTGACAATGTTCTGGAAGTTCTTGAGAACTCAGGCATTGATGTCCTTAGAGTATCTGAGGATATAGATGATGATATTCCTGATGATGATGACATGCTCCTTACAGATGAGGATGAGGTTGATATGGAGAATATCGACCTGTCAGTTCCTGATGGAATCAGCATCGAGGATCCTGTAAGAATGTACCTTAAGGAAATCGGTAAGGTTCC
>JAEEGH010030681.1_pt1 | contig 10435 bp, 4 predicted proteins | sample 9134181 | NCBI WGS metagenome assembly JAEEGH01 (sample SAMN16246544, study PRJNA631951) | gut metagenome | biome: gut microbiome; feature: rumen; material: DP-attached | host: Bos | place: Iran: Karaj | collected 2018-10 | reverse complement strand
GCAGCGGCGGCAGCGGGGGCGTCTTCTCGCCGGCGATCGCCATCGGGGCCCTGCTGGGCGCGGCGACGGGGCTGCTGGCCGGGCCGGTGCTGGGGGCGCGCTTCGGCGGCGTCGCCGCGTATTCGCTGGCGGGCATGGGCGGCATGGTCGCGGGGTCGATGCTGGCGCCGATGACGGCCATCCTGATGGTCTTCGAGATCACCTCGAACTACGCGATCATCCTTCCCGTGATGCTGGTGGCCATCCTCGCGACCGTCCTCACCGGGCGGCTCTCCGGCGGCCTTTCGATCTACACCGGGCCTCTCGTGAAGAGCGGCGTGCGCCTGTTCCGCAACGCCTCGCCCGACCTCCTGCGGAACCGCCTCGTGCGCGACCATCTGCGCCCGGCGGGCGAGGTCATGACCCCGTCGGAGCCGGCGGTCCGCGTCGCCGACCGCATCCTGTCGTCGGCCGCCTCCCAGTTCTACGTGACCGGGCCCGACGAACACCTCCTCGGCGTCCTCACCCTCGCCGACGCCCGCCGCCTTCTCCTGTCCTCGCCCGCCCTGCGCGCCGTCCTGCTGGCGGACGACATCATGCGCCGGGACATCCCCGTCGTCTTCGCGGAAGAGACGCTGTCGAGCGTCCTGGCTAAGTTCGCCCGCGCCCCGCTGCCGGAGCTCCCCGTCCTGCGCGGACCGGAGGACCGCCGCCTGCTCGGCACCGTCCGCTACGCGGATGTCCTCGGCGCCTACCAGGAGGAGATTCTGCGGGCGGACGCCGCCCCGGCCTTCGCGATGGGCCTTTCGGAGTTCAACGAACGCTGCGTGACCGTCGCGCCGGGCTTCCAGATCGCCGAGCGGTCCGCGCCGACTCTCTGGCACGGAAAGACGCTCGAATCCCTCGCCCTGCCCTCCACGCGCGGCGTCCGCGTCCTGCTGCTGAAGCGCCCCGGACTCGGCGGACGCCTCGTCGCGTTCATCCCGGAGGCCCGGACCGCCCTCGCGCCGGGCGACCGCGTGGTGCTGCTCGGCCCCGCGTCGGCCATCGCCACCATCATGGAGACCTCGTGAGATGAGCGACGCTCCCCAGCCTCCCGCGCAACCGGCCGATCCCGACGCGGCCCTGCCGTTCGGGCGGCGGTGTTGGGAAGGGTTCAAGTACGGCTGCTACCGCATCCTGGCGTGGTGGATCCGCACCTGGCCGCGTCCGTTCGCCTACTGGGTGGGGTCCCGCATCTGCGATGTCGCCTACTTCCTCAACGGCCGCGCCCGCCACGCCGTCGAGGCGAACCTCCGCGTCGTCTACGAGGCGCGCGGCGTCGAGCTCTCGGAGCGCCTCCTGCGCAACGTCACCCGCAAGACCTTCCAGAACTTCGGCAAGTACGTCGCCGATTTCATCTGCATCGGCCCCCTGACCCCGCGCCTCATCCGCAAATACGTCTCCATCCGCGGCGGCGAACACTACCGCGCCATCCGCGACGAGCCCCGCGGCGTCATCCTTCTCACCGCCCACGTCGGCAACTGGGAGCTCGGCGGGGCCCTCGTCGCCGCCCTGGGCCGGACCCTGAACGTGGTGATCCGCCCCATCGCCTTCCCGACCGTCGAACGCATCTACGACAACTTCCGACAGCGGCGCGGAATGCGCCCCATCCCGCTGCGACACGCCGCCGCCGACATCCTACGCGCCCTGCGGCGGCAGGACGCCGTCGCGTTCGTCGGCGACCGCGATTTCACTCACGACGGCGTCGAAACGCAGTTCTTCGGCCGCCCCACCCCGATGCCCCGCGGTCCCGCCTGGTTCGCCTGGAAGACCAAGACCCCCATCTACCTCGGATTCGTCCGCCGCGAGCCCGGCGACTCCTACACCGTCCGCTTCCTCCCCCCCATCCGCCCCGAAGACGCCACCAGCGAGCAGGACATCCGCCAGCGCACCGCCGCCGCCATCGAAGAGGCCATCTGGTCCGACCCCACCCAGTGGTTCGTCTTCGACCACTTCTGGCCCCCGCCCGCCCACGAATAGCGCAGGGAATTGCCATCTGACTTGACGCCCATGAAACGCGCCTCCGTCCAACACCGCATGGGCCGTCGCCTCGCCGACTGGGACTACGGCGCCCGCGCCATCTACATGGTGACGCTCGAGCTTGTCGAACGCGGACGCCCCGCGCTGGCCGAATGGCCGGTTTGCATCGCCGCCGCCGCTGGACACGAGCCGTATTGGACGTGTCCCCTCACGCCTCTGGGCGAAAAGGTGCTGGCGTGCTGGCTCCGAATTCCCGACTACTGGCCGCAAATCGAGCTCATATCCTCCGTCGTCATGCCCGATCACTTCCACGGCATTCTTTTTGTTCGGGCTCCTTTGCGGTCACGCATGTCGCCGGAAATGGCGAAGACTCTCGGCGATGTCATCCGTGGTTTCAAGACTGGCTGCCGCGAAGCCGCCTGGGCTCCCGGTTTCGTGGACACCATCCTTTTCCGCAAGGGACAGCTGGACCGCATGGTGCGCTACATCCGCGAAAATCCCGAACGTTTGGCGCGAAAGCGTGCAAACCCGGGACTCTTCCGCCGGGTGGAAGACATCGCCCTCCAACTTCCCCTTTCCGGAGAAACTCAAGCCCTTCACTTCCAGTCGCTAGGCAATCTGACGTTGCTCGATTGGCCCGTCCTCCATTCTGTCCAATGCTCCCGGAGCCTTTTGCGTTACCGCCGGGAACGCCTTCCCACCGGGGCGTGGCGCATTATGCGGGATGCCGATGGCATTCCGCTCATCGAAAGCAGCACCTCCGAGTTCGAGAGCTTGTGCGAGGAGGCCTTGAGGCTTGCGAAGCAAGGAGCCGTCCTGGTCAGTCCCTGCCTATCCCATGGCGAACGCGAAATCGCCCGCCGCGCATACGAAAACGGCAGCCGCGTGATTGTCCTGCGCAACAAGGGGTTCGCCAAATGCGAAAAGCCCGGCGGCATCCTTTTCGACATCTGCGCGGCAGGCAAGCTGCTCCTGCTGGCCCCCGCCGCCTGGCCATTCGTTCCCGGCGAAGTGCCCGCCACCCGCGAAAGCGCTCTCGTTCTCAACCGCATCGCGCAACTCCTCGCCGTTTCCGGCGATGCGCAATACCCCGTCCCCCCCATCACCTACCGCGGCTCCACCCTCCCCGACATCGACTCCCTCGTCCTCCGCGCCTGCTCCCCCCCGTCCCGCCCGTCGCCGGAAACGGCGAGGCTTTGAAGTCGGCGTGATGCGGAGGAGGCGACGGAACTATTCCGCGGGGGCGAATTCGATCTTGTAGAAGGAGGTGGGGGTGCCGTCTTCGCGGAGGACGATCCAGCGGCCGTCCTGGAAGACGGGGGCGGCGGTGGTCTTGCGCCAATTGCCGGTGACGAGGTCGTCGGTGTATTCGGCGCCGATGACGTCGTAGCCGGCGGGGGCGGCGAAGGAGAATCCGGAGGCGTTGTCTGTGAAGGTGATGCCGGTGACGGGGACGAACGTGTCGGGTTCGGGGGTGGCGCCGGTGCGGGTGATGATGACCTTGGCGCTGGCGGTGGTGGCTTCAGCGGTGGAGGCGCGGGTGATGGCGATGTCATCGAAGTAGAGGTTGCGGTTTTCGTTGCCTTCGCCGCCGTAGATGCCGTTGGCGTAGGACCAGACGCGGAGGCGGGCGGGGGCGCCGGAGAGGGTGCCGGTGAAGGACTTCTTCGAGCCGTCGGCGAGGGTGGCGGTGGCGGAGAAGGCGGTGTCGGAGGTGCGGGTGACCGCGACGATCATGCCGTCGCCGGTCCACGGGATGCCGGTCGCGCCGCCGTCGCCGGTGCCGCTGTAGGAGTAGTATTCGTCGCCGCCGTTGAAGAAGAACTGGAAGAGGCTTTCGCCATCGGCGTCCTGGAGGGCGAATCCGACGGAGCCGGCGGAGGAGCCATCGTGGGCGAGGCCGGCTTCGAGGATCCAGTTGTTCTTGAAGAAGATGGAGAAGGTGTCGCCGACGGCCATCGGGTCCGCGAAGGGCCGGAAGTCCTCGGCGAGCGTGGCGCCGAAGTTGCCGTCGTCGGTGGAGGTGTCGGTGCTCGACCAGAGGCCGAATCCGTTGGCATCGGCCCAGCATCCGGCGTAGTTGACGACGGGGGCGACCCAGTTGGCGTTATCGTTGCTGTCCCAGGCATCATTGCCGTCGGTGAAGCAGACGATGAGCTTCTTCGCGTCGGCGGGGACGACGATGGAGCAGGACCAGGCACCGTTGTCGCCGGCGGAGGCGTCGAGGGTCATGTCGGTGTCCTGCCAGGTCTCGACGATGGCGGTGCCTTCGTCGTCGGTGGCGTAGGACCAGTGCATCTTGACGGCACCGGCTGTGTCGAGGATTCCGCGTCCGCGGTAGTATGTGACGGTGGTGCTTTCGCCGTTGGCGGGCAGAGGCTCGAAGACGACCCACGGGAGGACAAGCTTGCCGCCCTGGGTGGTCTTGAGCGTCCAGGGGCCGAAGCCGGCGCCCTTGTTGTCGCCGGTGGCGAGGGCGTCGTAGGCGGCGGCGGAATCCTGGGCGTTGGTGGCGACGGAGGTGGCGCCGACGGGAGCGGTGAAGGTGAGCTCGTTGTCGCCGGTCTCGAGGGCGGCGTCGAGCGACCAGGAGTGGCTGAACGGGATGGTGCCGGAGGCGCCGGAGAGGGCGTTGGTCCAGTCGATGTCGCCGATGATGTCATAGCCGGCGGTTCCGTTGACGGAGTAGGTGGCGCTGTCGGTCTCGGTGGCCGGGGCGGTGGGGACGATGATGGCGAGGCCTTCGGGGTAGGGGATGGGGGGCACGACGAAGGAGGCGGAGGAGGAGGTGAGGGAGGTTTCGCCCGCGGTGGCGGTCACGGCGTATTCGTAGGTGTCCTCGGGGGAGACATCGGCGAGGTTGCAGGTGAAGAAGTGCGTCGCGCCGTCGGAGGAGGCGAGGGCCATCGGGAGGGAGACGGCCTCGGCGCCGTCCTTGCGGCAGGCGAGGGTGACGGTCAGCGTCGAGATGTCGAACGAGTCCGTGGCCTTGATGGTGGCGGTGACGGCGACGGTGTCGCCGGCGGCGGGCTCGACGGGGTTGCGGGCGACGGCGTCGATGGAGAAGTCGCTGGTGACGGGGGCCTTGGAGATGGTCCAGGAGTAGTTGTTGCCGCTATTGTTGGCGAAGACCTCCTTGCCTTCGGCGTCGCGGGCGCAGATGAAGTAGTAGAGGGTGCCTTCGTCGGTGACGGTTCCGGCGGGCAGCTGGACGTGCCACCACTTGCCGCCTTCGGAGCCCCAGTCGGCGTTGACTTCCATCATGATGCTGGAGCCGGTCTCGGAGGAGGGCCATCCGCCGCCGATGGTGGGGTTCAGGTAGTAGAAGACCTCGACCTCGGTGATCTTGTCGGCGGGGCCGGCCTCGCAGTTGATGTAGAGGTCGTCGGCGGTGGTCGCGGACTCGGTGGGATAGCCGTAGACGTTCTGGACCCACATGGAATCGCCGCCGCCCCCGCCGCCGCCGCCTTCGCCGGAGTAGTTGCAGATGAAGATCTTGGTGCCCTTGCCTTCGATGACCACGGAGGAGAGGTCGAGCCAGCCGGAGTCGGAGGACCAGCCGATGGAGTCGCCGTCGCCGTTCTCCTTGAATTCCTGGTTCTTGATGCCGACCTCGATCCAGCCGCCGTCGTAGTCGCTGACGCGGCAGTCGCCGTCGCCGGTGTTGAGCAGGACGAGCGCGACTTCCTGGTCATACCACTTGGTGAAGGCGTAGAGGCCCTGGCCGCCGGCCGCCTTGCGCTGGGCGAATCCGCCGCGGCGGAGGGCGATGGAGCTGTTGCGGAGGTGGTTCAGCCAGGCGATGTGGTAGTAGAGGCTGTTGTCCTTGGCGCCGTCGGAGAACATGTCGCCCTCGGCGTTGCCGGGCTGGAAGCCGGAATCGGTGTGCCAGGTGGCGTTGGGGTCGAACATGCACTCGCGCTGCCAGTCGGAGTCGTCGGGGTTGTACCAGGGGGAGTACTCGTCGCCGTTGCGGTCGGTGCCGTTGCCGTGCCAGCCCTGGTTGAAGGCGTGCTCGGTGCCGTAGTAGAGCAGGGGGATCGGGGGGGCGAGGTAGAGGAAGGACATGGCGGGCTTCATGATGCGGACGGCGTTGGCCTTGGAGTCGCCGCCGTAGGCGAAGGCGAAGCGGTTGACGTCGTGGTTGTCGAGGAACGCGATGACGTTCTGGGCGGACTTGCCATACTGGGAGAGCTTGTTCATCTCCTCGCCGAGCTGGTAGGGGCTGTAGCCGTTGCCGAAGGCGTTGTTCATGGCCTGCATGAGCGGGAAGTCGAGGGAGGAGTTGAATCCGTAGCCGTCGTTGCACCAGCTGGAGAGGGCCCCGTGGTCATAGCTGAAGAGCTCGCCGAAGACGAGGAAGTTCTTCTTGCCGCGGGTGGCGGCGTGGTCGCGCATGGCCTGGGCCCAGTTGCGGCACCAGTCGTAGGGGATGTGCTTGATGGCGTCGACGCGGAAGCCGTCGCAGTCCGTCGCGTCGATGAGGTTGCGGAAGGCCTTGTGGAGGAGGTCGGAGGTGGTGCCGTCCTCCTGGCGGAGGTCGTCGGTGCCCTTGAACTGGCCGATGAGGTTTTCGGGGGAGGTGTCCCAGTTGTTGATGGTGCCGTTGACGTGGAAGCGCTCGAGGTCGTCGAAGGGGGCGGGGTGCTTCTTGCCCTCGTCCCACCACCAGCCGTCGCGGTTGCTGGTGTAGTACTTGTCGTCGTTGCCGTAGTTGCCCTGGCGGCCGCACTTGTCGGACATGTGGTTGGGGGCGACGTCCAGGATGACGGCGATGCCGGCCGCGTGCAGCGCGTCGATCAGGTCCTTGAGCTCGGCGAACGTGCCCGAGGCGGGCTCGCACATGAAGAAGTTGTCGACGTGGTACTGGTGGTAGGGGGTCCAGCGCGTTTCGTAGGTGCCGCCGTAGCGGACGGCCTGCTCGTTGGCCTGGACGCCGGAGATCCAGACCGCGGTCACGCCCATGCCCTGGAGATAGGGGATCTGCTGCTTGAGGCCGCGCCAGTTGCCGCCCATGTGGAAGTTGCGGGTGACGGGCCAGCCGGCGGCGTTGCCGTTCGCGTAGAACCAGGTCTTGCGGTGGTCGTCGAGGTTGTTGAGGTTGCAGGTGCCGTCGGTGGCGAAGCGGTCGGTGAAGAGCTGGTAGATGTTGCGGTCGCGCCAGTCCTCGGGCGACGGCGTGTAGGAGAAGCCGGGCTCGTTTTCGCGGGTGACGAGCGCGTAGGGGTTGGCCGCGCCCGTCTCGCTGCCCACCGGATTCTTGCCGTACCAGGCATCCTCGATGGCCTCCCCGGCGAGGGCTGGCGGGGCCAGCAGGGCGAGCCCTGCGGCGCAGACGGCGGAAATCGCGGCAAGACGGACGGCATGTGTGCTCATGGAAACCTCCTACTGGATGGCAGAAATATAACCCCACAAGCCTACCTTGTTTGCGGCTCTCAGACAAGCCAAAACAGGTTTCCATACAATGGAAACGTGTTTTTTGTGAGCTGGCGGCGAGGAGGGGGGGGCGGCGGGGATTCCGGGATTCCGGGGTTTCGGGATTCCGGGCCGGGGTTTCGGGATTCCGGGATTCCGGGGAGGGGGGCGCGGGCGGGTTGGTTTTCGGGGGCGGGGGCGGGGAAAGGGTTGCATGGGGGAGCGGGGGTGGGGTATGATGGCGGGCACGTATGGAAGAGTTGATTGTATTGGGATCGGGGCCGGCGGGGCTGACGGCGGCGCTGTATGCGGCCAGGGGCGGGGTTTCGACGGTGGTGTGGGAGGGGCCTGCGCCGGGCGGTCTGCTGACGGAGACGCCGGCGATCGAGAACTTTCCGGGGTTTCCGGGAGGGATCGGCGGATTTGACCTGATCATGCGGATGCGGGAGCAGGCGGAGGGGTTCGGGGTGCGGTTCGAGGGGCGGTCGGCGTCGCAGGTGGAGGCGCGGGCAGGGGGCGGCGCGGTGGTCACGGCGGAGGACGGGGAAACGGTGGAATGCCGGTGTCTGGTGGTGGCGACGGGGGCGCGGCATCGGAAGCTGGGGATTCCGGGCGAGGAGGAGCTCGCGGGGAAGGGGGTGTCGTATTGTGCGACGTGCGACGGGGCGTTTTTCCGGGGGAAGCGGGTGGCGGTGGTGGGGGGCGGGGATACGGCGTGCGAGGAGGCGCTGTTTCTGACGAAGTTCGCGGCCGGGGTGCTGCTGGTGCATCGGGGGGGGGCGCTGCGGGCGGGGCAGGTGCTAGCGCGGCGGGTGGCGGAGAACGGAAAGATCCGGCTGGTGTGGTGGCGGGCGCCGGAGGAGGTCGTGGCGGGGGCGGATGGAAAGGTGTCGGGGCTGCGGGTGCGGGATGTTTCGGCGGAGGGCGGGGGGAGCGAGGTGCTGGCGGTGGACGGGGTGTTCGTGGCGGTGGGGGTGACGCCGGCGTCGGAGGCGGTGCGTGGGGTGGCGGAGCTGGATGAGGGGGGGTATGTGCGCGGGGACGGGGTGCGGACGGCGCATGAGGGCATCTTCGTGGCGGGGGACGTGGCGGATGCGCGCTACAGGCAGGCGGTTTCGGCGGCCGGGACGGGGTGCCGGGCGGGCATCGAGGCGGTTCGGTATTTGCAGGAGAAGGGGGCGGAGGGAGGCATGTCGTGAGCGCAAACGGAAAAGAGAAGCATGGGAAGCTGACGCAGGAGCAGCGGCGGCTGTATGGCCGGGTGATGGCGATGACGAAGCCGTACTGGGGGCGGCTGACGCTGGCGGTGGTGTTCGGGCTGATGTTCGGCGGGAGCCTGTTCGGGCTGCTGGCGGCGGGGAAGAGCGGGCTGAGCCAGGCGTTCGGGGGGAGGGTGACGGCGTTGCAGGAGTCGGCGAAGCGCTGGATCGAGGATTCGTGGGCGGCGGGGGACGGGTCGGGGATGTGGCTGATGGTGCTGCTGCTGGCGGTGCTGGTGCTGATGGTGGCGATGCGGGGGATCAGCTTCTTCTTCAGCAAGTACCTGATCGAATGGGTGGCGCAGCGGGTGGTGATGGAGCTGCGGAACAAGCTGTTCGACAAGATCCTGCATCTGCCGCTGCTGTACTTCACGGGGTCGCGGACGGGGGAGCTGATGTCGCGGACGCTGAACGACACGCAGCTGATCGAGCGGAGCATCACGGAGGTGATCTGCGACCTGGTGCAGCAGCCGTTCGTGCTTATCGGGGCGGCGGCGGCGCTGGTGACGACGGACCTGAAGCTGGCGGTGATCTCGCTGGTGGTGTTCCCGGTGTGCGTGCTGCCGGCGGCGATCTTCGGGCGCCGGGTGCGGCGGCATTCGCGGCTGGGGCAGGAGCGGATCGCGGACCTTTCGAGCATCCAGCAGGAGGCGATCGGCGGGGCGGCGATCGTGAAGGCGTTCGGGCGGGAGGCGCGGGAGCTGGAGCGGTTTTCGCGGAACAACGCGGACTTTTTCAGGCGGCAGGTGAAGATCATCGCGTCGAAGGCGGCGGTGAACCCGCTGATGGAGTTCTTTGCGGCGATCGCGGCGTGCGTGCTGCTGCTGTACGCGAACCGGACGCATCTGGAGTTGCATGACGTGGTGATGTTCATCGTGGCGATGGTGGCGATGTATGACCCGGCGAAGAAGCTGTCGCGGGTGCATCTGATGATCCAGCAGAGCTCGGCGGCGGCGGAGCGGGTGTTCGCGATCCTGGACACGGAATCGTCGGTGCGGGACCTGCCCGGCGCGCAGCCGCTGGAGGCGGAGGAGGCGATCGAGGAGGTGCGGTTCGACGGCATCGGGTTCCAGTACGGGGAGGGCAAGCCGAAGGTGCTGGAAGGCGTGGAGCTGACGGCGCGCGCGGGCGAGCTCGTGGCCCTGGTGGGCGGCAGCGGCGCGGGGAAGACGACGCTGGTCAACCTGCTGCCGCGGTTCTTCGACCCGACCGCGGGGTGCGTGCGGCTGAACGGGAAGGACATCCGGGACTTTACGATGGAATCGCTGCGGCGGCGGATCGGCCTGGTGACGCAGGAGACGTTCCTGTTCAATGACACGGTGGCGGCGAACATCGCCTACGGGGAGCCGGAGGCGGGGATGGAGGCCATCGTGGCGGCGGCGAAGGTGGCGCACGCGCATGAGTTCATCATGGCGATGCCGCAGGGCTATGAGACGGTGATCGCGGAACGCGGGGCGCTGCTGAGCGGCGGTCAGCGGCAGCGGATCGCCATCGCGCGGGCGTTGCTGCGGAATCCGGCGATTCTGATCCTGGACGAGGCGACGAGCGCGCTGGATACGGAGAGCGAGCGCGCGGTGCAGGAGGCGCTCGACGACGCGATGAAGGGCCGCACGGTGTTTGCGATTGCGCATCGGCTGTCGACGATTCAGCGGGCGGACCAGATTCTCGTGATGGACAAGGGCCGGATTGTTGAGCGGGGGCGGCATGAGGACTTGCTGGTGAAGGGCGGGGCCTATCGGCGGCTGTTCGAGATGCAGTTC
>JAEEGH010030680.1_pt1 | contig 10435 bp, 17 predicted proteins | sample 9134181 | NCBI WGS metagenome assembly JAEEGH01 (sample SAMN16246544, study PRJNA631951) | gut metagenome | biome: gut microbiome; feature: rumen; material: DP-attached | host: Bos | place: Iran: Karaj | collected 2018-10 | reverse complement strand
ACTTTTTAGTGTAACTTGTCGTGTAGCAACTGCAAATTTACTAAAAATATCGCTAATTTCCTAATAATCATACAATTATTTTTGGATTATTTTCATCGAACTCACGATAAAATAAAGGCAAAACGAGGAAGAACAAGGAAACGCAAAATACGGGGAAACGCAAAATTCTGAGGATTGGTGAAGGAGTTAGGTTTCTTATTCGTAACCCAGTAAACGGATTGGAAGGCGGGTTAAACTTTGTAAATCAGCTATGCAATTCTGGGAAGAATGGCGAATCATTCAACATCCGTTTCAGCTGCCTCAAACTGCTCCTTCTTTGTTGCCTAAGACATTCAGCACACTTAAATCATAATCTTTGATGTCGAGCCGTTCGTCACCTGTACGGTTAGGGTCAGGATAGACGCCGTTGATGACAATCCAGTTGGTCAGCATCACCCTATTGACGTTATCGACCTTTTTCAGACCTTTTACTTGTGCCTCGATGATGGCTCCTAAAGCCTCCGCACTCACTTCGGTTTGGAAGTTGCCGTCCTTTACTGTCACCGTCTTGGTTGCTCTACCAAGAGACATATATGGGGGAAGCAGGGTATTGTCTGGAATGGTCATTTCGATATTTTCCAGCCTATTTTCATTGGTTAGCATCCACACTGGTTCGTCTTTTGCTGCCGTCTGTATGACCAAAACAGTGGCATAAATGTAGTTCTTGTTGTCGGAAAGAAACTCGTTCATCTCGTCGATGATGCCCAACTGCTCCATTGTAAATGTCTTTTAATCATAATCATTCTTATATAAAATAAATGCTTTCTAATTATTTCCAAAACTGTAAAGATAAACATTACACAATGATATTACCAGATTCTTACACGGTCGGCGGGAGTCAGATAGAGCTTGTCGGTAGGCCTGACATCGAAGATACGGTACCATTCGTCGAAGAGACGGGCTATGCCGTTCACGCGGTTGTGGCCTACTGAGTGTACATCGTATTGGTAAACGTATTTCAGTTTCTCCGGGTCGCGCTCGTAAGAATCTGACCATAGATATGTATACGAAAGCCAGAATTTCCTCAGTTGTTCGTCATACTGCTGTCTGCTAAAGCCCTGTTCTTTCAGGCGGCGTGAGTAGGCATTAAATGCCAGTGTGACACCTCCTAAATCGGCCATATTCTCACCGAGAGTTCTCTCACCGTCGGCGGGTTGGCCGGGATAAAACTCCAACTGGTTCCATAGGGCGGTCATCTGTTGCTGTTTCTGCTTGAAAACGGCCCTGTCTTCAGCCGTCCACCAGTCGCGATGGTCACCATTTTCATCATAATTAGCCCCTTTTACATCAAAGCCGTGACATATTTCATGGGCAAGAACTGTGGCAGTAGCATAAAGTGCTGCCTCACTCTGCTCTATGTCGAAACAGGGAGGCGTCAGGAATGCTGGCAAGATAAGAAGCTGATTGCAATTAAATTCATAAAATGCGTTACAATTCTCGAAGCCAGCGAACGTACACCAGCAATCCCATGCATGGGTCTGCATCTGGCGACCGACGAGCTGACGCATATACGCGTCCGACTGTCGGCGCAGGCTGGTGACAGCCTCAAGCAGTGTTGCCCCTTCAATAATGGGGGTGAACTCGTCATTCCACTGGTCTGGATAGCCGATGCAGAACATCATCTTCCGGGCTTTTTTCAGAGCCTCCTGTTTCGTGGCACTGGTCATCCAGTCGAGCTGTTCTATGCGTTCGATGAGCACAGCGCGCAGGTTCTCCATGATCTCATTGCATTTCGCTTTCTGAATAGCCTCTTTTCCACAAGTTTCGACATCCAGGCGATACATATAATAATTTGCATAATACATGGCTTCAGACGTTCTCCAATAATTTGACAACTGAGGAGTCAACTGGGGCAAGAAAAAGAAATCCAATCCCGTGATGAAGTACATCAGATAGTCGCGCATGGCGGCAATGCTCTTGTCGGTCCCCGCAAACAAGAGGTCGATGAGTTCCTGGATGGCTTGGGTGGACTCAGTACTGGTATCAATCTCTATCTGTTCTGCCAGGTCGCCCACACCAATCAATTCGCAGTATTGCTGAAGAGATGGCGAGGCAGCACCACGAGTAGCGGCTCTTGTCGGCATCGACATACGGCACTGGTTGAAGAAAGAATCGAAAGCATCCATTTCCAGCGTTTCTATTTCCATGGCATGTTGGTAGATCTCCTCTATACGCTCCTCGCTGAAACCCAAGATGCTCAGCCTATTACAGATAATATGCACATTGGTAGAAAGATCATCAAGGTCTTTATAGAATAAAGCAGGTAAAAGAGGAGTAGGCGGAAATTCGCTTGTCAACACAGGTATTATGCAGCCTGCTTCAGGGGTGCATACCTGGCGTACCAATGGCTTATAGCCCCATTGACATAGCTGGGAAAAGGCTGCCAACAGATCGGCTTGCGAAGTGATGGATGACACCATATCCAGGCGCGACCTGAAAAGTGCCATGTCGCCAGAGCCGTCAGTCTCTGCTTCCGCTACCATCTGGCGAATGGCTGAAACCACGGGGTCGTCGGAATGGAGGAGTACCTGTTCTCTGTAACCGAGGACACTCGTGGAGGCCATTTCCTGTAAGCTGGGAAGGCTGGCGTCGTCAAGCCACTTGCCGAGGGCGTACTGGTAGAAGTTGTCACCGGGACGTACAGATGCGTCGATGTACTGGTCGTACGAGAAGGGCTTGTCGTCCGTCACCACCACCGGCGCTGGATTATCATATTCTGCGGTACACGATGTCAGTGATGAAAGCACACCGCAGAGGGTTAGAATGACAAAGAATACATTCCTAACCGCCATGATTTTTGTGCGGACGCTGTGTTTCTGGAAGTCGAAGCCAAACAGTTTCTCTAATACTCTCATCATCTCAATTGTCTATAGGGTAATATTGCCTTATCTTCTCGCGTAGCTGTATATTCTCGTTGATAAACTTCTCCAGATGAACATTATTATCGCTGATGCGCCACCGTTGATAAACGATGATAAGCACTAATGCCAGCACGATGATGACGACAGCAGCAGCAAGCGCAACAGCAATAATAAGTTCTATACTCATAAAAAGTCTTACAGTGAATTAGTAGTTATAGGTAGCCACAACCGTACTGTTTTCTGCACCTGGATTAGAAGATGGATAAGCGACAGAAAGGCTGATAGCAAAACTACCTATTGCAGAATTCTTTGTTTCCTGATAGACCTTGTCACAGATACTTTTGGCTTTAGCGTCGTCGCGCTTACAAACACTGTTCGTGTAGTTCATACCCTTATCCAGCGCCGTCCTCATCTGGCCGCAAATGTCCAGACAATTAGTATTGAGAGGATCAAAACTGCCAGATGGGTTTACACTGTAAGATACCCACTGATCTTCATCATCATCTTTAGAACATGATGACATCGTTACATTCATTACCATAACGCAGAGTAAAGCGGCAATGGCAAATAAGAAATTCTTTGTTTTCATTTTGTTGTTGTTTTAAAATTAATAATATGTAATCATATAATGATTTACTTTATGAATGTCTTCTTTCCGTTACGGATATAGATGCCAGGACGTTTCCTATCTCTGTCAACTCTGATGCCTCTCAAATCAAATGTGGCATATAGCTCATCGACCGATTTGGTTTCTACCGCTTCAATGGCTGTGGATGACAACTTAATGGTGAGTGGTAGAACTTTCTCAAACTGACTTCTCCCATTGAAAACAATCTTAAATGCCAATTCACAAGCAGTACCCTCTGCTACAAGTCCCGTCTTGTCTATGTTTGAAAGATTGATCGCCATATCACCTTTGTAATCCAGTTTCTGTGTTTCAAGCGTGTCGCTAACGAGCAAGAGTGAATCACTGAGATGCTCTATAATACCACTGCTTGATGTGATTGATACCTGCATCCGTATTGTGGGCTTTTCGTCTGGCTCCCCAACACAGATAAATGGGAACCCGTAATTCATGGTCACATGAAGCGTGGCATGTGAATCGTCTCCCAAAGAATATGTAACTTTGTCGAGTTCCACCGTTGCCCTCAAAGTGTCTTGCACATATATCAGAATCTCCCTGTTAGCTAAGAGGTTACAATTCGACTCCACCTGTAGTTTGTAAGCCCCAAGATCTGGTTTCTCGATTTTCACGGGTATGGAGTCGATGACAGCCAACAGAGGCTTTTCGGCATTCTTAAAGGGCAAGTCTATCTGTTTAGACATCAGTTCCGTCTCTGTCTCGTCATTATTTATCCTGTAAAGCACGGCCTTGGCATACTCATTCTCCTTAAGGCTCGATGTATTATACGGGAAGCCGGTATCAAAGTAAACCATATTATCCAAAATGCCACCAATTTTAACAGCTTTATCTCCATCGATACGAACACAAGGAGAGCTGTAAACAGTCACCGTATCATTCCATTCATAATCCAACACATCGATCCTCAGACAGCATGCAAATTGTCCTCCCTGTCTTAAATGGTGATATTGTCCGAGTTTTTGGGATATATTCGTACCTTGTTTTGATTTCTTTAAAAAGTTTTTCACATCTAATTCTTGTACGCTCCATTTTTTGCCATACATGTCGGTAAGGGTAAATACGGCTTTCGCATCGGATGGCACCTCCAATTGTTTACGGATATCTACTGTTGTTTTGTCGGCTGATAAAACAAACGAAATCATTTCAACTCCAACCAATAACGAATCCCCTGAATAGTCTCTGACAGAAAAGTCTTCTCCGTACGCACTTCGGGTCGAATACTTTATTTGTTCAACTTTCACACAGTCTTTCCAACCTTTTTGTGCACTCGCTGTTTGTATTGTGAGCCATGTACATAACAGCCACAAGAACTTATTTATTACTCTCATATTTCTGTTATTTGTTTGAAAATCGAAAGTTGCCATAATCTTTTATGTTTAAAGGGGAATCAATATTTATAGAAATATACAACAGAAGTGGGAGCCTGTTCTCGCAGTTTAACAACTGCAAAGATAAGCATTAATTTGCAAATGACATTCGTTGTGAGCTGAATAATTATCATCATATACATTTTTTATATTTTACCTTGATCTGGCTGCAAAATTACTATCCGCCAGCGGAAAGGATGTTCCACTGGCGGAAAACTTTGTTTCAAATTAGGAAAAAGTGCTTATTGTTGCGAAATCTTGCGATACTCTGTGGGTAGAAATGCTTGCTTTTCTTTTCATTTCCGAGTGCTAATAACTCCGGCGAAGCCAAAGATACAAAAAGTTGTGGATAAACGCGATACTGCTCACGATGAACAGCACCGCACAAGCGTACTGAGAGACTTTGAAGCCCTTGTTCATAATTGTGATGTTTTAAATGGTGAATAATTAGGGTTATCAATGTCTGCAACCATCGTGCAAGGCGAGTGAAAATTGAGCTTGCTCAGGCTTTTCCGAGCCGCTGCCGATGGTCGCAATTGTATCATTTATACAAGTGCAAAGTTACAAAAAAATCCCGAGATTAACAAACATTTCGCAAGGAAAAACACCTTGATTCATTCAGAAAAAAAGCCAAATATTTGGAACTTTCAAAAAATGTTCTTATCTTTGCCAAAAAATAAGAGTTGATATGCCAAAGATATTTGAATATTTCGGTTTCATATTCTATTTTTACTCGAATGAGCATGAGCCAATCCATGTTCATGTGATACATGGTGGTAAAGAACGTATCTTTGATATCATTATGATGAATGGAGCATTAGCCGGGATTTTCGCAAGAGAGAAGAAAGGCGCAGAACCTCTGAATGAGAAGGATAAGAAGACTGCAGAGGAATTCATCCGTAAGTATCATAAGAATATTATTGAAAAGTGGGTGAAGTTCTTCGTGTTGAAACAAAGTGTACGTAGTACGAGCATTAAGAAGAAATTGTAAGGAGGAAACGATATGGATAGTATTTATATCATCAAAGCAGAGAATGCAGGCAATCTGACAGTTAGTCTGACGTTCAGCGATAATACCAAGCAGGTTATTGATGTTGGCGATTTCATCCGTCGCCATCCTCATCCGCAATACAACAAATACCTCGATCCGCGCAAATTTAGTCGCTTTACTATCGAGAACGGAAATATTGTATGGGGAAAGAATTGGGACTTGATTTTCCCGATTGAAGATCTGCATGCAGGTTCAATTGTATATTAATGTGATACCTGAACAACGTAGACGAAGTAAATTGTCCACGTTTTCTTTTTGTGCTTAAATGAAATAATAACTAATATAAAACTAAAATGAAGAAACTACTATTCTTTTTAATCGCTTTGCTTCCATTAATAGCAAGCGCCCAGAGCGGACAATCTGTAGTAACCCTGAAAAATGGAACAGAGTTAAAAGGCACAATCAAATCGATTGATCCTACAGATGCGGTGACTTTAGTCATTGCTGGTGTCGAAACCAAGATCAAAATGGCAGATGTCGCTAAAATAGAAGAGGCGAATCAGGTCGCAGCCACAGTTCCTATCACACATGAACCTCAATTAGGTGAGAATGATAAGCTCACAGTAACTGATACTTCTGATTATCCCGAATCTTTCGATCTTAAAGTTGGCAATTCAAAGATCAAGATGATACTTGTAAGAGGTGGTGATATGAATATGGGATATGATGGCCCAGGTAGTAGATCAATGGATAGTGAACCTGTTCACAAAGTAACACTAACTTCGTACTATCTCAGCGAGACATTTGTCACTACAGCTATAGTTCAAGAAGTGACAGGGAAGGCATATAAAGGAGACTTTTATAAGGAATCTGAATGGAAAAAGATAAATAATCTTGTTCAAAGTATCGCAGAAAAATCAAATATTCCTGTTAGGTTACCAACAGAAGCTGAATGGGAATATGCAGCCTGCTCACCTGTGCAGAATTTGATATTTAATGTTTGTAAGAAACCTGAAGTCTGCAATGACTATTATGATAATTATAAGGCTGGATATGAAATTGATCCTATAGGACCTACAAAGAAATATGCTCACGTAGCAAGGGCATATGAACGTAAAAAGGGAAAACTTGACAGATCTGGGTTAAAAGGGGCTCCCAAATACTACTTCCGTCTTGCAGTAAAAGTTAAAGATGTAATTGATAAAATCAATTGAACAAAATGAATAATAGCCACTGGGACAGGTACTTGGGTATGACGGCTGCTATGACTCAGGTACCTGTCCCCACGGCTACCCACGGCTACTGCGACAGCAGGCCATCATCTCTGGCACTTCCATTCCACCTGTCAGATGAATGCCATTGACAAGTTCTATTTGCTGTCCATCGCTGCGAGTGCTGTAATAGTATGGCTTTCCAGCCTCCTCGAGCACCTCCACAGCCTTCCGCCCTTCCGTTGTTCCTCCGAATACCAAAATCATGATGGAATAATTATTCTGTTAATGCTTCCTCTTGAGTTCATCTCAGTCTCTTATAAGACAGCTGTAAGGCATTGCACACATTTTGCCAAAGCATGTAGGCACCCATAATGATACCAGAAGTTGGATTCAGGTATGTGGTGCCAATCCAGATAGCCAAGATTGTATTCTTTTGGCCAAGACTCTGTCCTCCGCTGATACGCTCACTAGAGGTCTCGCCAATCTTCTTGCCTACCACAAAGTTCACTAGGCATAATAAACCAGCATAGACACAATATAATAAGGTGGTTTTTGTGTTAAGAAGCCCTTGGCAAATAATTCTGGTTACCTGAGCTGAATTGATGATGATGCAAAAAGCCCAGAGATAATAGGACTTGTCCTTGGCGAATTGGGCTGTAAACTTATGAGCCTTTGGGGTAAGCCATCTCATTATGAATGAGAGGGCCAACGGGAAGATAACCACAGGGACAACCTTTGAGAATATCTTTGAAAACAGCACCATGAATGAGAGTTCAGCCTTGCTGACGGCTACAACTGGGAACAGCATTGGAACGGCAATGGCTGTAAAAATGGATGAAAGTACGGCATACGTGGTAGCACTAGCAGCATTGCCTCCTAATTTTGACGACATAACGGCAACGGCAGTAGCTGTGGGCACAAGCAGACAGACGAGCGTGCCTTCCCAGATGCCTTCTGTCCAGAAAGGCATTTCTGCCCACAAGAGGACGGCAATCATACCCAAGGCTCCGGCGAGCTGATACACAAAGCTATAGAGAATCCATTTCTTGGGATAAAGATCGGAGGGATTTATCTTGCTGAACTCAAAAAACAGCATGGCAAAGAGGAGAAACGGCAGAATGCCGGTTACTCCCTCCACAATAAGGCGACGGTTTTGCTCCTGATGTACATAATTATCGAGAAGGAAGTAGCCGCATACGCCTGCTGTCATGGCAAAGCACAGCAGCCATTTCTTAACAAATGTCACAATCGAATCATTCTTCATTGGCAGAGATGGTCTTTTGGAAAGCTAGTCGTGGGTCGCCATTTGCCAGATGGATGATGCCACAATAGGCAAACCCGTGTTTCTTCAGCAGATGCTGCATCGTCTTGTTGTCAGCATGGGTGTCAATACGGATGGTATCGGTATTTGAGAAGGCGAAACCAAGAACAGAACTCATTACCCCGTGGGCATCAGGTGCCGATGCAACGCGGTGGATAACGTAATAGTCGTTGTTGTTCAGCCATTGTCCCTCGTAGATCTGGGCATACGTTGGGTCAGGACCTTTTACCAAGGCAAACGTAGCCATGGTCTTTCCTTGGTCTTCAATCATATAACTGACACCACGTGCCACGTCTACCTCGATGAGTTCACGTGAGGGATGTCCCTTTGTCCACTGGTGGATGTTCCCTTCTGCTACCATTTTCTGTCGTCCGTAGTCAATGAACTGCATAATAGTATCGATGTCGTTCTCTGTTGATTTTCGTATCATAATTCATTCATTTTATGTAAATAATACCTTATGCTTCGCCTTCTCTGAATAAATGGGTGAAATATTTGTCGTATAGGGCGGAGAGTCCTTAACGGTTGTCGATGGCCTCGCCAACGACGAGCTTCACACTCTGCCAGTTTATTGTTGATCCTCTTTTTCTCTCATAAACTCATCTGCCACATAGAGATCGCCATAAAGATAAAGGCCTGTGGATTTATCATGCAAGTCTGCACAAGTCTGGCTTTCGTAGAATAGTTGTAAGGCTTTTACTGGTTCTATATTCAAGCGTTTGGCCAGTTCCACAGAAATGGCACCAATTCGATTACTCAAAATAATCTCCTGTATAATAGGTGACTTTACAGGGTCTTCATATTTCTTCTGTTCCATCGAAAATCAAATATTTGTTTGTTATTTCTTGGGAAAGCAAACACATTTGGTTATTGGGTTGGTGTTCGGACAAACGACGTAGTGCAGTATTCTCGTCCATAAGACCTGCCATATAAAGATTGACAGTATCTACAACGCGATCATTGGCAACACCACCTTCAATATAATCATAGTTGTCAGCTACATGCAGACCTCGTCTGCTCGCAACAATGAACTCTAACCAATCTTTGTCGTATGCTTCAAAGATTTTACAATGGGCTTCGGCTAAAATGGCTTCACGATTCAGACGATATCTATTTATGAGAGGGGATAATTTCCTGCGATCTGCCACCTGAGATGCCCAATCTACAGCCTGCTTGCGTATGTTGGTGATATAAAAACCCTGTCCAAAGTCCAAATTACGACGGCCAAATTTACAGATAGGGTGTTCTACTATCTCTGTTCCACCATGATAAACGATAATATCTTTCATTTACGGCCCTCCCATTCGTTCAAGCATTCAGCAATTCCTTCTGCGATATTCTCACGGCTTTCACTATGAAGTGTCTCATAGTGAGGGATGATATACCGCTCAATCATCCCCACATTTCTCATTCTCTGATAAACCTCTTTATAAGAGGTGTTTAAGAAACGAGCTGTAGCTTCTATACAAGTGGCCACAAAAGCCATTACTATCTGATTTCTGGGGATTTCCATTACGTTCTCCATATACTGTTATACTTTGTAAAAGACTATTTTGATGTTGCAAAGATAATCAATTTTTCTTAGAATAATGATTTTACGGACATTTTTTACAAATTATTTATATTATGAACCTTTTTCGTCGTCGCCTTGGCGGAAAAGGTGTATGAAGTGTTTGTTATAGAGCTCCGAGAGACCCTGACGATTGTCGATGGCTTCGCCCACAACAAGCATTGTGGTGAGGGTAAGTTTGTTGTCGTGGACGATTTTGGCGAGATCGCGAAGAACACCACGATAGATTTTCTGATCAGGCCACGTGAGATGATAGCAGGCTGAGCATCTCTGATTTCCAACTTCTGACATTAGAAAGAAGAAAAAGTGTTATTCAAGAGGTTATGCGATCGCTCGATGTCAGGCCAAGACAACTCTCAAGAGTTACTGGCATGAATTACGAGACCATCAGGAATATAGCAAAAAAATTGCCATGAAAACAGGCACCCA
>JAEEGH010030679.1_pt1 | contig 10436 bp, 9 predicted proteins | sample 9134181 | NCBI WGS metagenome assembly JAEEGH01 (sample SAMN16246544, study PRJNA631951) | gut metagenome | biome: gut microbiome; feature: rumen; material: DP-attached | host: Bos | place: Iran: Karaj | collected 2018-10 | reverse complement strand
GATATAGTAAATAGCTCTGTTATCAATACGAGAAAAACTCTCGTTTGTTAAATCTTCTTTTTCTAAGACAGTATTTCCGTACTCATCGATAATTTTGAATTCCTTGAAAACCTGATTGAATCGGTTGATGAAAGGTATTTTCTCTGTCTCCGTGTCCTTCATATAATCAAAAATACCTGTTATTTTATTTGGAATTAGTAATTGTTTTGGAGAAGAAGGAAATTTAAAGTAATTTGCATAAATTAGGTTATTATTTTCATCATAAAAGCCTGCTTTTTGCCATCCATAAGAATCAAATTCATGATTGCTTTCATATTCTAGAATAAGATTCTTGTCAGTTAGATTTTTTATAGAAAAAAATATACATGAAAATGAAGTTGCATTTACAGTCATACAACAATAGATAAGTGAGATAATTACAAATACCAGTTTTCTTTTCATTTTTCCTGTCATTAGAAGTTTTCCTAAAACTGCCATGATTACAGTCTACGACAGAAACCACACGGACGCAAGGGTGTTGTAATTTGCACTGTTTGAATATATAAAAGTGCAAATGTTGCATATTTTATAAAATAACAAAAGTGTAAATATTGCACTATTGGTATTGATAAAAAGTGCAAAATGAAGTAAACTGAAATAGTGGAAAAGACGCTTAAAGTAATCAGAAAAGAAAAGAATCTCACGCAGGAGCAGGCAGCAAAGCTCGTTTCTGTTTCATTACGAAGCTATAAAACGTATGAAAACGATACATCCAAGATTGGTTCTCTGAAATATGAGTATATGTTAGAAAAATTGGAGCGATATAATCTGTTAGATGAAGAACACGGACTTTTATCTCAATCTCAAATAAAGGATTTTTGTGAGCCTGTATTCAAAGAATATCAAATATCGTATGCATATTTGTTCGGGTCTTATGCAAAGAAAACTGCAAAGGAAACGAGCGATGTAGATATACTTGTTTCTTCTGAAGTAAAAGGTTTACGGTTCTATGGTTTTGTTGAAAAAATACAGGCTGCCTTGCATAAAAAAGTCGATATTTTAGATGTTGGTCAATTGATGGAAAATCCTGATTTATTGAACGAAATCTTAAAGGATGGGATAAAAATCTATGGATAATGTTAAAAATGATAATTACTACCTTTTAAGAATCAAAGAAAACTTGCGGTTCATATGTAAACATATGGAAAAGACGGAAAGGAAAGATTTTGACCATGATGAATTATTACAAGATTCTATGGTTTTTCGGCTAATACAAATTTCCGAAGACGCAAAAAAACTTACAGCTGAATATCGTGATAATAACCCTCAGATTCCGTGGAATGACATTTATGGATTAAGAAATAGAATTGTACATGATTATGGAAACGTAGATTTCACGATAGTTTTTGAGACGTTAAAGAATGATATCCCAAATGTGTTAAAACTTCTTGAAAGATGATTTTGTTCCTTGACTAACGAAACGACGATTTGTAAGATTAGCCATGATTGGTATTATAGACTACAACGCTGGTAATATTAAAAGCGTTGAGCGGGCTTTGGACTCGCTCGGAATTGAGTATGTCTGCTCCAAGAATCCGTTGGAGCTTCAAAAATCCGATAAAATTATTTTTCCTGGTGTGGGCGAGGCGAACTTCGCGATGAAGCAGCTTAACTCGAACGGCGGAGCGTCTTTTCTGAAGGATTTTGCCGCTTCTGGTAAGCCGCTTTTGGGCATTTGTCTTGGTTCTCAGATTATTTTTGACTATTCGGAAGAAGGCGATACGCAGTGCCTTGGCATTCTTAAGGGAAAAATCCGCCATTTTGAGAACTTGTTCAAAGAAAACAACGTAAGCTATATAGGAAGCGATTCAAAGCGGCACGGCGATTCTGGTGCTGTGCTTAAAATTCCGCACATGGGCTGGAGCTCGCTGACGTTCAACAAGGACGGCACGCCCGGCAGCTCGGACTTCTATCTTGTGAAAAACGTGCGCGACGGCAGCGACTTTTATTTTGTGCATTCATACGTGATTCAGCCAGAGAGCGAGGATGTCGTTGTTATGTGGGCGGATTACGGTGTGCCTGTTCCGGCGGTGATTCACTGTGGCAACGTGATGGCGGCACAGTTCCATCCGGAGAAATCGGCGGAGTGCGGCCTTTCTGTGCTGCGTGCTTTTGCGGAGGGGGTCTGAAATGCTTAAAAAAAGAATTATCGTTTGTCTTGATGTTAAGGACGGACGCACGACAAAAGGCGTTAAGTTCTTGAACAATGTTGATATAGGCGACCCGGTGGAGATGGCGGCCGAGTATTATAGACAGGGCGTTGACGAGCTTGTTTTTTACGATATCATCGCTTCGGCGCGCGGACGCGGCCCGATACTCGACCTGATTTCAAGGGTTGCCTCTCAGGTGTTCATTCCGTTCTGTGTTGGCGGCGGTATTGGCACAGTGGACGATATCCGCTCGACGATTCTTGCCGGCGCGGAGAAAATAAGTCTTAACTCCAAAGCGGTACAGAACCCCCGGCTCATAAGCGAAGGTGCGCGGATTTTCGGAAATCAGTGCATTGTGCTTGGAATGGACGCGAAAAAAGATGAGGCGATGCCTTCTGGGTATCGGGTTTATATAAACGGCGGGCGCATTGCGACGGAGCTTGACGCGCGGGAATGGGCTATTCAGGCAGTTAAGCTTGGAGCCGGGGAGATAGTGCTTAACTCTATGGATGCGGACGGAACCCGCGCCGGCTACGAACTGAACCTTACCCGGATGATCAGTGACGCTGTTAGTGTGCCGGTTGTCGCGTCCGGCGGCGGCGGAACGGTCGCCCATATGCGTGACGTACTTTCCGACGGCGAGAACGGCGGCCATGCGGATGCGGCTCTTATAGCGAGCATGGTTCACTCCGGCGACTACACGATTGGCGGAATTAAGAAAGAGCTTGATAAAGACGGCGTTCCTGTGCGGCTTGTGTAGGTCAGCTTTGCTGGCCGTCCGGCTTTGACTGGTTTTTCTTAAGAAATTCCAAAAGTGTCGGCAGATAAAGCCTGTCCTCGTGCGCGATATGCGTCTGAATCCAGTCGCGTAAGAAAAGCGCGAACTTTACGCCCTCGGATGTAGTGAGCTTGTCGATGCGTATGGCGGTGATTTCGCATTTTTCGGTGAACGCGTCGTGGCTTGCCTTGTGCTGTGCGTATCCGCTGAAGTTCGAGGCTATCATAAGCCGCTCTTCTTCCTTAAAGTGGGTCGCCGCATAATTCAGGCATTTTTCCAAAGTCTGCTTGACCAAAACCCTGTACTCCCATGTGTCGTTGTTTTTTAGGAGACTCTGGTAAAATTCGTTGCAAAGTTGCACAAGATGCTCGTGCTGACCGTCGATTACAGGAATTCCAATTTTGAACTTCGGATCCCACGTGATGAAATCTTTTGGTTTTGTGCTTTGTGTCGCTGCGTATTTTATCTGCATTTTTTCTGCCCCGCTTTCTGAACATCATTATATATCATAATTCTGATTTTGCGCAAAACGATTTATAAAAAGGGTTTAAAGAAAAAACAGGAGAACCGATGTTCCGATTCTCCTGCGTTTTAGAGGCAACCTATGCTACACGAGATGCGTGTCATGCTCTCTTTTCACTTTTTTCATGTATATATCAATCTCAACCGAATATGTTTTTATTATATCAGACTAATCTAAATTTTATCTAAACTGTTCACAAATATTTTCATAATCGATAAAATACTTTTAACATGGAAAAAATTGAGAAGAAACTTTCGCAGCTTTTGACTGCTGTATTCCCGAATAACGATTATCAGGTTGTGGCCGGAAAAACTGATGGCTGCATTATTTCGTCGCTTGTTTACGATTCCCGCGCCGTTAAGCCGGGCTCGCTTTATTTTGCGTGGCCGGGCGTTCATGTGCACGGAAATACGTATATCGCAAAGGCTGTTGCATCTGGTGCCTCAGCGGTTGTGTTTCAGGACGATTTGCCTGTAGATGTGCTGCGGGATTTGGATGCGGTGCGTGAATCAACTGCGTATGATGCGGGGGGTAGTGCGGTGGCTTGCGCGAAACGTGATGTGCCGCTTATAAAAGTGGCTGATTCCCGTTTTGCAATGGCTCCTTTTGCCGCGTCTTTTTACGACAATCCTTCAAAAAAAATGGCTGTTATCGGTGTGACCGGAACGGAAGGAAAAAGCACGACCGTTTTTTTGATTTGGCAGTTTTTGCGTCTTTGCGGAAAGAAAGCTGGTTTTTTCTCGACGGTTCAGTATTCGCTCGGCGGCGACGCGGTGAATAACCCGGAGCATCAGACGACGCCGGAAGCTACCGTGGTGCAGGAAAAACTGTACCAGATGGCGGTAAACGGATGCGAGTTCGCGGTTGTGGAGTCTTCGTCGCACGGTCTTTCTAAAAAGCTTAACAGGCTTGGTTCTGTTTGCTTTGACGTGGGGATTATGATGAACGTGACGAGCGAGCATCTTGAGTTCCACGGCACTTACGAGCAGTACAAGAGCGATAAGGCGAACCTTTTCCGCGCTTTGGACGAGTGCGACCATGTGAAAACGATTTTAGGAAAAGAGATAAAGGTGCCGTCGTTCGGCATTGTGAAAGCCGCTGATCCGGCGGCGGGATATTTCGCTGACTGTACGAAAAAACCGGTGTACGGTTTTGCTATGGAAACTGATTCGTTAGCAGATACCGCTCCGGCGAGTGGAAAGCTTGAGGGCTTTTTCGTGGCGGACGGAATTAAGTCCGACAGCGAGGGCGAGTTTTTCAATCTTCACGGAAATTGTGCAGATAGCGCGACAAAAACTGGTGTCACTTTTTACGTTGATAATTGTTATAATATTGGGGATATCCGCATTAATTTGCCGGGTACGTTCAATGTGTACAATGCTACGGCTGCCATGCTCGCCGTTTCCGGAATACTTGGTGTTACTATCACGTCACTAAAAGATGCGGCGGCAAAGCTTCTTCCGGTGAAAGGACGCATGACTGTCGTTGACTGCGGTCAGCCTTTCGAGGTTATAGTCGATTACGCGCACACGCCGTCAAGTTTTATGACGATTTTCCCGCCGCTCCGGGAACGGCTTGAGCGTGAGGCCGCCGCAAGAGCCGCGGAAACTGGCGCTGGCAACAGTACAAGTGGTACAAATGGTGCGGAAACTGGCGCGGGAATGTCTGCCAAGCGCGGCAGGCTTATCGCGCTGTTCGGTTCCGGCGGCGAGCGTGACACAAAAAAACGGCCGGAGCAGGGACGGATTGCGTCTGAATATTGCGACATCGTTATTTTGGCGGACGAAGATCCGCGCGGCGAAGACCCGATGGCGCTGTTAGAAGACATTGCGGCCGGATGTAAGAACAGCCGCCGGAACGAAAACTTGTTCCTTATTCCGGACAGACCGACGGCTATTGCAAAAGCCTTTTCGCTCGCCGCGCCCGGAGACATCGTGCTGCTTTTGGGAAAGGCGCACGAAAACTCGATAATCTACAAAGATTACGTAATGCCTTACGATGAAATTTTAGAGGCGGAAAAGCAACTGAAGAAACTGATAACACGGTAAGGATTGGAGGGGCAGCCCGTTAGGGCTGTTCGCGGTCAGAAACTGACTGCGAATGAGCCGCGGTAGACGGCGAACCCCGGAAAGCCTGATTTTTGCGGCTTTGCCGCAAAAAACCGCCCATACAATACATAATTAGGAGAAATGTATGCTTGAACTAAAAAATGTTTCAAAAAGCTACGGTTCCGATTTTTTTGCGGTCAAAGATTTGTCTTTTACCGCGGAAGAAGGTGCTGTAGTTGGTATCATCGGGCCTAACGGCGCGGGAAAATCCACGACAATCAGAATGATTATGGACATCATCAAACCGGATTCCGGTACGATAACGCTTGACGGAAAACCATTCACGTCGGAGGACAAAGACAAAATCGGTTATCTTCCGGAAGAACGCGGGCTTTACAAGAAAGAGAAGGTTTCTGACGTTCTGCGCTATCTTGCCGCGCTCAAAGGCGTTTCAAAAGCTGACGCAGATGCCCGTATGGACAAGTGGCTTGCCAGATTCGACCTTAGCGAATGGAAAAACAAGAAAATCGATTCGCTTTCTAAAGGTATGGCACAGAAAATCCAGTTTATTTCAACGGTTATGCACGATCCTAAGCTTATCTTCCTTGATGAGCCGTTTTCCGGCCTTGACCCGGTAAGCTCCGACGAGCTTCTTGCGGTTATAAAGGAACTTAAGCAGGAAGGACGCATCATCATGTTCTCTACTCACGTAATGGAAGTTGCGGAGCGCATCTGCGACCATATCGTTATGCTCAACCACGGAAAGAAGATTCTTGACGGAAATCTTGCCCAGATTCGCAAGGAATACGGAAACAACTCCGTTACTGTTGAATGCAAGGGCAATGCCGATTTTCTTAAGAGACTTGCCGGCGTTAAAGGCGTACAGGAAAGCGGTTCCGAGTATACGCTCACGCTTGAAAATGACGTGGACGACAAGGAACTTTTCGCTACAGTTGCGACAAAAGCAAAGGAAAACGGATGTACGGTTAGCCGCTACATGGTCAATGAGCCTAGTCTTCATGCTGTTTTTGTAAGCATTGCGGGAAAAGAGGGGGAGTAAGACGATGAAATCTAAATTGGGTACAGTATTATCATACGAGTTCAAAAAAATCGTATGCAAGAAATCTTTTATAATTGTTACGATTCTTGGACCGTTCCTTATGGCGGCTCTTGTTCTTATTCCGTCTCTTTCAAGCGTTAACAGTGTTGACCGCTCCGGAGAGACAATTTCTATCGGCCTCCTTTCTGACGGAAACGCTGTTACGTATGCAGTTCGTGACACGCTTGTGGCTTCTGGTTGGAATATCGTGGAGAAAACCGATGAAGAAAGCCTTAAAGCGGATGTTTTCGGGAAGACGATAGAAGGTTACCTTGCTCCTGACGGGAAAGGGGCTTTCGGTTATTATTCGACTGAAACAGGCGATATTTACGTTCATTCTGCGCTTCAAAGCATCGTTTCGAACGTGATTATTTCTAACCGCCTTGCCGAGCAGGGGTTTGATCCGCAGACGGTTTTTGGTTTGATGTCACAAACAGAGCTTCCTTCTTACAAGCTTTCTCAAAAAGAGGGCACTACAGAGGAGACAGATTCCCAGGGTGACTACATGATGAGGATTCTTGTGCCGTTGTTCTTTGCGCTTTGTATTTACATGGCGATTCTTCTGTACGGTCAGTCTATCGGCCGCTCTGTAGTTTCCGAAAAATCTTCCAAAATCGTTGATGTTCTGCTTTCTTCCGTAAAGCCGGACGACCTTCTTATGGGCAAGATTTTCGGTGTCGCGCTTTCTGGTGTACTCCAGTTCTCAATCTGGATTCTTTTCGCGCTTGTGGGTGTTTCTGCATTCAGTTCGTTCACGGGCTTTAAGATTCCAGCCCAGCTTTCATCGGCAAACTTCATCTACCTTGGTGTTTTTTTCCTTCTTGGATTCTTGCTTTACGGTGCATGCTACGGTGCAGTCGGTGCGGCTTCAGAAGATGAGCAGCACATGACGCAGCTTTCGTATCCGTTCTTGTTGTGCCTTATCGCTCCTGTTTGCTTTATTTCGAGCATTTCGTCGAACCCGAACTCCACACTTGCTGTGGTTTTGTCGGAATTTCCGTTCACATCGCCAATGGTAATGCTTTCAAGGCTTGTCAACGGGCAGGTCCCGTTATGGCAGCTCATTTTAAGTATTGTACTTCTTATTGGTTCGATATATCTTGTACTGAAGCTTTCTGCGAAAATATTCAGAGTTGGAATTCTGCTCACTGGTAAGAATTTCAAATTCAAGGATATGAAACGCTGGCTTACGGAAAAATAATAATTGAAGATGCGCGAGTTTTAATTGCCGCGCATCTATTTCGAGGATTATATGAAAATTGCCGTAATTTATGGTGGAAAAACCGGAGAACATGAAGTGTCACAGGTTTCCGCATCTTCTGTTGCGAGAAACCTTAACACGGAAAAGCATAGTGTCAGCCTTATAAGCATTACAAAGGCGGGAGAATGGTTCCTTCAGCCCGATGCAGAGCTAAAGCGCATTAAGAACGATGAAAAAGCCGTTCTTTCCGATGCTGCGACCGATACAAGAGTTGCAGTTATTCCGGGCGGCGGCGTTAAATCGGGTCTGTGCGTAGTGCGCAACGGCATAATCACTCCTCTTGAGACGGATATTGTGTTCCCGGTTCTTCACGGAACTTACGGCGAAGACGGACTGCCGCAGGGACTTTTCGAGATGGCGGAGCTTCCGTACTGCGGTTGTGACGTTATGAGCAGCGCGGTTTCAATGGACAAGGAAAAAACAAAGCAGATATGGCAGATGGCAGGCCTGCCAATTGTCCCATACATAACCGTGCATCGTGCTGACCGAGAGGATGAGGAAGCTTTTACTGCTATCCTTAAGCGGAGCGAGCGCGATTTTGAGTGGCCCGTATTCATTAAGCCGTGCAAGGCTGGAAGCTCCGTGGGAGCGAGCAAAGCTACTTCCCGCGAAGAGTTTGTCGCCGCTGTGGACGAAGCCCTTCTTTGGGACGACAAGATTCTTGTTGAACCGTTCGTCGAAGCACGCGAAATTGAGTGTTCCGTTACGGGGTTCCGCGACATAACATCATATATCCCTGGCGAGATTATCCCGTCGCATGAGTTTTACGACTATGAGGCAAAATACATAGATCCAGATGGAGCCGCGCTCCTGATCCCTGCTGATTTGGATGATGATAAGATACGCGAAGTGCGCGATATCGCGATAAAAGCGTTTAAGGCGCTTGACGGATGCGGATTCAGCCGGATAGATTTCTTCCTCGACAAAAAAACAGGCAAGTTTTACTTAAACGAGATAAACACCATTCCGGGTTTCACGAATATCAGTATGTTCCCAAAACTGTGCGAGGCTTCTGGCCTTCCGTATGCGGATTTGCTCGAAAAACTTATGAAGCTTGGAATTGAGCGGTTCAATGCGATGAGGTCGCTTAAAACAAGCCGGAAATAAGCGGATTTATTTAAGGAGTGATATGACACCACACGTTTATCCAAAAGGTTGTTTTTTCAAGAGCCTTGACGACATAAAAGACAAAAAGGTCACTATTATGGGGCTTGGCTTGAATGGCGGCGGCGAGGCGTGTGTACGTTTTTTTTCGCGTTACGGCGCATATATCACCGTCACAGACAAGAAAACAGAAGAAGAGCTTGCTCCTACACTCAATTCGCTTAGACAAGACCCCGCCGTTGATTTCAGCCGAATCAAGCTTGTCCTAGGCAAACACGAGCTTTCCGACTTTCAGAGTGCGGACTGTGTAATAAAAAACCCAGGCGTTAAGTTCGAGGGTAACGAATACCTCGCCGCCGCCAAAAGCATAGAAAGTGATATATCGCTTTTTCTTAGCTTTACAAAAGCCCCGATAATTGCGGTGTCCGGCAGCAAAGGCAAGTCGTCAACTGTAAGCGCAATTCACTACGGGCTTTGTCAGGCGGGGTTCAAGGCTTTTCTTGGCGGCAACATAACTGTTAGCCCGCTTACGTTTTTAGAACAAACTGATGAAACAACGCCCGTCGTTCTGGAGCTTTCAAGCTGGCAGCTTGCCGACTTGCGCGGCAGAGGCGTTTTAAAGCCGAAGATCTCTGTGCTTACGAAAATTGTGCCGGACCACCAGAACTGGTACGGCGGCATGGAACCGTATGTAGCGGACAAAAAGCTTATTTACGCCGACCAGACCCCGGACTGCTTTACGCTTTGCAATGCGGACGACGGATGGGGAAAAGTTTTTGCGGCGGAAACAAAGGCGAAAGTCGTGTGGTACGGGGAGAACGCGAATATGCCGGTGCGCATTACAGACGCGATTGTTCCCGGCGTTCACATGAAGCAGAACCTTACGAATGCGGCTATCGTTATGACGCTTATGGGTGTTGCGCCGCAGTCCGCAAAAGAGATACTTGCCGCATATCCCGGAATTGAGCACAGACTGGAATATTTTTATTCGTGGAATCTGCCGGCTTCTGCTGAGTTTGCGGCAAGCCCAGCTTCATGTGGTGCGCCCGCGGAGTTCCGCTTTTACAACGACACTACGGCAACTGTACCCGATGCCGCCGCTGCCGCGCTCGAAGCATTCAATGAAAAGCCAGTTCTTTTTGCGGGCGGAAACGACAAAAATCTTGATTTTACGCCTTTTGCGGCTGCGGCGCACAAAGCCGCTGCCATATATCTGCTTGAAGGAAAGGGCACGGACCACATGATTCCGCTGCTTAATGAGCGGGGCATCGCGTTTTCAGGGCCGTTCAGCTCACTTGCTTCTCTCCTTGAAGCTTTTAAAAACGACGTTTTCGCCGGAAAAATCTGTGCCGGTAAATCCCCCGCTGTGAACGTCGTCTTTTCGCCCGGCGCGACATCTTTTGGCATGTTCGCGAACGAATTCGACAGGGGCAG
>JAEEGH010030678.1_pt1 | contig 10436 bp, 8 predicted proteins | sample 9134181 | NCBI WGS metagenome assembly JAEEGH01 (sample SAMN16246544, study PRJNA631951) | gut metagenome | biome: gut microbiome; feature: rumen; material: DP-attached | host: Bos | place: Iran: Karaj | collected 2018-10 | reverse complement strand
GTGCCGGAGGTATGGTCACATTGATGGTCGTATCGTCCACCACCTCTGTCTGCATCTTGGTCAAATCAAACCCCGCGCGCACAGTCCCTTTCACTATCAACACGATAGTCTTCTTTTTCAAAAACACAATCTCCTCGTCCGACACCATCACCTCACCGATATAGTGAGCCGTGCAGAACTCCGAAATCTGCTTCATCTCGGTGATTGTCTGGCTAAGCGACTCATAATAATCCTTCTTGGCGGTAATGCTATTATAGATACGCAAGGCTGTCAAAGCCACAAACACCAATAATACAATGGCAATTATCCTTCCCCAGCGTTTTTTCAATAAAGGCCACACTGCCGCCCACAAAGCCCCTGCACCGCCTTTCACCTTTTTCCAACAACGCTTTATCCCATTATCGGGTGGCTGTGGCTCCGAGGCCTCATCACTCGTGGCTGTGCCCGATTCCGATGTCTCAACGGCCTCATCCTCTTCCATATTTTCTACAGCCTTTGGCTCCTCCGTACCCATACACGTTTCTGTCGGCACAACGGTCTCTATCTCAGGCTCTGCCATATTCTGCTCGTTCATTTCGAAGCCCTTGTCCGAATTGTCATCATATAATTCCATGTGAATCCTCCCCATTAAACGAAATATATACATCTGTGAATCCATTGCGAAGCAACAGCATCTTCATAAACACCTCGGCATTTAGTCTGGCATCGCGCAATATCATCTCTGTCAGCTCCCTGTCCATTTTCAACTCCATCTCGCCTTTTGTCACTATCGCATCGCGTTCCTCATTCGAATATTCTGTTCTCAGCAACGAAACCTCGCTGTACAGTTGCTTCACATCGTCGGGACGGATATTGTACGACAGTATCCGGGGTTGCGGCAACTCCAACCATATCTTCTTCTTTTTGTCACGCCTGCTCTCCACAACCCTCACCTTCGTGGCATCGAATTTCTCCATGTCAATACCCGCCTTGATTACAGCCTTGAACGAGAAGAGGATCTTCCTGTCACCGAATATCCTCCACGACTCGTCATTGTTGCTTACCACTTTCTGCACCGTATACTGCACCGTGCTTAACTCGGCAGCCTGTTTCATCTTGTTCAGCCAACCGCTGCCCACATCCGTCTTGCTGCACGATACCGTCAGCAAGGTCACGACAACCATTATCGGCCATATCATCCTTTTTTTCATCTCCTGATACTCCTTTTATTCTCTGTCCGACAGGTATCTATCAACAAGTTACATATATCTCCCGCCAACGACACCCGTTCCGTCAATGCTGCAAAGATACACAATTTCCGCAAACTAACGACATTTCCTGTCATACAAGAATGTTAAAAAAAGCATTCTACTCTCGAAAAGCACCGTACAATCAAATTATTTGCGTACCTTTGTCTCATCAACTTAAATACAAAACATCATGGGTATTTTCGACAAACTACTTGGTAACAAGAATATTACCGAACAAATCAGCAAACTGGCAGGCAATGCCAACATCGCCGCTATCCTTGCCCAATTGACTGCCAACAAGGATTTCATGTCAAAGCTTTCTTCGGCAAAAGACGACAACGACATCCATCAACTTATCGCCTCCGCCACCGACGCCTTCAAAGACATGAAACTCACCGACGAGGAGAAGAAAGACCTTGTCAATCAACTCAAAAACGTGGCCTCAGGCCTCATTGGCAAGAAATAGTCCATCCTGCCCTTACGCATCGTATGATTATCTGTTGTACTTTTTGCCCGCCCTCATCGGTGTGGCAAAAGGGGGTTATTGTGTATCCCGCCTCACAATGTTGATCGAACCATGCAATCTGCTTAAAACAAAACATATGCAACACACATGAACCAACACAAACAAAACCATTCCCCCGCGTTCCGTTTTCATCGTTTCTGCCGTGCGGCCTATGCCGCTTTCAATTCCCTGCACCGGGTAGTGAACATCGGCCACCTGGCCACCTACATTGCCGACCGCCAGCTGCACAAGTCCGCAGCCATCGCCGCCCTCGGCATGCTCCTTCTCCCCTTGCAGGCCACGGCACAGACCGACGACAACCCCGACGAACGCCTTCTGCCCGCTGTCGATATCATCATCCCTGCGGACACCCTCTTCGGCTCCCCTGAGCCTGCGGCGGTACTCACCGCACAAGATTTCTCCAACACTTCCGTCCACTCCCTTGGCGACCTCGTAGCGATGTTGCCGGGTATCGACATGCGCACCCGCGGTGGCAACGATGTGCAGGGCGACCTTTCCTTAAGGGGAGGCACCTTCGACCAAATGGTTCTGCTCCTCAACGGCGTCAACTTCACCGACGCCCAAACCGGACACCACCTGCTCGACATCCCCATCGACATCGCCATGGTGCAGCGCATCGAACTCCTCTCCCCTGCCCAACTCATGGCACGGGGCATCACCGCCTTCTGCGGAGGCATCAACATCGTGGTAAGCGAAGAATACCGCGACCATCTGATGGCTGAACTCAGCGGCGGCAGCCACGGCTTCTTCAAAGCCTCGCTCCTCGGCACCAAGACACTCGGCCCTTGGGCTGTGACCCTTGCCGGTGCCTACAACCGTTCCGACGGCTACATGGCCAATACCGACTACCGCCACGGCAGCCTCTTCGTCCAAGCCACACGGCATGCTATCCGCGACGACTGGCACCTGCAGTTGGGCGGTCAAGCCAAAGCCTTTGGCAGCCAAGCCTTCTACAGCACCGCCTATCCCGACCAGTACGAGGCCACCCGCACACTCACCGCTTCGGCATTCAATGTACACCGCTGGCAAAAGACACGCCTTGAGACCTCACTCTACGGACGCCTTCATCGCGACCGTTTCGAACTCTTCCGCGACGGCTATGCCACACCCCCTGCCTGGTATAGCGGCCACAACCACCATCTCTCCTCTATTGGTGGGTTCCGCAGCCGACTGTCGCACCGTGCAGGCATCGGCGAGGCTCTGTTAGGCATGGAACTGCGCCACGAAGGCATTCGCAGCAACGTGCTGGGCAACCCCGACAACTGTCTCCTCCCACCCTACACCCACTCCGCCGCACGGCTTTCGTCCACCCTTTTCGGTGGCTACAGCGTCGCCTACAAGCATTTCAACGCCGAAGTCCTGGCATTGGGGCTCTACAACACTGCCTTCGGCCTTAATTACGGGTTCACCGCCTCCGCTGCCTACCGCCTTGCACGGCAGTTGCGCCTGCAAGCCTCCCTGTGCCGAACCTTCCGCATGCCCACTTTCACCGACCTCTACTACCAGAGCGTCAACCAAATGGCCAATCCCGACCTCAACAGCGAACACTGTCTTGCCGCTGAGCTGTCGCTACGCTACAATTCCCGCCCCCTCGTTCTGCAAGCCACGCTCTACTATCGTGACGGCCATGACATTATCGACTGGATACGCCACCCCGACGAAGAGGTGTGGCATGCCATGAACCACACTTCGGTAGGTGCTACCGGAGCCGACATTACCTTCAACTATCAATCCGCGCTGCCCCTGCATCTATCCGTAGGCGGCGGCTACTCGCACTGCCATATAGACCGCGACCCCGGGCAGATGATTTCAGGCTACGCCCTCGAATACCTGCGGCACAAAGCCAATCTCTACTTCGCCATCTCGCCCTTGCCGTCACTCCGGCTAAAGGCTGACGCGACGTACCGCTACCGCGAAGGCAAATACACCGATAGCGAAGGCCATGTTCTCACCTATGGAGGTGCCATGTTGCTCAATGCCGCTGCTGAATACACGCTCTCCCTGAGCGGCAACCGCGACAAACTGCATGGCTCGCAACTGCGAATCTTTGTCGAAGGCCACAACCTGCTCGACACCCCCTACCGCGACCACGGCGGGGTGCCGCAGCCCGGCCGCACCATCGTGGGCGGAGTGCGCCTAAGCATCAACCCCGCACAACAATAATTATCAAACCCAAAGCAGATTGAAGCACCGCCCGCACAGGTCCCAACCCGTGCGGACGGTGTTTTTTTAACATATAAAAACAACAACACAAATCATCGAATTACGGACTTATACAAATTCAACCTCCCCATTTCCAACTGCCAATATAAGAAGCTGTTTAAAATTAATTCAATGATTTTCTTAAAGCACCTGAACGGCATATTTTTTACCTTTCCTCAGTTACAATGGAACCCCATTGCGCCCTCGGAAAGGCGAAAAATCTGCTCGTTCATGTCCATAATAAAATTCATCAATCAAATTTAAACAGCTTCTAAAACAGTCGATAATTATTAACCCGCCAACCAAAATCAGTCACATCACACAAACGTGACAACTGAATTCAACGAACCACATTCGTTACATCAACGATACTTCAACGATACTTCAACGATACTTCAACGATATTTCAACGATAGTATATCGTAGAACTATCGTTATCGTATCGTTGATTTAACGATGAAACGACGAGGGTTAAACCGGGTGATGGACATCTGCACAGAGGCTGGAGGCGGACAGACTGCCTTTCGGCACAAGAGATGGAGCGACAGCACCGCGAGGCGAAAGATCCCCAGAAACAGAGATAAATATAACGCTCGTTCTATGACGGATTGACATAGAACGAGCGTTAAATATTACACTAATGCGGGAATCCCGGAATGGGGATTGATTAGCAAGAAAGCACCGATGCCACCTCTTCGAGGAAATGGCGGTCGGCGTGGTCAAAAGTGGCGAGATGCTGGCTGTCGATGTCGAGCACTGCCACGATGCCGCCCTCGTGCCACACGGGGACAACCACTTCGCTGCGTGAAGCCGCGCTACAGGCTATATGGCCGGGGAATTGTTCAACATCCGGCACCAGCAGGGTGCGGTTTTCTTTCCAGGTTGTTCCACAGACCCCTTTGCCGAAGGCGATGTGCATGCAAGCCACGGGGCCTTGGAAAGGGCCGAGCAACAATTCGTCGCCCACCACACGGTAGAAACCCGTCCACCAAAAATGGAAAGTGTCGTGCAACATGGCGGCGGTGTTGGCCATACGGGCAATGCAGTCGGTCTCGCCGTCGAGCAGAGAACGCAACTGCTTGAGCAGAAGGAGATATTTCTCGGCTTTCTGGAGGGTGGCAAGGTCGCGGGCTTGGCGGGCATAGTCGAACAATGCCACTGGCAAATGGCAATAGCCGTCGGGGTTGACATCAAGATAGTCTTGATGGTATTCTTCGGCACGGTAGAAGTTGCTGAGGGGCAGCACTTCGACCTGCAGGGGGCGGGTGTGGTGCGCGGCCTCGTGTTCCATGGCCTGACGGATAAAGGGCAGGTCGTCGGGGTCGGTGTAGTAGATGCCCGTGCGGTAGCGTGTGCCGCGGTCTTCGCCCTGTTGGTTGAGAGTAGTGGGGTCGATGGCCTTGAAATACATTTGCAGCAGGAAGGGCAAGCTGACGCGGAGCGGGTCGAAAGAGATATGCACCGTCTCGGCAAAGCCGGTGGTGTCGGTATAGACCTGCTCGTAGGTGGGGTTGTCGGTGTGGCCGTTGGCAAAGCCTACTTCGGTGGAGACAACACCTTCGATTTGTTTGAAGAAGTGCTCGGCGCCCCAGAAGCAGCCGGCTGCAAGGTAGAGTTCTTTTTCCATGGGTTTATCTGTTGTTTTGCCTGTTATTGTCGGGAGGGAGCGAGTCGTGGCCGTCGTCGGTTTTGAAATAATCGTTACACTTGGCTTCGGCCTTGGCCTTGATTTCGGGGGTAATGCTGTCGTGCAGCACTTTGACCACGTAGAGAAGAGCCAAGAGGTCGTCGGCGAAGCCGGTGCCGGGGATGAAGTCGGGGATGAGGTCGATGGGAAGGATGAAATAGCCCAGCACACCTATGATGAGGCGTTTGTGCCGGAGCGGGATGGTAGCATCGGTGAGCATATAGTAAAGCAGCAGGACATTGTAGATTACTTTACGCCCTGCCTTGGCGGCGGCGGATTTGATTTTGTCCCATAGCGAACGGTCGTCGTAGTGACGGCCATATTGTTCTATTTTGCTGGGTACGAGTGCGTTTTCGGACATGGTGCGACGGATTGGATTGCAACGACGGGGCTGCGTCCCGTTTGTTTTACCGCCAAGAATAACTGAAAAAGACGCTTTTTAGTATGTGGCGTGAAAAGAAAGTACCGCTCAGCATAAGAAGCCTACCCTTATCGCCGAATATCCACCTAACCAATAACAGCACCATTCCATTCAAAAGACAAAAAAGTTAAAAAACAAAGATAAATTTGCATGGAAGAAAGAAAAGCCATACCTTTGCAAAAGAAAGAAAGAAGAGCAGCACCCTATATCTATTTAATACAACATTCACATATACACAATAATAAATATTAATAAAAAAAATCTGAAAGCCATGAAAAAATCACTTATTCGTTTTCCGTGAAGTATATTCTGTATATCCCAACAGTACTGAAATATCCGGAGCATACGAGAAATATATAATTTCATTAACATCACAGGATAACAATGTAGCACTCTCCACATTAGGGGCGGGATGCCAAAGCAAATAAACCACAATTACCATGAAAAGTGTATTAATTAGATCTCTGTTGTTCGCAACAACATTGGGCATGGGTGCAATCCATGTGTCTGCTCAGCAGGAGATTAACTTCCCGAACCCAGACTATTTGAACTGGGAATACGATCTTTCTCACTTCGCTTTGTTGCAAGGCCTTGGCACATCTATGTCCATTCAAGATTCAGACTATGATGTTACGTATAATCAGGGTGCGATTTGTCCCTTCCTTTTTATGCAAGCCGACAGCAATACAACATTCAGGATGGAGGGGGTGGCAGCGCCCTTCACTCATGGTGTGTTGCATGACAATACGATTTATGGCGCCATGGACGTGGAGGTGTTTGTATGGAAAGCTGTGGCAGGGGATTCGAATCTACATTTGCTGAAAAGCCAGACGTTCCATTTAAGGAAAGGTCAAGAACCCGACAAAGTTCTGGTATATGAAAATGTAGCCGATGCGGTCTGGCATCAACCCGACGACCCACACAAAATATACCTTTACGAACTATACTTCGACATGCCTGTTACTGTAACAGGGCTTTTTATGGTAAGCATGAAAGCCACACCTTGTAAGCCAATGCATCTGAATCATGCCAGAATAGTAGACCACCACGAGGAATATCCTACCTGGGGCTATTTCGGTATTATAGACTACAACACAAACAGATTCGGCCACGTATCCGAACAGTCACAACTTCCAGTTAGAAGATTCCATGCCAGTCCTGTGCCGGACGTTGAGAACGACAATCTCAAAACATTTTTCCAACAGATATATTTCCCTATCGGGAAGGTGCTGCATGATGGGATAGATAATGTGACGGCGGAGAACCTCCTGCAGCTAACGCCCAACCCTGCAAGTGGGACGGTGAGAGTTCAGTCCAGCAACGGGATTAAAAGCATCACGATAACGGACATGACAGGCCGCACGATGATGAGGAAAAAATTTGACGGTGCGATGAACTGTGTCAACCTCGACATCAGCACTCTGCCTACAGGCGCCTTCGCCCTAAGTGCTACAACACCTACAGGCACCATGACCCGGAAACTGATAGTAAAATAGCACCACACGGAGTCCCCGCATCTTTGTTATATAGAAGGAGTATGCGGGGAATAATGGATTTGGTCGCAACAACGAATCCTGAAAGTATGACTATCCCTTCTTGTAGTGGGGATGGTAGGTGCTGATGGTGTCGCGCAGATATTGGCGGGTGAGATGGGTATAGATTTCGGTTGTGGCAAGGCTTTCGTGGCCTAACATCTCCTGCACAGCGCGGAGGTCGGCACCGTTCTGCACCAATTCGGTGGCGAAGCTGTGGCGCAGACTGTGGGGCGACACCTGTTTGTGAATACCTGCCTCGGCAGCAGCCTCTTTGATGAATTGGAAGACTGCCACCCTTGTCATTCGGTGTCCGCGAAGGTTGAGAAAGACATAGAGTTCCTCGCCCCGCTGGATGTTGAGTTGACTGCGGTTGTAAAGGATATAGTCCTGGACCAGACGGAGGGCGTGAGGGTTGATGGGTACCCAACGTTCTTTGTCCCCTTTGCCGATGACCTGGAGCAGTTGCTCGCTGTCGTAGATGTTGGAGAGTTTGAGATTGATCAATTCGGATACCCGCAGTCCACAGCCATAGAGAACTTCGGTCATGACGTAGTTGCGTGCTGGTCCAGGTTTGCTACAGTCGAAGGTTGCCTGCATGGCTTCGATGTCGCTGTCGGTCAACACGTCGGGAAGGTGCTTGGGACGAGTGGGCATTTCTATCCGTTCGGCAGGATTTTCGGCAATGGCATCCTCGACTACAAGCCAATGGAAGAAAGCCCTCCATCCCGACAAGACCCTGCACTGGGTGGTGGGTTCGACGTGGATGTCGGTCAGCTGGGCAGTGAGGGAACGGAGATGCTGGACAGTGATATCGGCAGGCGCAAGACCCATGGGTTCAGCCCAATGGCGCAATGTGGCAAGGTCGTGGAGATAGGCCTCGACGGTGTTGGCAGAAAAGTTCCGTTCGAGTCTCAGATACAGCTCGTATTCGTTGGTATATCGTTGCCACTCCACTGCGGGAAAGAGGTGTTGTATTAGTTTGTTTTTACTTTTAAATCAACGCTGCCGGAGAAGCCAGATGCCAAAGTCGAAGAGGTTTTCCTCTTCCACCATCTTGATGTATTTGGGGTTCTTCCCTTCAATCATCACAATTTTGCCGTCCTCGCGCTTGGCAACAGAGCCATAGGTGGCCATACGTCCCTGAATAGTGGAGGCGCGGCGAGAGAGGTAATTGGAGGGACGGGCAGGATTGCTGCGCAAGGGATGGGGGAGGCAGACGGCAAGAAGAGCGGCTTCGCGACGAGTGAGGTCTTTGGCCGAATGGTGGAAATAATGCTGTGCGGCGGCTTCGCAGCCATAGATACCATCGCCGAATTCGATGATATTCAGGTAGCACTCCATAATGCGGCGCTTGCCCCAAATCTTCTCTATGAGAGTGGTGTAGTAAGCCTCAAGTGCCTTACGCCACATTTTGCGCGAATGCGGGAGGAAGCAGTTTTTGGCGGTCTGCTGGCTTATGGTGCTGGCACCGGCTTGTTTGCCTCCACGTTTGTTTTTGAGATAGACGGTCTTCATGCGGTCGATGAAGAAGCCATGATGATACATGTAGAGACCGCCATCCTCGGAGATGGCAACCGCATTGATGAGATGGGGCGATATGTTGTCGAGGCTGACATAGTCGCGTTCAAAAACAACCGAGCGGTCGGGGTCTTTGATTTGCTCGAAGAAGCGTTGCACCATGAGGGGGGTGACCGGGGGATTGAAGACCGAGCAGAAAAGCACTTGAAAGAGGGAGAAACCCAACAACGCCAAGAGCGTCACCCAAACAGCACGCCATACTTTGCCGAAAAAGGAGAGCTGACGCCACTTTTTCAATCCTCTATGCCGCTTTGTATTGTCCTTTTTTTTCTTTCTATTTGCCATATTTATCAGAAGATACCTATTAAGCAGATTATTATAAAAAATGGCTGCAAAAGTACTATTTTTTTGTCAAATAAAGAAAAAAATGTATATTTGTATTTCAATAAATAAAAAACATTTATATATAAATACCTAAAATACAAAACAATATGGCAAAAGTAGCAATTAACGGTTTCGGCCGTATCGGAAGAATGTCTTTCCGCGCCATGCTTGACCACCCCGAGTTGGACATCGTGGCCATCAATGACCTGACAAGCGCAGACACGCTCGCTTATCTGTTCAAATATGACTCTGTACATGACAACTTCGAAGGTGAAGTGCACGCTGAAGGCGACTGCATCGTAGTAAACGGCAAAAAGGTGAAAATCTATGCCGAACGCGACCCCCAGAACCTCCCCTGGAAGGATCTTGGTGTTGACATTGTTGTCGAGTCGACCGGTCTGTTCAAGAAACGCGAACAGATGATGAAACATATCGCTGCCGGCGCAAAGAAAGTCATTCTGACTGTTCCCGCCAGCAAGGCTGAAGATGTGGATGCCACCGTTGTGATGGGTGTCAATGACAATGTGCTGACCAAAGAGATGCAACTTGTTTCGAACGCCAGCTGCACCACCAACTGCCTTGCCCCCGTTGCCAAGGTTCTGAACGACAAATTCGGTATCAAGCGCGGTTTGATGAACACCATCCACAGTTACACCAACGACCAGAAGATTCTCGACCAGCCTCACAGCGACCTGCGTCGTGCCCGTGCCGCTGCCATCTCTATCATCCCCACTTCGAGCGGTGCTGCCAAGGCTGTTGGCCTGGTAATTCCCGAAATGAAGGGCAAGCTCGATGGTTTCGCCATGCGCGTTCCTACTCCCGACGGTTCTGTGGTTGACCTCACTGCTGAGCTGAACTGCACTGTTACCAAGGAAGAGATCAATGCCGCCATTAAAGAAGCCGCAGAAGGCGCTATGAAGGGTGTGCTGCAGTA
>JAEEGH010030677.1_pt1 | contig 10436 bp, 11 predicted proteins | sample 9134181 | NCBI WGS metagenome assembly JAEEGH01 (sample SAMN16246544, study PRJNA631951) | gut metagenome | biome: gut microbiome; feature: rumen; material: DP-attached | host: Bos | place: Iran: Karaj | collected 2018-10 | reverse complement strand
TCCCGCCGAACCACCCCGCCCGTGAGATGCAGGACACCTTCTTCGTGTCCAACGGCCACCTGAATCCGCTCCTCCTCCGCACCCACACCTCTTCCGTGCAGGTGCGCACGATGGAATCCCAGCCCCTCCCGATCCGCGTGATCTGCCCGGGCCGCGTGTTCCGCAACGAAGCCATCAGCGCCCGCGCGCACTGCATCTTCCACCAGGTGGAAGGCCTCTACATTGACAAGAACGTCACTTTTGCGGACCTCAAGCAGGCCATTCTCCTGTTCGCCCGCGAAATGTTCGGCCCGGACACGCAGATCCGGATGCGCCCGTCCTACTTCCCGTTCACCGAACCCTCCGCGGAGGTCGATGTGAGCTGCAACATCTGCCACGGCAAGGGCTGCAACATCTGCAAAGGCACCGGCTGGCTCGAAATCATGGGCTGCGGCATGGTGGACCCGAACGTCCTCGAAGCCAGCGGCATCGACTCCAAAGTCTACAGCGGCTTCGCCTTCGGCATGGGCGTCGAGCGCATCGCCATGCTCAAGTGGCAGGTCAACGACCTCCGCCACTACTTCGAAAACGACATGCGCTTCCTCCGCGAATTCGCCACAGCTTTGGAAGTCTGAGACTTCCAAAGCTTCTAATTTATTGAGGGGGCGGACCCCCACTTGAAAAACCGGTTTAAAACCGGTTTTTCTGTTGTTTCATTCATTGAGGGGCGAACCCCTCAAACTCCCCCGGGTCGGGCTTCGCCCTCCGAATGACATATCCTGAAATAGGTTTACACTGAATGATGTAAAACTGTAAACAAAAATCAGGACGGGTCAAAGTACAGAATTCGATTTTTTGATAGGAACGAACCCATCAAACACTTGAAAAACCGGTTCTTATACCGGTTTTTTCTGTTTCATTCATTGAGGGGGCGACTCCACTCAAGCTCCCCAGGGTCGGGCTTCGCCCTCCGGATTATCTGCCAAGTTCGGGTCAAAACTTCCATAGCATTCTATACTCTTTACGCCTATTTTCTAGTCAACTTAACACTTCGAAAACCATAATGGTTCGGTTTTTCGTTCTATAAAGAGTCCTCTTGGCGCAGGTCGCGTTGCTTCCTGGCGCAGGTGTGGTTTTTGCCCAGGGACCTGCACCATCATAGCGCATGGGAGACTGTTTTGCGGCGCAGGTCCCTACCCTTTTTCCACACCTGCGCCACCAAGGCCATACACCTGCGCCAACGATATCATTTACCTGCGCCGCAAAAATACCACATCTGCACACTTTGGTCTTGGTGGGCTGTTCGCTATTTTCCAATGTTCAATACCCGCTGACTCTCAAATTCATGAGCACATTGATATGCCTCTCCTTGCGTATATGTAACCAGCGTGTGTTTTTGGCCCTTTTCAAAACCACGGAAAAGCACACGAATGTGCCCTGGAGGCCATGCAGAAAGGTTGAACGTGCGCTTGAGTTTAAAGTGGGATGGTCGCATCGGGCGGCGGAGGGGAGACGGCGGAATTCGGGTTTCAGCGAACGCGAGCCGCGAGGGAAGGCGCGTGCCCGGCAGGGATGACGGCGTCTGTTTGAGCGCTAGTTAGGCCGGCTTGCCGGACTAACTGAGCGAGTTCGCCGTCAAGCGCCTTCCCGACACCGTGCGAGCCCGCCGAAACCCGCATGGAGCCGTCTCCCCTCCGCCGACCGCCAGGAAATCGGGGCATGAAACTGGAAAGCCCGGGAATGACGACTGCCGGGGCGGGAATGGGGGGGACAAGTGTGCGTACAGGGGCGGTTTCGCACAGATTTTCGGCAAAATGGAGGATAAATGGGCGGAACGGGGCTGTTTTGCACATTTTTTGTGTCCGGAAGGGGCATGAAACACTTTTTGCTGATTGTTTTGGCCGCGGTGATGCTTACGGCCTGCGGCACGTACCGCCGGGTGCCGGCGGATCCGGCACAGCCTTGGGCGGGCTGTTCCACTTCGGAGATTCTGGGGGCGATGGGCGATCCCGTCCGCATCGACCCGGACGGAAAGGGCGGCAGCATTCTGGTTTATGAATCCGCACCGGACTATGACAGCCCGGACTACGACATCCTGGACCCGGAGGCAAGCGCCGCCCGCACCCGGAAATATGCCCGATTTTACCTGGACGACGAAGGCGTCTGCTACAAGGTGGACACGAACCGGAGCCTCCCGGCCCCGCCCCGAATCCCCTACTCCGAGCCCCGGAGCTCTTTCTGGATCGACCTTTTCTTCTACCTCCCGCTCATCGCCGTCACCATTTTGATCTGACGGAGGATTAAAAATCACAAAATACCCCCTGAAACAACACAAGTTATCAACAGCCTATGAAGTTTCGGGGGTTTTTCGTCTATATTCGTCCCGGAATCAACGCCAGAAATTACGGTTTCCAGAATTTAATTTTAAATTTCGGAATTTGTCTTTATCTTTGCATCGACGGATATGCGAATCTTTACTGAACAAACCTTGAAGGAGTTTATCGGGAGACATCCCGATGCGCGGGTGGCCCTGCAGGAGTGGGTCAGCATCGTGAAACGGAGCGAATGGACTTGTTTCGCCGATGTACGGAAAACGTTCGGATCGGCGGATTCCGTCGGAAACCAACACTATGTGTTCAACATCAAGGGGAACCGATACCGGCTTGTCGTGGTCATCAAGTTCACCATCCGGTTCATCTACATCCGGTTTGTCGGAACCCATGACGAATATGAGAAGATTGACTGCGCTAACATTTAGGATTATGGCCAAAATAGAAAAAGAATATCAATATGACTGGGCGGTCCGGCGGGTGGAGCAGCTGCTGCCGCTCGTGAGCGAGGACACACCGGAGGACGATCCGGCCCGCATCGAACTGGAACTGCTGTCCGAGCTGGTCTCCGAATACTCTGAAGAGCACTTCTCCATCGGGGAACCCACGCTCGTCGATGTATTGAAACTCCGGATGTACGAAATGGGACTGACCCAGAAAGGGCTGGCCGACCTCCTCGGCATCAGTCCGTCCCGCCTCTCCGACCTGCTCGCCGGCAAATGTGAACCGACCATCCGGACGGCCCGGACCATCAGCCGCAAACTGGACATTGATGCGGCCATCGTGCTGGGAATCTGACCTTATGGCAATATTTTTGCTGCTTAGAAAGAAAACACCGAACGACTATGCGCAAATACATCGTTATCCTGCTGGTGGCCCTGACCGCCGCCAGTTGTGCGACCCTCCGGGCGCCCGCCAAACTGGACCGTCTCGTGAACCGCGTCGAGCGCCATGCCGACCGCTACCGCCCCTATCAGTGGGACCGGGTCAACCGGCAGTATGAAGCGCTTCTGCGCGAGTATATCGACAATTACCGGATGTACACCATCGCCGAGAAACAGCAGGCGATGAACGCCATCGGCCGGTACCATGCCATTCTCGTGGACCACGGAATCAAGCAGGGAATCGGCTTCCTGGGCAGCCTGGGCAGTTACGCCGGCGGCCTGCTTGACATTCTCAGGCAGGACGTGGGGGCGGTGGAGGATTTCCTCCAGAGCGTGCTGGGGCTCGGAAAGAACGAGACTAAGAGCGCTTTGGAGAGTCTGCGGAAGAAGCTGGCAGAGTGACGCGGCGCACATTGCAGCCGACGTAGTTGCCCAGCACGATCAGCGGGTAATACCACAGCAGAGCGGGATCCCACGTCCAGGCCGCGACGATGTATGTCACGTCGGCGATGGAGTGGTAGAAGCCGCACACGATGAACAAGGGGACGCCGAACAGAATCGGGAGGACGGACCCCTTGTTTTTATAGAGCCAGACGGCGATGTCGATGATGAGACCGCAGCCGACGGCCCGAAGGAAACTGCGCCAGGGACCCTGGGCGATGCGTCCCGCCACCATGTCCTGCGCGCGCTCCACGGGGGCTCCGCCGAGGGAGAACACCAGCAAACCGAGGAGGGCGCAGCCGATGATGTTGAAAAACCAGATCTTGACCAAGGCCGGAATGTCGTTCGTGACGCCGGCCTTTCCCGTATAGAGCGGAACCCCGAAAAGAACGACGCACACGAGTCCGAAAGCGAAGATCACGGCGCCCGGAATGCCTCCGAGCGCCAGGTAGCCGGTGGCCCCCAGGCCGATCAGAATGCCTGAGAAGAGGGATTCGCGGTTCATCGGGCCATCGCGTTTTCAACGTCATCGGGGTGGATGGGCAGGCGCTGCGAGCCGAGCCGGCGGGCGCCGTCCTCCGTCACGAGGACGTCGTCTTCCAGGCGGATGCCGCCGAAGTCGTAGTAGGATTCCAGCTTGTCGAAGTTCACGAAGCCCTTGCCGGTACCCTGCTCCTTCCACTGTTCAATGAGCGCAGGGATGAAATAGATGCCGGGCTCGTCGGTGATGACGTGCCCCGGGCGCAGGCGGCGGGCCATCCGCAGGGAGCCGAGGCCCAGCTGTTTCGCACGCTTCTGGTCCGGATCGTAGCCCACCCAGTTCTCGTTCAGGTCCTCCATGTCGTGGACGTCCAGGCCCATGTTATGGCCGAGGCCGTGCGGCTGGAAGAGGCCGGCGATGCCGAGGGCGACCATCTCGTCCAGGTCGCCGTGCACGAGGCCGAGGCCGGAGAGGCCTTCCAGCATCTTGCGGGCGGTGGCGAGATGCACTTCGCGGTAGGTGACGCCGGGCTTCGTGAGGCTGAACGCCAGTTCGTTGCAGTCACAGACGATCTGATAGACCTCGCGCTGCTTCGGCGTGAACTTGCCGGTGGTGGGATAAGTGCGGGTGAAGTCGGAAGCATAGTGCTCATTGCTCTCCACGCCCGCGTCGATGACCATCAGTTTGCCCGGCTCAATGACCTTGTCATGGATGTGATTGTGCAGGGTCTCGCCGTGCTGGGTGAGGATGGTGGGGAAAGAGACGCCCCAGCCCTCGGCAAGAGCCACGCCCTCCATCCTGCCCACAATCTCCTGTTCGATGATGCCAAGGCGGATGCTGTCCCGCGCCACGGAATGCATCTTGAAACCCAGGTCGCACGCCGCGTCAATGGCGGCGATTTCCACGGGCTCCTTGATGAGGCGCATGGAAATGATGGCCTTCGTCAAGGGCTCGGAGACGCCCAGGTCGATGCGCGCCCGCCCGATCATCTCCATCAGGCGGAGCTTGTTAAAATAGCGGGAAGGGGCGATGTAATGGACCTTCCGGCCCGCTTTGACGGCGGCCTTCACGGCCTTGTCCACCTCGGCATACGGGGCGGATTTGGCGACGCCCACGCGGTCCGCCTTGGACTGCACCGTGGGCTGCGGGCCCATCCAGATGATGTCGCCGATTTCGACGTCATCGGCATAAACCGTCTCCTCGCCGCTGTCGATGTCCAGAATCGCGGCGTACATCGGGTCGTCCAGGCCCATATAATACAGCCAGGTGCTGTCCTGGCGCCATTTGTAGCAGTTGTCCCTGTACTGGGCGGGGGCTTCGGCGTTGCCCACCAGCAGGATGACGCCGCTTTCTCCGGCCTCGCGCATCTTCTCGAGCAGCGTCCGGCGGCGGTTCACATAGACTTCTTTCGCAAACATATCGGTTCGTGTTTTGTTTCCTACAAATATAATCAATACTTTTGCATTGTGGAAACCTTTATCGCCATACTTGCCCTCCTGCTGGGCCTGGTCGGCATCGTCGGAAGCATCGTCCCCGGCCTGCCCGGACCGCCCCTGAGCTGGGTGGGTCTGCTGCTGATCTATCTCTGGGGCGGCGGCACCGACGGAAGCGGCGGAACGATGACGCTCACCTTCCTCCTCATCTGGCTTGCGGTCACCATCGTCATCACAATCATCGACTATGTGGTTCCCGCGTACTTCACGAAGCTCACCGGCGGCTCCAAGGCCGGCGGCTGGGGCGCCATCATCGGCCTGTTCGCGGGCCTCGTCGTCCCGCCCGTCGGGATGATCGTGGGCTCCCTCATCGGCGCCTTCGTCGCAGAGCTCGTGTTCGCGAAGAAAGATACGGCGACATCGCTTAAATCAGCCCTGGGCGCCTTTCTGGGCTTCATCTTCGGAACCGGCGCCAAACTCATCACCTCCGGCCTGATGCTGTTCTACATCTTCGTATACGCATTCTGACACACAAAAAAGTCCGGGTTGTTCGCCCGGACTTTCCGTTTCTGAATGGACTGCTACTGGAGCGTGCCGTTCTCGGCGGCCTTGATCATGTTCTCGTTCGCGGAGATGTAGATCTCGACGCGGCGGTTCTGAGCGCGGCCTTCGGCGGTGCTGTTGTCAGCGACCGGATCGTTGTAGGAGTGACCTTCGGCGACGATGCGGCTCTTCGAAATGCCCTTGCCCTGGAGATAGCTGGACACGGCGTTGGCGCGGTTGTCGGAGACCTTCTGGTTCGCTTCGGCGGAGCCGACGTTGTCGGTGTGGCCGAGAACGGTGATGTCGGTGTCCGGCAGGTCGGCCATTTCGGCGGCGAACTTGTCGAGGTTGCGCTTGGCGTCAGCCTTGAGGGTGGCCTTGTTGAAGTCGAAGAGGATACCGCTGTCGAAGGTGACCTTGATGGCCTTGAGACCGTTGACGTCTTCGACGGTTTCAACCTGGGCGTTCTCGAGGGCGGCCAGTTCCGCAGCCTTCTCGTCCATCTTCTTGCCGATGATGGCGCCGGTGCCACCGCCCACGGCAGTGCCGATGGCGGCGCCGATGGCGGCACCCTTGCCGTCCTTGCCGATCAGATAGCCGAGACCCGCACCGAGGGCGGCGCCTGCGCCGGAGCCGATGAGGGTGCCCTTGCCGGTGTTGGTGATACCGCAACCGGAGAAAATCATGGTTCCGCAGAGGAACATCAGAACGAATTTCTTCATATTGATAATGGTTTTAAAAAGGTTATTCTGTCATTAATCCTGCCAAAAATATCGTTTTTTTCGCTTTTGCGCAAATATTTCGCAACCTTTGATGCAAGGTTCGCGCCAAAATGGGGTTTTATAAGGCGAATCAAAACGGAAAATCATGAAAAACAGCGTAATAGCATTTCTCGCGGTGCTTGCAGGCCTGACGTCCTGCTCTAAAGGAGGTTTCCTTGACTATGGCGCCGATGTGGCCGGCAAGGCCGAAGCCGGAATGTACGGATTCATGTCAAGCGGGGGCAACTACCCCGGCCGTCCCGGCGGCCAGGCCGGCGTCTTGACCGCCGGCGAGTGGAACGACCTGGAACACTGGGGCTTCTGGAGCGGACTGATGGGCTCGCAGGAATATGGCGGGATGACGGAGTATTGGGGGTTCTATACGCCGCGCCGGGTGGCCGTACGCGTCGCGGACGCCGCCGGCAAGCGCATCCCGGCCGTCCGCATCGTCCTGGAGCAGGGTCAGAAAGCCGTCTGGAGCACCCTCACCGACAACCAGGGAGAGGCCTCCCTGTGGGTGGACCCGTTCCACGCCCAGGCTTCCGCGGACAACCTGACCCTTGTCATTGACGGAGTCCGGCAGTCCAGGGCTCCCGTCGTCACGCCCTACAACGTCCAGCAGGAAGAGGCCGACGTGAACTTCTTCATCATCGACAAGGCCAAGAACGCCGAGAAATGTGCCGACATCGCCTTCATCGTGGACGCCACCGGGTCGATGGGCGACGAGATCGAATTCCTGAAAAAAGACCTCATCGACATCCTGGACCGCGTGAAAGGCGGCCAGAGCGACATCACGCTCCGCACCGGCACCGTCTTCTACCGGGATGAACGCGATGATTACGTGACCAAATACTCCCCTTTCACTGACGACTACCGCGAGACTATCCGGTACATCTCGATGCAGCACGCCGATGGCGGCGGCGATCTCCCGGAAGCCGTCCACACCGCGCTGGAAGCCGGCCTGCAGAACCTCGCCTGGAACACATCGGCCCGCGCCCGCATCGCCTTCCTCGTCCTGGACGCCCCCGCCCATCAGGACCACCAGGGCGTCATCGAAAGCCTCCAGGCCTCCGTCCGGGAGTATGCCGAGAACGGCATCAAGCTGATCCCCGTCTACTGCAGCGGCCCCTCCAAGGAATGCGAATTCATGTGCCGCTTCTTCGCCATCCTCACCGGCGGCACCTACGTCTTCCTCACCGACGACAGCGGCGTCGGCGGCGACCATGTCGAAGCCTCCGTCGGCCAGTTCCAGGTCGAACCCCTCAACGACCTCCTGGCACGGCTGATCGCGAAGTATATCGGGTAGGCACCCTGCCGGACAGGGCGCCGTCGGGGCAGATGCCCCCTCTGTCATTCCGGGCGAGGCTCTCCTTGTCATTCCGGCGATGCCCCCTCTGTCATTCCGGGCGAGGCTCTCCTTGTCATTCCGGCGATGCCCCCTCTGTCATTCCGAGCGAAGTCGAGGAATCTAAAAAAACTAAAAAATTTTTGGAGATTCAAATTTTTGCCGTATCTTTGCAATCCCGTTCCACGAGAACGTGTCATTGACATCCTGCGGAAATAGCTCAGTTGGTAGAGCACGACCTTGCCAAGGTCGGGGTCGCGAGTTCGAGTCTCGTTTTCCGCTCCAAACCTCCAGGATTCGTCTTGGAGGTTTTTTTGTGTCTTAAATCGCCGTTCCAGGGCCGTGAGATGGCGTTTTTGTCTCTCGCTCCAGCAGTTTATCTCTTCAGTTTTTCGGCCCTATTTTCGGCGATTACTCACTAACAATCGACTTTTTACTGAGGGTGGTAAAACAAAATGGTAAAACAATCCGGATTTTTACGCTGGTTCAACAATATTTCAATGGCGTGGGTTTTCGGCCCGACTCCACAACAAAGATACTGTTTTCTTCATGTATCTTTTTTCCTCCCCAGCGCATTTTTTAAGTGAGTTTTTATATTTTTGTGTTCAGATAATTAACCACAAGAATATATGATAACACCGCAACAAAGAAATGCCTGGCGTGGAGCTTATCTTAGGCAATTACGAAAGATAGCACAGACCCCTTTTATCCCTGACCTTGACTTAGATGAAGGTGAGGAGTTTAGTTGGGACCTTTTTGATGAGTCCGATTTTGAGGAACACTTAGGGGCATTCAGCTTAAGGGTGATGGTTCCTCTTTGGTCCGCTTATGTTCATGTCATCAAGAATCATCCATTTGCTGTAGCGACAAGAGATGCGAAGTGTGTAAGGCCGGAGGATGCGATTACGAGAGAAGGACTATTTCAATATCTCCAAGCCATCAGCCATTACGGACAAGACACATTCTTTTTGAACTATCCTGAAGTTGGCGACATTGAGGAAGAGTTGATTATAGCCCTGGATAATAACGATGAAGCGTCTTTTCTGTACCTACTCGACAAGAAAGGAATTGATACTTCTGATATGCGCATAAAGGTCGGGTATACAAATAGAGCTATGCAGGCATATCAACAAGCCTACAATGCAATGGAAAGCGACAATCTGGAGGCAATTGAGGAGGTCGCACAAAAAGAAGAGAGTTATTTTACCGAACGAGGGGCTGACCGTAGTCTTTTAGATTCCTTTGCTGCACCAACCGAAGAAGAGACAAAGAAGATAATTCCACTATCACAAACCATAATTGGTCAGTTGGACGAAGAGGACCAACAAATGTATGCCGGGCTTGTAAAACAATGGATTTACTATCTCAACATTGTAAATCTGTGTTTCATGGACAAGGAAACCAGCATCATAAAAGAGTTGATAGAGATGCCCGAGTATCAAGATATAGTTCTTGATATTGAACAGCTTGCCTATAGAGTATACGACTTTACGGCTGAGAGATTATACCAGATTGATTCTAAACAAGCATAAAGACCAGCCTTATGAATATCAATATTAATCTCCCTAAAAATAGCGGATCCGGTAAGACCGCTGAAACAGTAGGCTGGATTGCTGGAGGGGCGGCTGTCTTAGGTGCTCTCATCGGTTTAGGCTCTAAAATATTTGGGAATAAAACTAAAGGAGAAGAAGACCGAAAAACTCAAGATAATGCCGCGAAGAATGATATAGAAGTTGCCAACGCTAAAGCTAAAGCAGATGCTGATGCTAAGATTCGGGTGATGGAGAAAGAGGCCGAGCTTAAAGAACAAGAGCGAAAACAGAAGTTAAAGGATTTTGAAGAGAGGGAAAGGATTAAGAGTATGTATCGCTCCTCATCTGCATCATCCGAAACGACAAATGCAACTGAAACGGATACCGATGAGGGAGAACCAGAAGTAGTCATTCCCGATGCTCGCAATAAAAGAAGGGAGAAGCGAGATGTACGTTTTATTGTCCCCCGATTAATTTCGGAAGGAGAGATAGCCACCATTTTTGGCCATGAAAAGATTGGAAAGTCATATTTAGGAGCACAGATTGCCAAGGATGCGACTTTGGGTGGTTATTCTACACTTTTTACCCAAGATAGCATTCAAATTCCTAAATGCAGGGTATACTATTATTCGGCCGAGAATTGGAAAGATGATGTGGCTGACCGGCTTCCAGATGGTTTCCTGGATGAGTACCTTAATTTCCAGTTG
>JAEEGH010030676.1_pt1 | contig 10436 bp, 7 predicted proteins | sample 9134181 | NCBI WGS metagenome assembly JAEEGH01 (sample SAMN16246544, study PRJNA631951) | gut metagenome | biome: gut microbiome; feature: rumen; material: DP-attached | host: Bos | place: Iran: Karaj | collected 2018-10 | reverse complement strand
CATCGGTGATGCAGCAGGCCATCAGGAGGCGGTGCACCCACGACAGGGCAGGGGAGATCTTTTGCGAGAGGGCCGCGCTCATCAGCATGTAGCGCAGATTCACCACCAGACACATGGCGATAATCTCCGCATAGGAGGCATTGACGGCTATCAGCGTGTAGGTGCCATACTCTCCGGCGGAGGCGCGTGTGAAGAAGCTGCTGATGAAGCCCAGCGGCGCCGTCAGTCCCGCCTGCACGGCGATGATGCCCAGCGAGAAGGCCACTGCGAAGTAGCCCATAGCGATCGGCGTGCCGTCGCGCAGTCCTTGTATGATGGCTGGCCTGTTCACTGTCTTTTGGCGGCCTTTTCGGTTTTCAGAGCGCAAAGATACAAAGTTTTTCGATACCGTCAAATTGTTAAGCAGGAATCTTAAAGGAAAGCGGCCCAAAAACGCACAAAGCTGGCCAATCGGCGGGGCTTTGGTGTTGTTGGGGAGATTATTCGAATTCTCAATGGTCAAATATGTTTCTTGGCATGTTTTGCAAGAAAATGATAAGGGGAGCTGGATTTTTAAGATTTATTTTGTACTTTTGTCGCGTAACATCATTAAAATAATTCACTTAAAAACTGAAATCATGAGAAAAATCTACTTCCTGGGCATTGCGCTGATGGCGCTATTGCTCGCAACACGTGTCAAGGCGGACAACTTCACGCCCAACATGTTTCCAGGGCAGGAAGCAGACCGTACCGCGTTTGAGGTGTCTGCAACGGTTGCTGTCGGTGAATTCGGCAAAGCGTCGAATGTCTACAGCAGTGTGACAAATCTCACGTCCACCAATCAGTCTGTTGCCCAGACTTGCAATCAGGGCGGCTATAACGCTGTTCTCATCGTGGGTATAGGTACTGCTGACGTGACCTACACGGAAAACTGGTACGCCGGCGGCGGTGATGGCGGCGGTGGTGACGCCGGTGGTGGTGACGGTGGCGGTGGAGCCAGTGGTGGCGGTGCCGGAGGTGAAGGCGGCGGAGGTTCTTCCATCGTGTCCACCAACCACACGATCCATTACACCGTGGTCAAAGGTCAGCCTAGTGCGCAGTTTACCCTTGGAAGGGAACCCGTTACCGAGGCCAAGGCCTACTGGTATGGCTCTGGCCGTTATTCCTTCACGCCTCCCTCTGCTGAGGTGATAATCAAGGAAGTTGGCTATACGCAGGGAGTATATCCCTACTTCAAGGATGCGTATGTCTCCAGCGCGGAATGCGCCTTCTCGTCGAGCAATCCCAATGTGGCAGTTATCGGACGAGGTGGAACGGTACAACCCGTAGGCCTCGGCGAGACTGTCATCACGGCGACTTGGGAAGGCAACAGCAATTGGGAAGGCACCTCCATACAGTATAAACTCACGGTGGAGGAACCGAAGCAGAGCGTCAGCATCGGTTTCGCCCAGCGCGAACTGTATGGCTATGTGGGTGATGTCATGGAGGCACCTACGCCCATCATCTACCCCTCAGACAAGGGAATCACCATCGATCGATGGGTATCCTACAATACGGAGGTCGCCACTGTGGACGAGACCACTGGAGCGGTGACGATGCTGAAAACCGGAAGAGTGCAGATAGGTGCTTGGGTGGATGAGGACGAGACCTACTATGCTGCGCAGGGCACATATTGGCTCAATGTGAGCAAACCCGACCCGGGACTGTCCTTCGAGCCGTCGGAAATCAATATTGAACTCGGAGCGGACTGGAATCGCCCCGCACTCCTCAATCCCAACGGAGTGGATCTCACCAAGGGCAAGTGGTATACAGCATGGGACGCTCCGGTAGAGATTTCGGAAGACGGTAGCGAGATTATCATCAAAGGCACGGGCGATGCCACTATCACCTACGAGTATGAAGGTGACGAGACCTATGCTCCCTCCATTGTCAGCTACACGCTCCACATCACCACCCTCGGCCTTAAGGTGCTCGGCATCAACGTGACGAGCCAGAATGCCGGCGATGTCCTTGGTGACGGTCTCCATAAGGTCACCTTCGACAGGTCTTCGCGCACCCTTTATCTGAACGGCTGGAATGTTGATGTTGCTGAGATGAGTGAGGAAATCAAGAACTCCGTCATCCGGGACGAATCGGGTGGTGTTCTCAACATCACGCTCAGGGGCAACAGCGCCATCAGAAATGCGAACAAGTGTATCTATAGCACCACGGGTGCCGTCCTTATCAGGAGCGAGAGCAAGAAAGACTCGCTGATTCTCGTTGCCAATGCCTCCGTGAACTCTGTCGCACTTCAGGCACGTTATCTCAAGTTGCACGAGTGCTTCTTCTTCGCCACGGGTGCTAAGACGGGTATTCATGCTGCAATGGAACTCGGTATCTCCAAATACGGGCACGGCTTTGCTGAGGCCACCAGCCCCGGCGGCACGGCCATCCAGTGCAGCCATTTCATCAAGGGTGAAGGCGGCATCGGAGGTATTGACATCCTCACCAAGGGTGTTCACTACAACGAAGACAAGGCTCCGGGATTCTACACGGATGACAACAACAAGATACCCGCAACGCTTGTCGAGATAGGCAAGGTGCCTATGCCCGTTGCTACCGACGAGGAGACTGCAATCGCATTCTCCGAACAGGACCCCGAGGACAACGACCAGGTGGTGTTCAGTGCTTCCGACAAGGATACCTACAATGATGAAACCGGACAGTTGGAGATTTCTTCGTCGTTCACCGACGAACAGGTGGATGAGGCTATGGAGACTCTCGTACCGGGTTCCAGCGCATGGACAGCACAGTTGCCGGGCACTCTCATGTTCTCGGTTCCCGCCGGTGAGGGTGAGGTGAAAATCAAGTGCGAGACAAAGCCCAGCACATCCCTGCAGGTCAAGATGGCAGACAAAGATGCCGTCAGTGTCACTCAGACCACACTCGGTTGGGCAAAGGTGAAATACGACGTCGAGAGAGAGACGCGCGTCGTTGCTTATCTCCACACGAAGCTTCCCGTATCGGCTGGCGCACGTTCTGCTGTTGCGCCGGTGGCAGACGACCCGTCGGTCGGTGCATATATCGAGGCTATTGTTATCACTCCCAAGGATGCCCCGACGGCCATCAGCACTCTCGATGCCGAGCCAAAGGCTAAGGTTGTTGGGGCTCGCAAGGTATTCGAAAAGGGTAAGATTATTATCCGTCGCGGCAACAACAGTTATACTGCCGACGGTGCCCGGATAAAATAAGCCAAGCAGACGACTTGATGAGCCGTTACAAGTCAAAGAGCCACCCGTTTGGATGGCTCTTTTGCTTTTGCAGGAAACGCTTCCTGTTTATAAGTTACTTACTGACTGTTTTCACCCCTTAAATTCCTTCAACTCACCGTCGAGGAAACTGTATACGTAGCCGGAACTTTGGAAATAAAGACCGGTCTTCGGGTCGCTGAGCTTCTCAAAGAGACGCGGAACTGGGCCATCTCCAGAGCCTGCTGGCGGTTGTCGGAGAGATAACCCATGCGGGAGCACGGTCAATGTCCGTCTTTCCCATGGCACAGCGGTTGGCACGGGCATTCTGACTTGATTCTTTGAGCAAGAGGTCCAATTCGGGGCAATTTGTTTACATTTTTATCTCGACTGGCTTATAATTCCCGAATTTTATCTAAATTTGCAGTAAATAAATCAAAGAGAATGAAGAGTGAGAAGAATATACCGTCAGAGTTCTTGAAAGACTGTATGGCTGATGCAGTCATGCGGTTGCTGGAGGAATATCCGCTAAATGAGATACAGGTGAAGCAGATATGTGACGTCAGCGGGTATCATCGTTCATCATGGTTCCGTGCTTTCCGATCGAAGCATGAGTCGGTGACGTACAAGATGATACGGCTGTGGCAAGTGTGGGCCGAGGTGCACGGAGTGACTGTGCGCGACGAGTTCACGCTCGACAATGCTGATGCTTTCTTTCAGTACAACTACGAGATTCGCGACATGACACGCCTGCTCTATCGCCGTGGTTTGATGGGCGATATCAGCAAATCGTTTACCGCCATCCTCTATGCTCATCATCGTGAAGAACCGCGCGAGGCGTACAAAGCTTCCATTTTCGCCTACTCACTCTTCGGCATCTTGCAGGAGTGGATTGTCCGCGACTTCAAGGAAAGTCCTGCCGAGATGGCGGACATCATCCGCGAAGTATTCTCTTAAGCGACTTTTACCCCAATCTGTCGCATTCCACCTACGGCGTTTGGTATCGATGAAAGTTTGTTGTACCTTTGCGACGTTAATGTGTAAAAGGTAAAGGTGCAACAACTAAATTATTTGAGAAATACATGAAGAAACTTTTAATTCTGCTGGCATTGGCCCTGCCTTATTTGCTTCTGGCTCAGAATAACAATCTGCCCGAAAACACTAAACGGTCGTCAACCTGCGTGCCTGAAAGTGATTTTCCACGATACGATGACCAACATTGCGCATATTTCAAAGTGACTGCTCCTGATGCACACAAGGTGCAAGTGGTGGTGGCTGGCATCCAACCTTTGGATCTGCAAAAAGATTCTCTCGGAGTATGGACGGGAAAGACTACCCCCCTGTCTGTTGGCTTCCATTACTATTCCCTGGTAATTGACGGTGCCTCAGTTCCTGATCCATCAACTTATACATACTTTACGAATCACCCGGTTAGTGGCATTGAAATAGAAGAGGGTGAAGAGGGCAATTATTACCGTCCACAGCGCGGCATTGCCAAGGGACAGGTTCGCAGCGTACAGTATTATGCTGAATCCACCAAAGAGTGGAGAAGGGCATTGGTCTATACTCCGGCAGAGTATGAAACCAATAACAAGAAACGTTATCCAGTTCTTTATTTGCAACACGGTATGAGTGAAGACGAAACGAGTTGGACGCGTGCAGGCCTGATGCATAACATAATGGATAATCTGATTGGAGCCAAGGAATGTGTTCCGATGATAGTAGTAATGGAAAGTGGTGACATAAACCGGCCTGTTTCAAAGCCAGGAGATCCCAACCCCTTTGCTGGTTTTGCAGACTTCGGCAAGACTTTCTGTGAAGTAATGATTCAGGATTTGATACCTATGATAGATGAGACTTTCCGTACAAAAACAGATCGCGACCATCGGGCCATGGCAGGATTATCATGGGGCGGTCGTCAGACTATGGAGATTGTAACAAGCAATATAGACAAATTTTCTTACATCGGTGATTTTAGCGGGGCTTTACTGCTACAGAATCTGAAAGAAGATTTCGGCGGCATCTTGTCACGCCCCGATGAATTTAACAGCAAGATACATTATTTCTTCATTGGTTATGGCGGAGCAGGTGATCTTGGACCATCCGATATCAAGGTCATGGAGGGTAGCGGCATCAAGTTTGACACGTATGAATCTCCTGGAACTGCTCATGAGTTTTTGACATGGCGCCGCTGCCTAAGGAAATTTGTTTCTAACTTATTTAAATAATTCAAGATTTGTAACTTTTTGCATCATTTCTGAAAGAATCTAATCATCATATAAAATGAAAAAACATAATTATCTAAGAAAAATAGTTATTACAACGGTGTTCCTTATGTTGGCACCCTCGCCCACTGTCACCGCACAGACTTCGACCTCCGATGCGCTTGAAACTGAGGGGAAAGGACTTCTTACCCCCTTTATGTGGAACGCTAAAGGAACTAGTTTCAAATCTGTGATGTGGGGCATCGACACGGCGTGGCTTTGGGATTGGTGGCACGTGCGCACCACAAGTTTCATGAAGGACTACGCCGAAATTGGCCGCGTCACCATGGACCCTCGAACATCAGGCAGTCATACCGAGCTGAACAATAATCAAAAAGAACGGCTGGACTCACAGCTCTCTTGGATTTCGGGTGCCACGAGCCGCAACCTGAAGAGCCTCTTCCTGCTCGGAGGAATCTCAGGTGCGTGGAACAACAGCTTCACTACAGCCTTTGTACAAGACCTCGTAATGGGTGCCAAGTATCTGCAAGCAAAGGGCTACACTGTGATAGCCATTACTCCATTTAACGAGCCCGATTATCAAGGACCTTGGAGCGTTGATCCGCTCAACACCGTGGCCGACAACCTTCAGAAGAAACTCAGCGCAGACCCAAAACTTGCCAACATCAAGATTGCTGGTCCCAGTTGCCTCAACAACGACAATAGTTCCAATTGGTGGTCTTCGGCCAAATCGCATTTCACAATGGGCAATTCACACCAACTCGGTGGAAATGCATGGAGTTACCAAGAATTTTACCAAATGGTAAATAATGATGGCAAGCCCGCCCTAGCCGACGAGATGCACACTGCCAACGATGCCCTCATGGCCCTGGAGAAAGGGCTGGACTACGGTATATGGTGGTCTGATCACAATGCCAGCGGTTATACACAGGCAGAGGTGGGACGCGCAGCCAAGAACGGCGTACGCATTTTATATGCACAGGACAACAATACGTTCACCTCAACCTCTATATTTAGGCTTGACGAAGACTATGCTGAGGCCTTCGTGTCCAGTTCCGAGCGTCAGGGAGCCGCTCAAGCATATACTTATTTTTCGCAGGATCGTCTCGTGTACTGGGGCGGCCGAGGACCTGCCTACACTTTCACCATGGGTAGCGTTGGCGGATATTCGGAGACAGTCACTGAGATGTCGTGCGGCGAAGATGTGCCGAATGCACCATTGAACGGCACATTCAAGTTGGTCAACAAAGCTTCAGGTAAACTACTAACCGTAAATGGTTCGGCACTAACACAGAGCGCCGACAACGGCAGCAACAAGCAGAAGTGGGTCGTCAAAGAGTTGCCGGCGACCAATGGCGGCGACCGTGCATACTGCACGGTGGTTGCCAATGGTACATCATCATACCTTGACGCCACTTCATACGCTAGCGTCAACGGCACATCGGTGCAGACGTATGCCGGTAACGGTAATGCCAACGAAATATGGCACTTCCGTTATATGGGCGACGGCTGCTACCTGCTAACCAATCACCTCACAGGCATGTCGCTACAAGGCAATTCCAAGAACCGCGAGGGAGACGACACCAACCTGAACACTGTCAACCTATGGGAACGCACAGAAAGCGACCACCAGCTTTGGAGGCTCATTCCTTCCGACGGCACTTACACCACCACCCTACCAACCGCTCCGACAACAGTTACCGCCACACCACAAAGCCACAGCATACGGATTGAATGGAACGCCGTCGATGCTGCATACTCGTATAACATATATAGATATAACGCCATAGCAGACATCTGGGAGGTGGTCGGACGCAACGTGAAAGGCACTGCTTTCATAGACAACTTTATCGTCCCCGGAACCGTTTACCGCTACCGCATCCGCGCCCTCAACAGCGCATGGATGAAGAGCCTTCCATCGGATGAAGCCTCCGCGGCTGTCATACCAGGGGAACATGACCTCGTGGGCTATTGGCCACTCACGACCGACCTTGCCGACACTACTGTCAACTGTTTGAATAGTGCAGGAAAAGGCATCAGATACGGGCAGACCGCAGGCGTTCAGTCTGCCGTCTTTGGCGAAGGCAGTAGCATCAGCCTGCCCTATTACGTGGGACATCTGCACAGCCTCACCTTCTCAGCCTGGGTCTATTCCACCTCAGGCAACGATTGGCAACGTATTTTCGACTTCGGAAACGGAACCGACAACTATCTTTTCCTAACTCCGGACAATGGTTCTGTAATGCGTTTCGAAATCTGTAAAAATGGCACGAAGCAAGGGCTCAATGCCACGAAACGACTGCCTCTCAACTCGTGGAACCACGTGGCGTTGACCATTGGCGACGAAGGCGTTTGCCTTTACCTTAATGGCACCCTCAATGCATCATCTACATCCATCACTTACCGCCCCGATGATTTGCAACCATGCTTATGCTGGATAGGACGTTCCATGTATGACTCCGACCCGCTCTTCACAGGTGCCATGCGCGACGTGGCACTCTACGCACGCCCTCTCACAGGCACAGAAGTACACGACATGTATTACGCCCAGATGGCTCAGCAGTTGCAGGAGACCCCAGACATAACAGACAAGCCCATGAATAAGGATGTGTTGACTGCCTATAAGACGGCAATAGATGTTCTGAAGGCATCCCTCGCATCCGAATCCGACCATGTTGACACCGACATCGCTTCCTACACGGCAGCAAGAGATGCCGCTTACGCATCCATCGCCGCCTACGAGCAAGCAGCGGCTGCACTTCAGGCAGAGAAAGATGTCCTTACATCCACAAACTTTTATACAGACGAAGCACGTTTGGCATACGGCTACGACGAAGCACAAGTCAAATACGACAACCGAACCCTCACCGACAAGGAGGCTCTATCGCTTACCAATCCTGCCAACCACAGCATCGGCTTTCATGTGGCAAACCCCACCAACACCCTGCTTCTCAAAGTCTGGAGCGGCAGACACAACTATGCGGCCAACCGGCTCTACATCAACACCTGGTCTACCGAAAGCGAAGGCAAGAACGCTACTTTCCAAGTACCATTCTTCGAACACTGGACCTCCGATGATAGCAGCCTAGAATCTGCGGTGTGGACAGCCACCATCACAGGACTTGAGCCAGGCACATACAAAGTGAGTCTGCAAGTGCGCACACGCATCAAAAACAACGCGGGCAGCAAGCCCCAAGGCATTACTTTTGACATCAACGAGGGACGTTCATTCTCCCTCGGCACTGGCACCGCCTATAACGCAGACAACGGTGCTTGGGCCATCACAACGGTCACTGTCAGGGGCGAGGTAGCAGATGACGGCAAGTTGTGCTTCAACATCAATGTGGCAGACAACAACAACGTAAGTTGGCTTGCCTTCAAGAAAGTCCAATACCGACTCGTCGCCACGACAGCAGTCAAGACTGTCACAGCCGAGAAACCGACAGACATCCCTCACGGCACCTTCAACCTCAGCGGCCAACGTGTCGCTGACACCTACAAGGGCATCGTCATACAGAATGGGAAAAAGACGCTTAGGCGATAAAGGTCTGCTCTATAGTAATGATTAAAAACATGGTCCTATCTATTAGTGTAAAAGATAATGCGATAAGATACCAAATCATAAGGCTGAACCTGTTGGTTGAATTAAAATAATGCATACTTAACTTGCCCTATGGGCCTATGATTGATAAGATTGAAATACTGCAACATGGTGAAAGCCGAGACTTTGGCTGCCATCCTTGTGAAGAGTCCACAGGGCTGCTTCGCATAGTTGCGTATCGTCATGAATTGGTCACCCAGTTGGGAAAAGACCGTTTCAATTCTCTTTCGGAAGCGCCTGTATGTCCATGACGGCGGTCTCCAGTTCTTCTGGTTCAACCGATAAGGCACTTCAAGGGTAATGTTCGCCGTCCGAAAGAGGTCCAGTTGCACAGGCGCGCTGAGATATCCCTTGTCCCCAAGAATCATGCAGTCGTGATACTCCCACTGCACATCGTTCAGATAATGCAGGTCATGTACGTTTGCCGCACTCATGTCATAAGAATGTATCACCCCACTTATTCCGCACAAGGCGTGGAGCTTATATCCGTAATAGTGCATGTTCTGAGAAGCGCAGTATCCCCAAGGAAGAACAAAAGTTAGGAATAGACATTTGGATTGAAAACAACACAGAGGCAGAATTGGTTGTCAATGATATGGAACGCGGCCTTACATGGTACATCCAGCCCGGTCAGTCAGCCAAATTCAAGGCCAACAACCCGGAAGCAGCCCGTTTCCGAATCAGCGATATACGCAATAGTTTTGTACGCTATGCGACAGGAGCCGCAGGTAGTTCGGTTAAGAAATGGGAGTTAGCCTATGAGGACGATGAAAATTGGGTGGTAATTGTATATAAGGAAGGCGCTTTTCATGGCCCCGAAAACATAACGGGTTATCGCCTGATAAGCAAAGAAGACTTCTCCGAGCGCGATATGTCGGCAGACGAATTTACGGCTTTCAAGGCGGGGAAGAAAAAGGAAAACGGCAAGTAATGCATATTATTTACACTTCTTTCCGTAGCGATAACCTTAATGATAAAGAAGAGGTAGAGGGTGAGGAAGAGGACTAATCCGAAACACATAATCCCCGCCATTTCCCCGAAGCGTTTCATTATGAGGCGCTTCGGTTTTTTTTGTGGTGTTTTCGTCCTAAATGTAGAATTAAGAACCTGGACCTTGACGATAACCTTAGCACTGACAACCAGCCTTAATCCTTAATCTTTAATCCCTAATCTTTTAAACATTTCATAGTCAGGCGCTTCGGTTTTTTTGTGTCTTTTTCGTCCTAAAAAGTCACCTAAATTCGTTAAGTGCTAATAGTCAAAGGGTTTCGTTTTCGGGCGAAAAAAAGTTGGAAAAAAAACTTAATCTTTATTCTTTAATCCGTAATCTTTTGCTACCTTTGTAGCCGCAACGCCTTAAAGCGACAAGTCTTAAAAACAACTGATTTACTACCTGAAAATGGA
>JAEEGH010030675.1_pt1 | contig 10438 bp, 6 predicted proteins | sample 9134181 | NCBI WGS metagenome assembly JAEEGH01 (sample SAMN16246544, study PRJNA631951) | gut metagenome | biome: gut microbiome; feature: rumen; material: DP-attached | host: Bos | place: Iran: Karaj | collected 2018-10 | reverse complement strand
TTGCCGAGCTCCTCAACGTCCCAACCGCAGTTGAGCAGGAAGGAGCCGCCCTCTTTGAGATCCTCAACGATCTCATACTTGTCCACATAGGAGGGGTTATGGCAGGCAACAAAGTCAGCCTTGGAGATGTAGTAGGTGGATTTGATCGGGGTGTTGCCGAAACGCAGGTGGGATACGGTCAAGCCGCCGGACTTCTTGGAGTCATAGGCGAAGTAGCCCTGTGCGTACATATCGGTGTGGTCGCCGATGATTTTGATGGAGTTCTTGTTGGCACCGACGGTACCGTCCGCGCCCAGACCCCAGAACTTACAGCTGTGGGTGCCGGCAGGTGTGGTGTCGGGATTCTCCACAACAGGCAGAGAGAGGTTGGTCACGTCGTCTACGATGCCGATGGTGAACTTTCTCTTGGGGGCGTCGCTCTGCGCGTTTCTGTAAACAGCGATCACGTCGCCGGGGGTGGTGTCCTTGGAGCCGAGACCGTATCTGCCGGCATAAACCTTTACGCCTGCAAACTTGGAATCATTGATGGCAGCCAGAACATCGAGATAGAGCGGCTCGCCGATGGAGCCGGGCTCCTTGGTTCTGTCGAGAACAGAGAGGCTCTTGACAGTGTCGGGCAGCTCGTTGACGAGGTATTCGCCGACGAACGGACGGTACAGTCTGACCTTGAGCAGACCAACCTTTTCGCCTGCGGCGTTGAGGTAGTCAACAACTTCCTCTGCGCAGTCGCAGACAGAACCCATGGCAACGATCACGTGCTCAGCGTCGGCTGCGCCGTAGTAGTTGAAGGGCTTGTAGTTGGTGCCGATCTTCTCGTTGACCTTGTTCATGTATTCCACTACGACCTCGGGAACCGCGTCATAGTAGGGGTTGCAGGCTTCTCTTGCCTGGAAGAAGATATCGTCGTTCTGAGCGGTACCTCTGGTGACAGGGTGTTCAGGGTTCAGGGAGCGGCGGCGGAAAGCCTCAACTGCATCCCAGTCGAGCATATCTGCCAGATCCTCATAGTCCCAAGCCTCGATCTTCTGGACCTCGTGAGAGGTGCGGAAGCCGTCGAAGAAGTGCAGGAAGGGAACTCTGCCCTTGATAGCGGTGAGGTGAGCAACGGCGCCGAGATCCATACACTCCTGAGGATTGTTGGAGCAGAGCATTGCGTAACCTGTCTGACGGCAGGCATATACGTCTGAATGGTCGCCGAAGATCGAGAGAGCGTGGCTGGTGAGAGCACGAGCCGATACGTGGATAACGCCGGGGAGCAGCTCGCCCGCCATCTTGTACATATTAGGAATCATCAGGAGCAAGCCCTGAGAAGCGGTGTAGGTGGTGGTGAGCGCACCTGCCGCGAGAGAGCCGTGAACCGCGCCTGCAGCGCCGCCCTCGGACTGCATCTCAGTTACCTGAACTTCTCTTCCGAAAAGGTTCTTAAGGCCGTTAGCCGAGTACTGGTCGGTAAGGTCAGCCATTACGGAAGAAGGTGTGATGGGATAGATAGCCGCAACGTCGGTAAACGCGTAAGACACGTGAGCAACCGCGCTGTTGCCATCCATGGTTTTCATTTTTCTTGCCATGGGATTTCGTCCTCCTTTTTAATCAAACGGCTTTAGGTGAATTGATAGAAAGCCGCAACGTGTAGATAAACACACGTTTCATTACCCTATATTTTATCACTTTTGCCAACCATTGTAAAGTATTATTTTTAAAACGCGTACTAAAAGTTTGTTGATTCTGCACATTTCCTTTTACGCGAAAAAAGGGAGCCCGCAAGGAGCTCCCCTGAGATGTAAATTTAAATTTTTATTAATCCAAAAACGCCGCGCCGATGATGCCTGCGTCGTTGCCTAGAGTGCAGGTGCAGAGGATAGTCTGCTTGTCGTTGTGCTTGGTGTAGCGCTCCTCCTCGATGATCTTTCTCAGCGGACGGAGAAGGTTCTCGCCCTGGTTGGAGATACCGCCGCCGATGCAGAGTACGTCGGGCTGGAAGATGTTGATGATGTTTACAAGACCTGTAGCGAGGTAACCGAAGTAGGTGTCGAGAACCTCCTGAGCGTCGTTGTCGCCTGCCGCAGCAGCGTCAAACGCGGTCTTGCCGTTTACCTTGTTGATGTCGCCGTCGGCGAGCTTGAGCATATAGCTGTAGTCGAGCTTGTCGGAAAGGATCTTCTCCTTTGTCAGGTTGATAAGACCCGTCGCTGAGGAATACGCTTCCCAGCAGCCCTTTCTGCCGCAGCCGCACTCCTTGCCGTCCTTGACGATTACCATGTGACCCAGCTCAGCGCCCGCAAAGTTGGAGCCGCTGTAGATTTTGCCGTTGATGATGATACCGCCGCCGACGCCTGTGCCGAGGGTGATTGCAACAGCGTTCTTAGTACCCTTTGCGGAGCCTGCGAGAAACTCGCCGAGAGCCGCCGCGTTAGCGTCGTTCTCGATCAGAACCTTCTTGTTGAGGCGCTCCTGCATCATCTTCACAACCTCCCAGTTGTGGAAGTGAAGGTTTGCGGAATACTCGATCACGCCCGTCTTGGGGTTTACAGCGCCCGGTACGCCGATGCCGATGCTCTCGACCTCGTCGATCGAAACGCCTGCCTTCTCACAAGCCTTCAGAGCGACCTCTGCCATGCTGTCGCAGATCGAGCTTTCGGGACGCGGAACGTTCGTCTTGCACGAAACCTTTGCCACGATTTTGTACTCCTCGTCAACCAAACCCGCTACGATGTTGGTGCCGCCGAGGTCAATTCCCAGTCTATACATTTAAAACACTCCCTGTTCTTAAATTTTATGGTTTTATCATACCACAAAAATACAGGTAACGCAATAAAAATTTAGATATTTTTACGAAACTGAAAAACGGAATGTTTTTCCGATGTTCCTCGTATATCCGTCGGTGAAAATCTCCGCGAGGTTCTGCTGTATCTTCGTCGCCTCGGTAACGTCTATCACGCCGTCGCCGTTGATATCCGCAGCCGCCTTTGTTCTTCCGTCGGCGGTGATGATATCGGCGCAGATTTTCTGAACCTCGGTTATCCTGTCGTAATTTTTGCTCACCATCGCGGCGGTCATTATATCGACCTTTTCCTGAATGTACTCAAGCTGCTCCGCGGTAGGTTCCTCGGGCTCGCTGAGCGCGAAGCGGTAGCCGTTTGACTTGATGTAGGTGACGCCTTCCTCCTCGCGGTTGTACTCGTACTCGATCAGAAAGTCCTTCATGCCGTTGTTGCTCTCGATATCGATATCGACCCTGTCCTTGCCCTGCTGAACAGGCTCCATGAGGGTGTAGCAGCCCTTGAACACTCCGTCGACCCACAGCTCGACGTACTTCTGGTTCGAGGTGTAGTCGATGCCGAGCTCGTGCGCGATATCGAAGGCGATGTAGTTGCGCATCAGCGTCGGGTCAAAGCAGTTCGCGAGCAGCGCCCACTTCTTGCCCTTGCCCATGCCGAGCACGTCCTTCTTTTTTGAGAACTTAAAGGTAAACGGCTTCTTTTCGGCGAGCGCGGTGCTGTTGCCGCGAACCTTGAAGCTCGCCTTATCCTCGAGAACGCTGCCGTCGACATCCTCGATCTTTATGTTCGCGCCGACGTAGCCGTCAGCCTTTTCAATGGTGTTGCCGTTGCCGTCGTCGGTGGTGACGTAGACTCTCGGAACAGTCAACTCTTCGGCTTCTGCTGCGTTGACATTTATGCAAAAGAGACTGATAAGCAGGGTGGTGCAGAGCAGAAGAGAAATAAATTTTTTCATCTTTGACATCTCCTAAAGTTAAAGGGCTGCCGCGCGGACAACCCTTTTGATTTTAGCTGAAATTATAGGAATAGTTGGGAGCTTCCTTTGTGATCTGAATATCGTGCGGATGGCTCTCTCTGAGACCTGCGCCCGAAATGCGTACAAACTGTGCCTTCTCGTGAAGCTCTGAGATAGTAGCGCAGCCCGTGTAGCCCATGCCTGCCTTGAGGCCGCCCATGAGCTGGTAAACCGTGTCGGAGAGCATTCCCTTGTAGGGAACACGTCCTTCAACGCCCTCGGGTACGAACTTGCGGTTGCTCGCCTGGAAGTAGCGGTCAGCGCTGCCCTTGCCCATAGCTCCGAGGCTGCCCATTCCGCGGTATACCTTGAACTGTCTGCCCTGATAGATCTCGTTTTCGCCGGGGCTTTCCTCACAGCCCGCAACGAGCGAGCCGACCATGACTACGCTGCCGCCTGCGGCAAGAGCCTTGACGATGTCGCCGCTGTACTTGATGCCGCCGTCGGCGATTACGGGAATGCCGTACTTCGACGCCTCGCACGCCGCGTCATAGATAGCCGTGATCTGGGGTACGCCGATACCCGCGACGATTCTGGTGGTGCAGATTGAACCGGGGCCGATGCCTACCTTTACGGCGTCCGCGCCCGCTGAGATAAGAGCCTTTGCCGCCTCCGCGGTCGCGATGTTGCCCGCGATGAGAGGAAGGTTCGGATACGCCTTCTTTACCTTGGCTACGGAGTTTACTACGTTGGAGTTGTGACCGTGAGCGGAGTCGAGTACAACCACGTCTACGCCTGCCTCGATAAGAGCCGCCACTCTGTCGAGCACGTCGGCTGTCGCGCCGATTGCCGCGCCGCAGATAAGTCTGCCCTTGTCGTCGCGCGCGGAGTTGGGATACTGCACGCTCTTCTCGATATCCTTGATCGTGATGAGTCCCTTGAGACTGCCGTCCTTGCCGACGATCGGGAGCTTCTCGATCTTGTGCTCGCGCAGAATGCTCTGTGCCTGCTCAAGCGTGGTACCCACGGGAGCGGTGATCAGGTTCTCCTGAGTCATAACCTTTGAAATCGGCTGAGCGAAATCCGCCGCCGTCATAAAGCGCATATCGCGGTTGGTGATAATGCCGATGAGCTTGCCTTCGCGGCAAATCGGCACACCCGAGATCTTGTACTTGCCCATGAGGTCGTCAGCGTCCTTGACGGTGTTCTCGGGCGAGAGGAAGAACGGATTTACGATAACGCCGTTCTCGGATCTCTTTACGCGGTCTACCATGTCCGCCTGCTTCTCGATATCCATGTTCTTGTGGATAATACCCACGCCGCCTTCACGCGCCATCGCGATTGCCATAGCGGTCTCGGTGACGGTATCCATCGCCGCGGTCATCAGCGGTGTGTTGAGGCGAATGGTCTTTGTAAGATTGGTAGAAACATCTACATTCTTCGGCTCGACGTTGGATTCACCCGGAATCAGAAGCACGTCGTCAAAGGTCAGACCCTCTTTGCCGAATTTGTCGTTGTAGTTGATATTCAGCATACTATTCCTCCATCCTGTTTTAATATACCCTTTATTATAGCAAAAAACGACGGTTTTGGCAATACGTATTTTTTTATTACCAATGATTATTTATTGCAGTAAAAACAAATATTATTAACCGGAGCGAAGCGACCCGAAATTTTCCATTTTCAATTTTTCATTTTCAATTATAAAACGGGAGCCGTGAGACTCCCGTTTTATATTGTTTATTTTTCGTCCATGCCGTCGAGCTGTGATTCATACACACGCTCGGGCATTATCTTTTTCCTGAGCACATATACCAGCACGCAGGCTCCGGCGAACAGACACGCGCAGATCATCGATACCGCGAAGCCCGCCCAGAAGCCGTTGGGATAGTATTTGAGCTTGATTTCGTGCTCGCCTGCTTCAAGCGGGAACGCGAGCAGAGAGTTGCCGACGGGTGTGATGTCGACCTTCTGTCCGTCGACGGTCGCCGTCCAGCCCTTCTCGTATGGAATAGAGGTGTAGAACAGTCCGTTTTCCTTGACATTGATCGTGCCTTCCATCGAGCTAGAGGTGCATTTCGTCGTAGTCATGACGCTCTCGCTGAGCTTTGCGTAGCCTGACTCAAAGACGTCCTTGTTGAGCATATCGACATAGACCCTCGCCTTGCCCGACGAGCCTGTCTTGAGGTCGGCGTAGACGGAAATCTTGTCGCCCTTGCTGAAGTAGCCTATGCAGGCAACATATGAGCGCGCCATTCCGTACTTCGCGGACTGAGCCACGTCGTTAACCATAACGGTCACGTCGTCGCCGTCCTGAATGTCGGCGTACATCATATACAGACCGTCCTTCGGAGCCTCGTAGTTCCACTTGACGTGAGGTGTGGTCGTGGTGTCAACACAGCTGAAATCGTACAGACCGTATTCCTTCTTGATGACGGTGAATTTTTCCGCCTCGGTGTGACCCTGTGATACGACCTCGAGTCTGGTGTATACGTCGTCCTGAATGCCGGTCGCGTACTTGAAGAACTCGTTCTGCTTCTCAAACGGATTGAACTGATCCTCGTTGTCGTTCTCCTGCCAGTTGCCGAGCGCGGAGTTTGTCATGAAGCCCATCGGAATGTAGTGGGTGTTCTGGAACAGTCCGACGCTGCCCGACGCGCTGACCGAGGCGAGGTCGTAGGTATTGTTGACCTTGCCGCTGCGCGCGATGATATACTTGAGATTCATGAAGAGGTTTGTGACGGGCGAGCTCTCGGCGTAGGTGTAACGGTTGCCGCTCTTCCAGCCCATCATGCCGAAATTCTCGAAGAAGCGCGTCATGTTCTCGTTCGCCATTGAATTGAACATCGACAGACCGTGGTAGTGGTTGAGAGCGCCGTCGTTGAGGGTCTGGGTCGTCGCAGTCTCGGCACGCCACAGCTCGGGTGTGTCAGCCTCGCGTTCGTTCATTGTGTTGACGATATTTACCATGTTCTCGCCGCCGCGGGGATACTCATATGTTCCCGTAACGGTCGTGCGGTTAACGCCGAGATACGCGGTGACGCCGCTCTGGGCAATTGTGACAACCATCAGCGCGATGATCATTACGGTTTTCGGTATGACGCGCTTGGTATACAGTATTACTACCACCGCGATGAATACCGTCAGCGCCGCAATTGCGATAAGGTTCGGAATCTGCCAGTCGGGGTGGTCGGTAAACATCTTCTCGGTACCGGGGTCGCCGACCATCATCAGGATAACCGCTATGCTCATTGCCGTGGCTATAAGTGCGCCGACTACGCTGATCGAATCGATCGTCGTGAACGCGCGGAACGCCATAACGATCAAGATAAAGCTGATCAGGAAGCTGAAGCGGTACGGAATCATGTTGGTGAAGTGGAAGCCGTGCCAGATGTAGTCGAGCTGACGGATAATGCAGCTGAGGAACATGAAGAAAATCAGTCCCATGCTGACGATCTTCTCTCTGAGGCGGATCTTCGGGCTTGTCAGAGAGAGGAAGCCGAAGAACATCGCGAACGCCGAGCATGAGATATTGGGCAGAGCGTCAGCCGCCTTGTTAGCCGCGCAGGTGAAGTTCGCGAAGCTGCCGGTGATGCTCTTGAGCGCGCGGAGCACTCCGAGCAAGTCGTTGCTGCCGCCGATGTTTATCGCAAATGTCGACGGGAAGGTGCTGCCCGAGGCGTGGGTGTTTTTGAGCGCCATGAATGCAGGCAGCAGGAAGAAGGTCGTCAGACCGATCGCGATAAGCGAGAAGATACCTGTCTTGAGCAGATTGACAAAGAAGTTCTTCATGCCGCTCCAGTAAACGATGGAGTAGCCGATGAATATCATCAGCACGAAGATACATACGAACAGACCGATGTAGTAGTTCATTATCAGCGCGAGCGCAAGGCTCACGGTGAAGAGGCGGAAGCGGTTCTCGGTAAGGAGCTTGACCGTTCCGAGGGCGACAAGCGGAGTGATGCATACCGTGTCCATCCAGATAGTGTTCCAGTAGTAGCCCATGAAGTAGGCGCAGAACGAGAAACAGCAGGCAAACATGATCAGCGACACGTCGTTGCGCTTATAGACGCTCTTGAAGAAGTAGGCGGTGAACGCGCCGCCGAGAGCGATCTTGAGCGCTACGGAGAACATCAGAAACTCCCGCAGCCAGTCGGCAGGTATGAACACCGACAGGAAGTTAACGGGACTCGCGAGGTAGTAGGACATCAGCGAGAAGTAGTTAACGCCGCCACCGACAGACCATGTCCAGAAAAAGGACTCGCCGTGCTGGAGCTTGTACTGGAAGTCGGCGAGGAACGGAAAGTACTGGTGCCACAGGTCGGTAACAAGAATCTGCTTGTCTCCGAAGGGTGAAACGCTCATCAGAGCAAAGGCGGTTACCATCAGCACAAATGGAATCAGGAACGACAGCCATATATAGCGGTTGCGAATGGCAAACTCGCGGAAGCTGCGTTTCTTTGGTTCCTTGGCAGGCAGCGCCTTGTTCGTTGTTGAAACAGGCATATTTTATGAACCTCCATATTATTTTTTGCTAACCATTTTATTGTATCACGTTTTTTGTCTGAGGTAAATATTTTTTTTGAAATTTGTTGGACTTTTCGGTTATTGTTTGGTATAATGATTTTCGGTACATATTAATCGAAAGGTTCTATTCATATGAAAACTATTGATTTGGTAGTTCCATGCTATAACGAAGAGGAAGGTCTCGAGCACTTTGTCGAGAAAACAAACAAGGTCATCGATACCCTGCCCGAATATTACTTCCGCTATATCCTCATAAACGACGGCAGCAAGGATAAGACGTATCTCGTCATGAAGCGCCTTGCCGCGAGGTTTGACAACATCAAATACATCTCGTTCTCGCGCAACTTCGGAAAGGAAGCCGCCATGTATGCCGGTCTGCAGCACTGCGACGCGGACTATGTCGTCGTAATGGACGCGGACTTGCAGCACCCGCCCGCGGTATTTCCGCAGATGCTCGAGGCTATGAACGAGGGCTACGACTGCTGCGCCACAAAGCGCGACGAGCGCGAAGGCGAGAGCTTTTTCAGAGGCGCGTTCTCAAAGCTGTTCTTCCGCCTGTCCAACCGCATGACCGACGTAAAGAATCCCTACGGCGCGATGGACTACAGAATGATGACAAGACAGATGGTCGACTCTATTCTCGAGCTCGGCGAGGTTCAGAGATTCTCAAAGGGTATATTCTCGTGGGTCGGCTTCAATACAAAGTGGATCACGTTCAAGACCGTCGACAGAGAGCTTGGCAAGTCCTCGTGGAAATTCTCCTCGCTCTTCAAGTACGCAATCGACGGTATCACCTGCTTCTCCGTCACACCGCTGCGATTCACGGCGGTTATGGGCGCGATAATCTTTTTCCTCTCCCTCATTTATATCATCGTAACGCTGATTCAGACTCTGTTCTTCGGAATCCAGACCCCGGGTTACGTCACCACCCTCTGCGCAGTGCTCTTTCTCGGCGGACTGACCGAAATGTCGATAGGTATTCTCGGAGAATACATCGGCAGGATTTACATGGAGTCAAAGGACAGACCGATTTACATTACAAAGTTCTCTAATTTCGAGGACGAGGATAACGAAGAAAAGTAATTGTCAACTTTCAATTTAAAAAGTGGTAACGATAATCGTTACCACTTTTTTCTTAGCCTTGAAAAGCGTGTTGAATTGATTCAAAGATATTTACGCCGTTGACAGCCATAATAATTGCCGCGATAACCGCGATGATTACGCTGATCAGTGTGAGAACCAGCTGTGCTCTCGCCCATGTTACAAGCGAGCGCTTGCTGCTGCCGCCAAATCCCCAAACTAGGAGCAGGACGATATTAAGAATCGGAATGCACATGAGCAGCCATCTGCCGATCCAGCCCCATGTCGAAACGTGCTCGTCGGGGTGATAGCCGCGCATGGGAGTCTGAGCGTATGTGCCGAAGCCCGCGTTTGTGGGCTGGGTATATACGGGAGGCTGCTGCTGTCTTTGAGTATGTCTCGGCTGGGTCTGGGAGTTGTAGCTGTCGCCGTAGTTTGTATTCTTGGGTTCTCTGAGCTGAGCGCCGCAGCTGCCGCAGAAATCGGGATTCGTTACGGGCGCTCCGCAGTTAGGACAATTCATATATTTTCCTCCTTACTTGCCGATTACTTCCTTGCCGCCCATGTAAGGTCTGAGAGCCTCGGGAATGCGGATCGAGCCGTCCTCGTTGAGGTTGTTCTCGAGGAATGCGATAAGCATTCTCGGAGGTGCTACAACGGTGTTATTGAGAGTGTGTGCAAAGTACTTTCCGCCCTTGCCGCTGACGCGGATTTTCAGGCGGCGTGCCTGAGCGTCGCCGAGATTTGAACAGGAGCCTACCTCGAAGTACTTCTTCTGGCGCGGTGACCACGCCTCAACATCGAGCGAACGAACCTTGAGGTCGGCGAGGTCGCCCGAGCAGCACTCGAGTGTACGAACGGGGATATCCATTGAACGGAAGAGGTCGACTGTGTTCTGCCAGAGCTTGTCGAACCACATCTTGCTATCCTCGGGCTTGCAGACGACGATCATCTCCTGCTTCTCGAACTGGTGGATTCTGTAAACTCCTCTCTCCTCAATGCCGTGAGCGCCTTTTTCCTTGCGGAAGCAGGGTGAGTAGCTGGTGAGTGTCTGAGGAAGGGTTTCCTCGGGATTGATCGTGTCGATGAACTTGCC
>JAEEGH010030674.1_pt1 | contig 10438 bp, 9 predicted proteins | sample 9134181 | NCBI WGS metagenome assembly JAEEGH01 (sample SAMN16246544, study PRJNA631951) | gut metagenome | biome: gut microbiome; feature: rumen; material: DP-attached | host: Bos | place: Iran: Karaj | collected 2018-10 | reverse complement strand
AGCGCCCCATCCCCACCCGCAGCGGTGGCAGCATTCCTATCGTGGCCGGCTTTGAAAGCATCCTGGGTACCAAGAGCATACTGATGGGCTTCGGGCTGGGCAGCGACGACATACACGCCCCCAACGAGAACTACCCACTCGAGCAGTTCTTCAAAGGCATCGAGACCATCCCCTACTTCTATGAATATTTTGCGCAGTAAATCACCGCAGGTAATAAATAATAACAGTTAAAAAAGTTCGCTGCGCTTAAAAGATTAAAAGTAAAAAGGGTGCGCTTACCTTTAAAACTTTAAAACCTTTTAAACCTTTAAAACATAAGAAAACAACAAATGAAAAAGATTTTCCTCATCGCACTGCTAGGCATGGCACTAGTGCCCGCCATGGCTCAAAACCAGCATCACCAGCACGGCCAACATGGCCAGTGCAATCATAGTTGTGGCAACTGTCCTCACCATCAGCAGGCACAAAAACAGCAACCCAAGACCATCAACGGCATTGCTGCCGAGATAGTCAATGCCTTCCCCACCTGCAAAGGTGTTAAAAATGAAGACAAATGGATTGTGGTCTACGATGCCAAGAAGAATGTGCTGGGGTATGCTGTCTATTCCAAGCCCGCCAGCAATGGCATCAAGGGCTACAACGGCGAGACCCCTCTTATGATAGCCCTATCGCCCAAAAAGAAAGTGATGTCCGTGAGCCTGCTCGACAATCGGGAGACCCCCAGCTACTTGAACCGTGTGGTCAACGCCGGCCTTCTCAAGAGTTGGGACGGCATGAAGGTGAAAAAAGCTGCGAAAAAGAAAGTGGACACCGTCAGCGGTGCCACCTACTCGTCGCGCAGCATCATTCAAACCCTCCAGGCTGCCCTGCGTAATCTCTAGAAGATGGAATACTCATTATTCACCAACATGGACCGCTGCACCCCTGAAGAGGTGCAGCGGTTGCTTTTGCTAGTGCCTGACAAACAAAAAGAAGAGGCACTGAAGTTCAAGCATACCTTCGGGCAGTTCGCCACATTGGAAAGTTTTCTCTTGCTGCGTCAGTTATTGGTTGAAAACTATCAGGTAGACCTCAACGACCCCTTGGATTTTGTGGTCGGAGAGCACGGAAAGCCCTCCCTGAGAAACCACCCACACATACACTTTAATATCAGCCATTGCCCCAACGCTATCGCGGTAGCAGTCGACGACGCACCTATCGGCGTAGACGTGGAACGTTATGTCAATCCCTCTCCATCGCTGCTCAACTACTGCATGAACGAGCAAGAGTGCCAGCAAGTGCAAGAATCAGAATATCCCGAGCGCGACTTTGCCGCCCTGTGGACTCAGAAAGAGGCACTTTTTAAACAACGAGGCACAGGTATCACACACGAACTGCGCATGGTGCTTGCCCATCCGCATTCCAATGTGAAACTGTCCACTGAGACCTTTGACGAACAGCAGTTTGCCTTCACGCTAGCCACTGCTGTAAGGTAACTAAAGTTTGACAAGTGGCTAAAAGGTCAAAGGCGTGATTCTTTGCCCTTTTTAGGGTGTTTCAAAAAGTCTGAAGGACTGAAAGAGACAGGCGGGGGCGCAAGCCCCCGTACTTGTGGACGATAAAACAAAGCCCTGAAAGGGCGACAGATAGTCGGTAACATACGGTGTGTCACCCCTTCGGGGTTCTTTTTTTCTACCATTCGTACAGGGGTTACACCCCTGCCTGTGGTCTGTCGTCCCCTTTGGGGACTTTTGAGACACCCTTGTCAAGACCCTGTACAATACCAAACTAGACTGGAAAGAACTTGTTAAACTTTAGTAAGGTAACAATCCTACTCGTCGACTACGGTGAAAGTGAGGTCGGCCAGTTTGAAGTATGCGCCCATGAAATCCATGTAGCCCACTCTAATCATCACGTTGCCCTCCTTCACCTTGGGGGTGAAATAATAGGTGCCGAGTTCTTGGCCTTTGCGCATGCTGCAAAGTTCTTCGTCAACCACTTTCAGAATCATGTTGTTGACGCCTGTTTTCTCCAACTTGACGATTACTTTGTTTTCCACACCAGCCTTCAGCACCATGTTCTCGGGTTCCAGCACGGTGACCCCTTGGGTGTTCTGTGCCTGCTGGGGGATGGCCACCTGCGAGGTGGGCTGCACCTGATAGAGTGAGTCTACAGTTTTGGGTTCTTGTGCCCATGCCTGGTAACCTAAACAGACAATAGAGATAATAAGTATTAACTTCTTCATATTATAATGTTTATATTATTCAATATTTTGGTATTATATAAAGGCCATCAGCCACCTATCTTTTTCAACATCCACATCTTCCAGCGGTTCTTGCGACCCGTGTAGGGATGTTCGCGGAGTGGTAGGTTAAAGTGCCGGCAGCCCCAAAGCACCGTCGAGGGGTGGGTAAACTCTCTGAACCCCCAGATGCCATGGTAAGCACCCATGCCAGAGTGGCCTGTACCATTGAAGGGTACACCTTTAACCATCAAGTGAATGCACACCTCGTTGACACAACCACCACCGTATTGCTGGCGCTGCATGGTGCGACGCGCCCAGCGCAGGTTGCGGGTGAAAAGATACATCGACAGCGGATGCTCCCTTTCTGCAATGGTGACCATCAGCTGTTCCACTTCAGCATCTCGGTATGGTACAATGGGTAGCAGGGGGTTGAAGAGCTCATGTTGGACAATATGCTCTTCGGGTGAAACCGGGTAGATTATGGTCGGGGCATACCGTTTGGTCTCTTTCACCCCTCGACCACCGAAGACGATCCTTTCGCGGTATTCCTCGGCCAAGGCGACACATTTGTCGTAGGCTGCTTCCGAAATCAAGTGGGGATATTCGTCATTCTGTTCTGGACGGTCGCCAAGTTGCTTAGCGAAGGCTGCTTTCAGCTCATCCAAGAAAGGTTCCACCACCTCCTCGGCCACAGCTACTTGATTGATATTGATGCATATTTGTCCCGCGTTGCAACTCTTGAAGAAAGCTATTTTACGAGCAGCATCCTTCAAGTCGGCATCCTTGCGCACCACACACCAGTTGCCCGTCTCCCCACCTAGTTCCAACGCCACAGGGGTGAGATTCTTTGCCGCCTCGGCCATCACATGCTTACCCACAGCGGGAGAGCCGGTATAGAATATCTTGTCGAAGCGCTGAGCCAAACACTCGTCGGCCACATCGTGTCCCCCGTCGACCAGGGTGACATACTCGGGAGGAAACAGGTCGGCGATGAAACGTTTCAGCATGGCGGTGCTGGCGGAAGACTTGGAACTCGCCTTTATCACAGCCGTGTTGCCGCCGGCGATGCTTGCAGCCAGCACGCCCAGCGTCAGCAACATAGGGAAGTTGAACGGACTGATAATCAGTGTAACGCCATAGGGCATCTTATATACCTTGGTCACTATGCTGGGAAAGCACATCAGCCCACTATAGTGGCATTCGGGTCGTGCCCAACGACGCAACCCACGGATAGTCTCGTCAATTTCGGTGATAATAGGAAGCACGTCACATAGATAGGCCTCCACCGCTGAACGTCCAAGGTCGTCGGCGAGAGCCTGCTCCATCTCCTGAGAATGGTCACGGACAGCCGATCTCAGCCGTTTCAACTGGTTGATGCGCCACTTCACATCCAGGGTTTCGCCTGTGCGGAAAAATGCCCTTTGTGCCTCTACTATCGATTGTATATTATTAGTTGTCATATTGGTACGTATTAATGTTTCTATTACTATCTTACTTCTCCATCACCAGCCGGATGCTATGGCCTGTAGCGCGGTTGGTGGGATAAAAGTCGTAGCCACTGGAGAGAAAATACAACTCGTAGGCCGATTCCAGCGTGTAGCCCGAAGTGGTCCAATAACAGCCATAGTCGCCCACAAGGCTCACAGTCACGCCGTCTCGTTCGCCTGCAGCAGGGAGGAAGATGGCTCCTGCCCCCTCCATCTTGTTCCACTGGTCGGCACTATAGACATTGGTTGAAAATCCCTCTTTCACACCGTATTGGAAAGTGCACCCTTCGGGCAATTCCCACTTGTCGGGCAAGAACATCAAGCCATGCATGTCAGCCCCGTCAACACCTACATTCTCGATGGTGGCAAAGGCTTTTTTCATTTGGGCGGAGGTTCTATATTTCATCAGGTAGGTCCACTCTTTTAGGGTCATGGTGCGCCACTCCCCTACGCGATTGCCTCCGTTGCTTATGGGATTGTGCAGCCCCCAGTCGTATTGGGTTCCACCGATGTCGAACATGCCATAGGCATAACGGTCGCTCGTGTCGGACACAGTATAAGGCATCAGATCGTCCTCGCCAGAAGTGCCCCACCCGAAAAGGTCTATCCAACCTGAGTAGGTAGTATCGGCAAGTCCGTTATTATAGCCAATCACGTCATACTGCCGGTTGGCGAACCGCCATGAGTGACTTGAGGCTTGATATTGCAGGTTGCCTTTGGCAAAAACCACCGTTACCCCGTCGGCAATGGTGTATCGGGCGTTGATAGCCCCCTCGGTCGGATATAGTGGACGATCTACATTCTCCGTCTCCCCTTGGCAGCCAGCCAACAGAGCCACTATAGCGAATGCGATGAGATTGATTTTCTTCATGGTTGATAAATAACGCACACCTTGGGATATTATTGTATTTGATGGTTGTTTTTTGTGCTAAGAAGGGAGGGTTGAGGCAAGCCTTTTTGTTAAGAAGTGAGCATCGGACGATTTTTTTTTTGATGTTTCCATTATTATGTGTATTTTTGCATCTGATATAATACAGAATTATACCATAAAAAATAGCAAGATGTACACGATACTTAGGAAAAAGCTTCTTAACAGCAATCAAATCTATCTCATGGAGATTCAGGCCCCTTGGATTGCCCGCAGCGGTAAGCCGGGGCAGTTTGTTATAGTAATCCCCATCAGCAAGGGAGAACGCGTGCCACTGACAATCTGCGACATCAATCTCGAGCAAGATAGCATCTCTATCGTGTACCAAGTAGTGGGCGAAAGTACCCGCCGACTCAGCGAAATGAAAGAGGGCGAGAGTCTCTATACCATCGTAGGCCCCTTGGGGCGTGCCAGCGAACTTATCACCGCCCCAGAAGAAGAACAGAAGCAGATGCGCCTCCTCTTCGTGGCAGGAGGGGTGGGCATTGCACCCGTCTACCCTCAAGTGAAATGGGCACACGAACAGGGCATTCCCACCGACGTGGTTATAGGTGCCCGCAACCGCGACCTCCTTTTCTTTGAAGAGGAGATGCGCAGTGTGTGTGACAACCTCTATGTGATGACCGACGATGGCAGTTACGGAGAAAAAGGACTCGTTACCAACAAGATTGAGCAGCTATATGCCGACTATGAGCAGCAGCACCCCAACTCCGCTGACCGTCCCTACTCCCACTGTGTGGCCATTGGTCCCATTCCCATGATGAAGTTTGTGTCGCTCCTCACCAAGCGGCTAGAGCTACAGACTATCGTCAGCATGAACTGCATGATGGTGGATGGCACAGGTATGTGTGGCGCTTGCCGCGTGACCGTGGGCGACAAAGTGAAATTCACCTGTGTTGATGGGCCGGAATTTGACGGGCATTTGGTTGACTTCGACGAGGCGGCACGCCGTCTGCGCCGTCCCGACGAGCGCAAGTACCGTATAGCCACCGCCCAGGGCACAGCAGGACATCGGTGCAATCTAGCCCCTGCTGTAGAACAGGCACTCACCCGTCAACGCCCCCAGGAGCAAGACCCTGCAGTCCGTGCCACCAACTTCGAGGAGGTCTCATACGGCTTTACTGCCGAACAGGCAGTGGCAGAAGCCCGTCGCTGCTTGCACTGCAAACGCCCCATGTGCGTGACACAATGTCCCGTAAGTATTCAGATTCCCGACTTCATAGCTGCCGTGGCTCAAGGCGACTTCGCTCTCGCATCCGATATCATCGCCCGCGACTCTGCCTTGCCTGCTGTTTGTGGCCGTGTCTGTCCGCAGGAGAACCAATGTGAGGGCAGCTGCATACTAGGGAAGAAAGGCGAGCCCATTGCCATAGGAGCCTTGGAGCGTTTTGTCGCCGACTGGAAACGAGAGAAATCAAAAGCGGATAGTATAAAAGATAGTGAGCTGCCCCATCCAGACAACTCTCAATCAAAGAAAGTGGCCATCATTGGGTCGGGTCCTTCGGGACTGACGTGTGCTGGCGACTTGGCCAAACAGGGTTATGGGGTCACCATATTCGAGGCTCTGCATCATGCAGGAGGTGTCTTGGTTTATGGCATCCCTGAGTTCCGCCTGCCCAAACAGAAAGTAGTGGAGCCTGAGATTGAGAACTTGCGCCGACTGGGAGTTGACATCAAGACTAATGTTATTGTAGGCAAGAGCGTCACCATTGACGACCTCTTTGACCGTTACGGCTTCTCAGCCGTATATATTGCCAGCGGAGCCGGCCTGCCTAAGTTCATGGGTATCCCGGGCGAGACTTTGGTGGGAGTCATCTCTGCCAACGAACTCCTCACCCGCACCAACTTAATGCACGGCTACGATGAAAGCTATGACACCCCCATCTATCTGGGTAGCAAAGTGGTGGTGATAGGTGGTGGCAATGTGGCCATGGATGCCGCTCGCACAGCCAAGCGGTTGGGCAGCGACGTCACGGTAGTCTACCGTCGCGAACAGGCTGATATGCCCGCCCGCCGTGAGGAGGTTTACCACGCCATGGAAGAAGGCATCAACTTCGCCTTCCTCACCAACCCTACCGAGTTTCTTGGCGACGAGCAAGGCAATGTATGTGCCATGCGATGCGTACGTATGGCCATGGGCGACGTGGACGAGAAGGGACGCCGCAAGTTCAGTGTAATCGAAGGAAGTGAGTTCACTATGGAGGTCGACAATGTGGTCGTAGCCCTTGGCACCAGTCCCAATCCGTTGGTCAAGAGTACAACCCCCGGGCTGGATACCGAGCCTTGGGGAGGCTTGAAGGCCGATGCCAACGGACAGACCAGCCGTAAGGGAGTATTTGCCGGCGGCGATGCCGTCAGCGGAGCCGCCACCGTCATCCTCGCCATGGGGGCCGGCCGCGTGGCAGCCCGCGCCATCGACTGCTACCTCAAGGGTGAAACAGACAATAAAGAATAATTTTCTACGAATTGTATTGTTAAAAAAGACTTCAACGGACAACTGTATTTTGCGAGAATGATATTTTCTGAGTATTTTTGCCTCGGCTTTATTGAGGAGGTATTCGTCCCTAGAAGTCAAGCTATTTATGTATGAATCAAAAATAAAGAAGAAAAGTATGGAAGACTACTTAATTTCTGGCATACAGCAGATGGGTATCGGCTGTGAGAACTTTCAGGAGGCATGGAAATGGTATATTGAGATGTTCCATATGAACGTGCGCGTGCTAGAGGACGACACCGTGGCCGAGCGTATGCTGCCCTACACTGGTGGCAAGGCGCAGAAAAGGCATGCCTGCATCGCCCTCAACCTAGAAGGAGGTGGCGGCTTCGAGATATGGCAGTATTCGGAGCGCAAGCCTATGCCTAAGACCTTCGACGTGGCCGTGGGAGACCTAGGTATCTTCGTCACCAAGATAAAGAGCTACGACGTGCCGGGCTTTCGGAATGAATTACTTGCCAAATACGACCAAGTGGGTCAGTTGCACCTGATGCCTAACGGAACGCTGAGTTTCGTGGTGAAAGACCCATGGGGCAACTACTTCCAAGTAGTGGAAGACTTGGACGTCTTTATCTTCCAGAAGCACCTAAATGGCGGAGTCGCAGGCGGCATGATTGGTTGCACCGACATCGACAAGAGCCTGCCTCTGTACAGGGATTTGTTGGGATATGACGAGGTGAAATATGATAAGACTGGTGTGTTTGAAGATTTTGACTTCATGCTAGGCGGCGAACAACGATACAGACGAGTACTCTTGAGACACACAGGACTACGAGAGGGTGCCTTCGCGCCACTCTATGGCAGAAGCACTATTGAGCTGGTGCAGGCCCTGGACCGTCAGCCTCGTAAGATATATGAGGGACGCTATTGGGGCGACCCCGGATTCATTCAGATCTGTTTCGATGTCACCCACATGCGCAATTTGGAGAAACGTTGCAACGAACTGGGGTATCCCTTCACGGTGGACAGCTGCAAAGACGACGGCCATTTCGACATGGGCGAGGCTAGCGGCCACTTCGCCTATATAGAAGACCCCGATGGCACTCTGATTGAATTGGTGGAAGCTCACAAGCTGACCATTATGAAGCATCCCCATATCACCATCAATATGCTCAAACGCAACAGGAAGAAGCCATTCCCAAAGTTCTTCTTCCGCCTGATGGCACTAAATAAGGTAAGATTGTAAAGAAAAGTGACCCGTATTACTGATCACCAATCACTTTTGACTAATCACTAAAAAACAATGAATCTAATAGAACAACTGAAAGAGGATGTCCGTTTCGAGGAATCGCTCAAAGCCTGCATGAACTGTGGCATGTGTACCGCCGTATGTCCTGCAGCCGAGTTCTATGACTACGACCCGCGACGCATCTGCGACTTGGTACAAAGGGGCGACGACGAGGAGCTGGAGCAGCTGATGCGGAGCGACACCATTTGGTATTGTGGACAGTGTATGTCGTGCAAGACACGCTGCCCACGTGGCAATGTGCCAGGCGAACTGATAAGCGTACTTCGTAAAGTGTCGCAGGAAACTGGCCTGTTCCGTCACAGCGAGAAAGGCATTCAGCAGCAACAACTGATGGGGACTCTGCAAAAAAACATCCTAGAGATAGGCTACTGCGTCTATCCCGACCGAGTGGATCCCGACTATCACCCCGAGCAAGGGCCTGTATGGGAGTGGTACCATGAGCATATAGCCGATGTCGCCCCCAAGCTGGGTGCCAATTACCATGGCAAGGGTCCCGGTGCCTTGCGCGACATACCACAGGAAGACTTAGACGAGGTGCGTAGGATATTTGAAGTAACAGGTGGCATGGAATTGAGAGATAATGTTATAAACGATTGAATGTAGAAAAGATGAATCGGTTTGGCTTTCAGATATCGACAGCGAGGTCGATAGACCTAGACCGTGCGGACGCCAAGCTCCGCCAACGCTTGTTGGAGGCGGTACCTTCCTACCGCTACTGCATTGGATGCGGAGGTTGCACGGCCACCTGCTCGGCAGGAGCGTTCACTGACTTCAACATCCGCAAGACCCATTTCCTCTTCAGCCGTGGAGAGGTGGACAAACTCTCCCCCACCCCGATGCCTGACGTCGATTTGAACAAATGTATGCTCTGTGGCAAATGCACACTAGTATGCCCTCGTGGGGTCAATACCCGTGGACTGATTATGCAGATGCGCCAACTGTTAGTTAATAAACAATCCTGACGCCTATGTTCTCATTCTTTGTTATACCCTTCTGCCTTGGCGTCGTCGCCCTGTTGGTCATCTCTATCCTTAAATATTACCATTGGATAAAACAATTCGACCGCAAGCAGCAGGCACTTGTCAGACGCAATATCCTCTCTTGGAAATTTGTCCCCGCCCTATGGGAAATGTTCAGAGAATGCCTCTTGCACTGGCGAATCACTAAACACCATGTGCTGCTGGGCTACATGCACCGAAGCCTCGCTTTTGGATGGTTCCTTCTTATTGTGGTGGGGTTTGTGCAGGCGATGGTCGCCTATCCCGAGGGGCATCATTTCTACGTTGCCATCTTTTTCAACTACTTCGAGCCTCGCTCTACAGTGTCGGGTTCAGCAGCCATGCCATTCCTCGCCCACTTAATGGATGCGTTGCTACTCTATGTTTTCTCGGGGCTTACCCTTGCCATTCTCAAACGATTCTGGTCTAAGCCCCTAGGCATGAAGCGCACTACACGACACAACCTGACCGACCGTGTGGCAAAAGGAGCCTTGTGGTGTATTTTCCCCTTGCGACTCCTAGCCGAAGGTGCCACGGCTTCCATCTATGGAAATGGGGGGTTCCTTGTACTTGCCATGGGACGGCTGATGCAGCAGATTGGCATGGCCGACCCTATTGTTGAATACCATTTTTGGATGCTCTACTCTTTGGCTCTCGGCATCTTCTTCACGCTAATGCCCTTCACCCGCTACATGCATATCTTCACAGAAGTATTCCTTATCTACTTCCGCAAGATGGGATTGCGCGACAGCAATACCAAAAGTGGTTACACCCTATTTGAGCTGTCGGCTTGCTCTCGCTGTGGTATCTGCATTGACGGATGTCCCATCAATCGCGAACTGAACATCACCGACATACAGGGAGTCTACCTTCTCAAAGCCATCCGTAACAAAGATGTGTATAATCGCATTGAGGACATCTCTAAGATGTGTATGGTGTGTGGACGCTGCTCTACAGAGTGTCCGGTGGGCATCGATCTCGAACCCATCCGTCGCCAAGTGAGAGCTGAACATGTGAAAGAGATTGACCGCACCGAAGGCTACCAGTATCTCAAGTCG
>JAEEGH010030673.1_pt1 | contig 10439 bp, 7 predicted proteins | sample 9134181 | NCBI WGS metagenome assembly JAEEGH01 (sample SAMN16246544, study PRJNA631951) | gut metagenome | biome: gut microbiome; feature: rumen; material: DP-attached | host: Bos | place: Iran: Karaj | collected 2018-10 | reverse complement strand
CGATATTTTGAGCAGTTCAGGCAACAGGAGTAAATACACTGCCGATGAAATAGACAGAGCCAGAAAAATGCAGAAGAAAAGCGGTGGCACTTTACTGGATAATCTGGCTAAGCTGACAGGCAGAGGTATGCCTTCTACAACCAGTATGGCTGACCTTACCAGCATGTACAGAAAGGCAAACCAGGAGCTTAGTTCACTCGCAGAGGCTGATATAAAGAGGCAAAAGGAAGCTGAGGCAAAGAATGAGGCTGTAAAACAGCAGCTCATGGAAAACCAGCAGAAGCTTAACCAGGCGCTTGATAATTATACAAATTCCTTAAAAGAGGATTTTGGTATCGAATCACAGCCTGATAATTCATGGATGAAGGATTTTGGCCTTGATGCAGGCAGCTACGGGACCGGCAGTACAGGTGTATCGGGAGCAGGCTCGTCGAGCAATCTGGGTGCTATAGATGTGAGCGGCCAGACCGGAGCTGGTACTTTGGGCGGATATGAAAGTGCCGGTGGATATAGTTCAGCTGAGAATAATGCCCAGCAGACACAGAGCAACGATGCAGCACTTGCAGCAGCCAGAGAAGCAAATCTCGAGAAATTCACAGGTCTTGCAGATGAGATAAATAAGACTGTTTTCGGTCAGGAGGAGTTTGTAAAGAAGCTTGTAATAGCTTTTAAGAGACCTCTTGTTATGCCGCCTGAGAATCCCAAGGCTTTAAATACTATAATGCTCACAGGTAAAAAAGATACAGGAAAGCATTATGCCCTGACTGAGATAGCAAAAGAATTAAATAAGCGTGGGATACTGCGCAATGCAGATATCAGAGTACTTGATCTCGGACTTTACACGGATGCCTCTATGGAAAAGCTTTTCCTGCAGGATATTTTTTCAGCGTTATCGTGTAATTCAAGAATCGTGCTTTTTGAGAATTTTGAAAATTGCCATCCTTCATTTTTATCACATATCGCTTCCCTGGTTATAGATGGAAGATTCCAGTTATCAGAGCGTTATATATTCCAGAAAGGTCAGCTTGTAAATGTACAGAATTCACTCGCAAGTGAGGCTGTAAGTGCATTTACCGCGACCGGAAAATATTTGATATTTATCACTGAAAAGACACTTGATAAGGCAGCCGGCATCATGGGTGCTCCGTTTATCAATGCACTTGGAGATGTATGCACCACAAAGGAGCTTGAAGCTGAGGCCATCAAGAAAATTGCCGAAGGTGAGATGGACGAGCTAAAGACAAGGGCAGCAAATCAGTTCTTCTTTAAACTTGATTTTGATGAAGGCTTCTTGGATTACAGTGTGTCCAGATCCGAAAAGCAGGGTGGACTGAAAGCAGTACAGGATTTCTATGATTCAGTGCTTCAGGCACTGGCACAGGCTAAGCTTGAGGGTGACTATCCTAAAGATGCTGCTTTAAAGCTGGGTGTTGCCGAGGGCAGGATAAATGCCAAGTACGGTGATGAGCTGATCGATCTGTCGGCACTTCTTCCCGAAGGATTCCGTGGAGAGATCGAAGAGATTAAGAAGGAAATGGATGCTATCGTCGGCCTGGCTAAGGTTAAGGAGTATGTATTCAGTCTCGAAGAGTACTATAAAGTACAGAAGCGCCGTCAGGAAGAGGGCTTAAAGACCAGTGAGGTCAGCAAGCATATGATATTCACCGGCAGTCCCGGAACAGGAAAGACAACTATCGCACGTATTATCAGCAAGTATCTGAAGGCTATCGGAGTGCTTACCGGCGGACAGCTGGTTGAAGTTTCCAGAGCGGATCTGGTAGGGCGATATGTGGGTCATACCGCACCATTGACCAATCAGGTTATATCATCAGCAATAGGCGGAGTTCTGTTTATTGATGAAGCTTACAGTTTATACAGAGGTAAGGACGACAGCTTTGGTTTGGAGGCTATTGATACTCTGGTCAAGGGTATAGAGGATAACAGAGAAAATCTGATAGTAATCCTTGCAGGCTACTCCAACGAGATGCAGGAGTTCCTGACTTCTAACTCAGGACTTAAGTCCCGTTTCCCGAATGTCATCAACTTCCCGGACTACACCGGAGAGGAACTGCTTCAGATTTCAAAGTCCATAGCTAAGTCAAAGGGTTATACCATTGATGAGGGTGCCGATCCTGCACTTGTATCTTACTTTAATGCCGTACAGGCTGTAAGACCGGCTGATGCAGGTAACGGACGTCTGGCACGAAACAAGATTGAGGAAGCTATCCTCAACCAGTCCAAGAGACTTGTAGTAGAAGCTAACGCTGAACTTTCGGTATTAATGTCACAGGATTTCGATCTGAATGATATTATGAGTGACGAAAAATAATACTTCATTAAAGAAGGCTGCCATATCACAGGCAGCCTTCTTTATTAATCGATTCTATTTTCTGTTACAACTTTGCCTTCATTCGATGAAGCGCTATTTTCCTTCACAGGATTTACCAGCATCATCAAAAACGTCAGATAAAAATATGACTCCACATAAAACGACTCAAATACCGAAACCATAAGTGCGGATATTACAGCCATCTGGCATATTCTCTCATATCTGTTGTTTTTTCTGTCAGGTAAACGTTTTGCAAAGCATAAAGCATATGTTACCGTAGGTATGATACCTATGGTTTTAAGTATACTTAAGACCGTATTATGTGCCGAATCATATATCAGCATTTTTATGTCCGTACCCGATCCGAATATCGGATAACGCCTTATAAGATTAAATGCAGCCTCCCAGGTACCCAATCTGTGGAAGGTATTTCTTCCCATGACATCACCCAGATCTATTTCCACTACATTTTCCACATAATATATGGTAAAGAGTCCGGATAATATAATGCCTATGAGCAGTATTATGTAGTACCATTTATATGGTATTTCATTTCTTATGAAATAATACAGCACGCAGAACAGTATAGTTGCAAATGTTGCGGAACGGCAGTTTGATTCCAGTATCTTAAGCAAAAATACCACTATTATAGGGACTGAAATTATGTTTTTCGTAATCCTTCTGATATCAAATGTTTCCAATATGGCAAGCCAGCTGTATATACAGCCCAAAGCCACTATTCCAACCGTATTTTTCTGATATATTATCCCGAAAAAGCTGTAATCAAAAATCTCTCCTGTGGATATGGGATAATCTCCCTTTATCGAGAAAATGACTATTATTGTCCAAAGGATTGCCGGTATCAGGTGCAGGAATAAATATATATTCTTTTCCACCTGTATGTTGTTAAACACAAAACAGGCCAGTAGCATGTTTAGGAATACTATGGAAACTCCGAAGCTCGAATGGTACATCATCGTAATGACTATCGATGCCAGATTTATAAACAGCACTATCAGGACAAACTTATCCGACAGTATATTGTTTAACAGCGCCAAAGTTACCAGTATCCCGAAATGCAGGATGATCAATATCTGATTCAGCCCGCCGTTGCCGTAGGTATATAAGGCAAACCCGGAAACTACGGTCAGTATAATTAATAATATAGAAGTTATGCTTTTCTTATTGAATCCCATCTTACTGACTTATACCAACCTTTTCTAATCTGATCAATATCCTTCCGGATTGTTCTTCTGCCATCTCCAGGAATCTTCACACATCTCTTTAATACCGAACTTTGCTTCCCAGCCGAGTTCTTTCTTGGCAAGCGAAGCATCGGCATAACAGGTTGCGATATCTCCGGGACGTCTGTCAGTTATAACATAGGGTACCTTTACACCACTGGCCTCTTCAAATGCTTTTACTATATCCAGTACGCTGTAGCCATGCCCTGTACCCAGATTGTAGATTTTCAGTCCGCAGTTTTCCTTGATCTTATTTAATGCCTTTACATGACCGAGTGCAAGATCAACTACATGGATATAATCTCTTACACCTGTTCCGTCATGAGTATCATAATCATTTCCAAAAACATTTAAGTGGTCGCGTTTTCCGACAGCTACCTGTGTTATGTAAGGCATAAGGTTATTGGGGATACCGCTGGGGTTCTCACCCATAGTACCGCTCTTATGAGCCCCGATAGGGTTAAAGTAACGGAGAAGTATCACATTCCATTCCTTATCTGCCACTGTAATATCTGACAATATCTGCTCCAGCATGGATTTTGTCCAGCCATAAGGGTTGGTACATGCTCCCTTGGGACACTTCTCGGTTATCGGGATGAATGCAGGATCACCGTATACTGTAGCCGATGATGAGAACACTATGTTCTTTACATTTGCATCACGCATGGTTTCAACGAGACACAGTGTACCGTAAATATTGTTATTATAGTATTCCATGGGCTTACTTACGGACTCGCCTACTGCCTTCAAACCTGCGAAATGAATACATGATTCAATATCGGGATTTTCTGCGAATATTTTCTTTAATGCTTCCTTATCCCTGATGTCTGCCTCGTAAAACTTAGGTCTTTTTCCTGTTATTGCCTCTATCCTGTTTAAAACCTCAGGATTGGAATTACTTAAATTATCAACGATCACTGCTTCGTAGCCTGCATTCTGCAGTTCAACTACTGTATGGCTTCCTATATATCCGGTTCCGCCGGTAACTAAAATTGACATATTCTTCTCCTTTATTTCCATAATTTCTCGGGATATACACCATCTGCTATCAGTTTTCTGATAGCCTCAACTACCTTCGGCCTGTCTTCTTTGTATGTGACTCCAAACCACTTTGCGTCAGTCTCTAAAAGCTTTACTGTCGCTGTTCCTGCATCTATCTCATCCTGAACTGCAGTTAAGAGATAATACTCTGCCTTGTTCAGCTTCTCCCCCTTGTTTATCTCAAAGAAATCCTTTAATCCCTTTTCAAGTGTTCCGAAAAACTCAGGAGTAAATCCCCAGCAGTTCATGGATACATGCAGATTTTCATCAAGTTCTTCTATCTTTCCGTTTTCATCGGTATTTATGAGCCTGCCATCAGACAGTCTTTCTATCTTGGTATGCTCTGTAATAGAAGTGAGATCCCCGTCCTTATCCAGACATACTCCACGGGAAACGGAGCCATTCTCTGTAAGGGTGTTCTTTAGCATATATGCTGCCATAGAATATCTGTGAATATTGTCATTTGCCTGAGTTTTTCCCAGATAATCAGCCAGGCACTTAAATGCCTCTGCTCCGTAAAAGTCATCGGAATTAATAACCGCAAACGGTTCATCCACATACTTTCTGCAGCAGTATACAGCATGTGCGGTACCCCAGGGCTTTACTCTGCCCTCAGGTATAGTCCCGTTTTCAGGAATATCCTCTATAGTCTGGAATGCATATTCTACCTTGATGGCTTTTTCTATCCTTTCGCCTACTGTTTCTCTGAACAGTTCAAGATTTTCCTTTTTGATAACAAACACGACTTTGGTAAATCCGGCCTTGATGGCATCATAAATGGAATAATCCAGTAAAAACTCTCCTCCGGGTCCTAACGGATCGAGCTGCTTTAATCCGCCGTATCTGCTGCCCATACCGGCAGCCATGATTATTAATGTCATAGTTTTGTTCTCCTATCTGTAGCATCAGTCAGCTTTACTTAATATTCCTCAACGGTGAGTCTTTCCAAGCAGCAGATCCACTCCGCACCTGGCTTGTTCTTCCAGCATTCTGATGCCTTTGATCACCCTGCATCCGGAAGCAGACGCTTTCTTTATCAGCAATGTCTCGTCCGGGTTATAAACACAGTCAGCCACTATAAGCCTTTTGTTAAAAGTAATGCTTTCGTTAAGAGGCAGCTTTACCTCATTCCCATGTCCGTCAGCCATACCCAGAGGTGTGGAATTTATCAGGACATCAGCCTCATCGATAGCCGCCTGGATGGCTTCGGTATCATCCGTATCCAGGAAAACTATCTCAGTATTTTTCTTTTTTATGCGTTTGAGCATGTTAAGAGTTAAATCCAGATTTGAAGGTGAAGTTGTCACATTACTGTTCTCACAAACCCGGTCCCCTTCGCTCTCATTCACTCCACGGCACACTATTGTAACTTTTCCGGTATTTCTTAACAGGCTCTCTGCAATAATGGATCTCGCAGCCCCGCCACATCCAAGTATTACCGCAGCGCCGATCCTTTCTTTGCCCATAACCTCTTTTATGGGATTCAGCATGCCTCTGCCGTCAGTAGAATCCCCGTACAGCCGTCCTCCGGCAGAAGACACCGTATTTACTGCATCGGTAATCCTCGCTATATCGGAGATTTCGTCCATAACATGAACCATTTCCGTTTTCCACGGCATGGTAACATTGCATCCTGCCCAGACACCTCTTCTTAGTTCTGAGACAAACCGTTCCAATTGTTCTTTGTCGGTTATCTCATTTCTTTCATATATAACATCGGTGCCATATATAAATCCTCTTTCGGTTGAAAACCTCTCAAACAGCTGCGGCGACTTTGAGTGCCCGACCGGATTGCCGATTACACAGTATTTTCTCATTTAGTATATCCTTTTCACATTACTCAAAATCATCATAGACGTCTGCATTTAACACCCTGTACTCACCCTTGTACTTACCCACATATATATAAGTTTCCTGAGTGTTTGTCTGGTCAAACATAGTAATGTCCGTCCGGATCACATATCTAGTCACATCACTCACATCAGCCCAATCAATCTGAGTGGTCTTTTCTTTAAGCTTCTCAAGTACATCATCCTCGACTGTCGATGATTCCCCAAGTGTTACCTTATATGAGTCCTCAGTGAGAAGGGTCTTCATCTCTTCGATCTGAGCTATCATTGTACCCATCTTAGCCATCTCTTCCTGAAGTTCATCTTCATTCATAGCTACACATGATATCATTGTTAAAATATCAAGATTTTGGTTGCTTTCTGCATACAGAGCGGCAATCTCATCAGCTGTCTCATCGCCTCTGAACTTATACAGCATTTCTGAATAATCTACATTGTCCGGCACTATAGGCATAGGAGTAGGAGTTGCCTCGGGTTCATCAGTGACCACAGGGTCGTCAATGATCTCAGGGACATCAGTGATCTCCGGATCATCAACGAGCTCAGGAACGTAAACGTTTTCTGTCATAATAACCTTATATTCTCCCTTGTATTTGCCTACTACTATATTCATAAAAGAACCCTTATAGCTCTCAGCAAATGCAGGGATGGACGAACTCAAAGATGCAGAAAACACCTGAAGATCGGTTACTTCGTTCTCTACATCAACCAGTGCTCCGGGTACGGCATACTGTATTTCATCATCGGTAAGCAGTCTTCCGCCCAGGATGTTTACAGATATTATGGATGAAATATCATAATCACCCATAGCAGCCATAGCCTCTTTCATCTCATCAAATGACGTATTGATCTCATCAAGCTCTGACTTATGAGCTTCGTCACACGCTATGTTGTTTATCGTTGTTTCAGCATCATATGTCAAAAATCCGTTGATAAAAGCAGAAGCAACTTCTGCTGCTTCAATATCGGCGCCATCCTCATATGTCATATAAACCAGTTGTAAAGGATTGCCATCAGTCTTTATGTCATCTGTATCAGTTTTTCCGTTATCAATCTCAGTAACTACAGGCTCCTCTGTAGGAGTTATATCTTCCTCATCTGTTTTGCCATCACTTGAACCGGCTTCACCTGTTACTTCAAGCGCCTCTGTTTCGGTAGGGATAGGCTCGGGGGTTGCAGTGGGTTCAGGTGTAGCTGTAGGTTCGGGAGTTACAGCTTCAGTAGGAGTTGCTTCCGGCTCTTTTGTCACAGTCTCGGTAGGATTTACTCCCTGATCCGGCTCATCCTTTGAACATGCAACAAGTGCTGACATGGAAAGTGTTAAAATAAGTACTGTTAGTATTTTCTTCATATTTTCTTTCATCTTCAAACCTTTCTTCAAACATAACATGATCATATCTTTTGCCATATCTTCCAAAGTACGCCAAACAGATACGGCAGCTTCCGATTTACAGTGATGTATTTTATCATTATTTGCCCGATTAGTCAATCACTATATGTTTTGTGGTGTATCCTGCAAAAATTTTTAGCAATTTTAATAGTTTACTTTTTAAATATTTATGTTATAATGTGCATTGTTTATTTAAAGCTGTCTCTGCTTCGCAAACGGACGACAGGTCCCGTAGTATTTCGGAGGTATGAAAATGAAGAAATTATTAGCAGTTGTTTTAGCACTTGTTCTGGTATTATCCATGACAGCGTGCGGCAGCAAAGAGACCCTTGATGGAAGCTGGAAGCTTACATCATTTACACAGGATGGAAAAGACATGATAGCTGAATCAGGCTTTACACTTGCGGATTTTGAGGCAAACGGCGTTTTATTTGGCCTTACCGCAAAGGATGGTAAAGCTACAATCACAATGATGGACGAGCCTGAAACATATACCTATGATGATAAAACATTAACCGATTCTAATAACGCTAAGCAGGAATACAAAATCAACAACGGTGTTCTTACTCTTGAAGGTAAAGACGAAGAACATAGCTATTCTATGACTCTTAAGAAGATGACCGATGATGAGGCAAAGAAATTTGCCAGTCAGACATCTGATGAAATTCAAAAGGCTATGCTCAAGATGCTTGGCATCGATCCCTCTGCATTGGAAAATATCGGGGAAGAAGAATAATATTTTAAGGTTCAGTAATTATCTATACAGCGAAGCAGAGCGGACCTGAACCTTTTTTAAAGGAAAAAATATGTTTGAAAATATTTCTTCGGTGGCGACTCAGGTCGTCATTCTTTTTATAATAATAGGCGTCGGAGTGATACTCTCTAAATGCAGGGTATTAAACAAGGAACGTGTATCAGGTCTTATCGACATCGTGGTCTATATAGTGACTCCTGCCAATATCATCGTTTCTTTTCAAAGAGATTTCAAAGGCGAACTGATATTTAACCTGGGCTTTTCATTTCTGGCCGCTTTTATCGTTTTTTTCATAAACTGCGTAATGGCAAAGCTTATGATCCGGGAAAAGAATCCCGATAAAAACTGTGTTATCAGATTCGCCTCGGCATTTCCCAATGCCGGATATTTTGCCCTGCCCCTGCAAAAGGCTATACTGGGTGATATCGGAGTGTTTTACGGAGCTGCCTATATCGCTATGTTCCATTGTTATATATGGACCTACGGGGTTAAGCTCCTGAAAAAGCCTGATGCTGAAAAAGACACCGTTCATAAACAATCTGCAGCTTTCCAGTCTCTAAAGAAAATCCTGCTTAATCCGCCCATAATCGGTATATTTATCGGGATAATCTTTTTTGTTACTCAGGTAAAGCTGCCAAATATGATCCTTTCTCCGCTGCAGTCCTTTGCCGCATTAAATACACCTCTTCCCATGCTGATCATCGGGTTTTACCTTGCAAATGCAGATCTAAAGGCTACCTTTTCAAATCTCTGGGTTTATATTGGGGCTTTTTTGAGGCTGATCGCTTCACCCGCTGTTGCACTTCTTATTTGTTTTATCCTAAAGGCAGACAGCAGTGTAGCCACCTCCTGTATCATAGCGTGCTCAGCTCCTTCCGCGGCACTCTCCGGCATGCTGGCACAAAAATTTGACAGGGACACAGAGGTACCTGCCGGTATGATTACATTTACTACTATTGTCTGTATCATCACCATGCCTGTCATGGTAGCATTGGCACAGTTTTTATTTTAGCCTGCCGGCATATATGTTCATAATAAAAACAACCCCTCGCTTATCTTTCGGATCTGCAAGGGGTTTATTGATTTATTTATGGTCATAAGGATGTATTGTCTTAATAGTTCCATCCTCGTTATAGAACAGTTCTGTAAACTTAACGTTTCTTCTGTGGTTGATACCCTTACTGATCTCACAATCATGGTAGAAAAGATACCACTTTCCATGATACTCTACTATCGAATGATGTGTGGTCCAGCCGATAACGGGCTCCATTATCCTGCCTCTGTAAGTAAAAGGTCCCTCAGGGCTGGTACCGGTTGCATATACCAGGTAATGGGTTGTACCTGTTGAGTATGAGAGATAGTAAAGTCCGTTATATTTGTGCATCCAGGGGCCTTCAAAGTAACGTCTGTCCTCATCTCCTGCCTTGATAGGCTCACCGTTTTCATCAATGATCTGTACCATCTTAGGTGTAGCCTTAAAGGTCTTCATATCTTCATTCAGTTCTGCAAAGAACGGTCCGAGTGCGGGCTCATCAGCACCGATCTCTCTGGGATTCTCAACAAATGAACCTGTCATCCATTTCTCAAGCTGTCCGCCCCAAAGTCCGCCGTTGTAGCAGTAATATCTGCCATTCTCCTCAAATACTGCAGGATCAATACTCATACTGCCGGGGATAAAGTTCTCCTCTGCCTTAAAGGGGCCTACAGGGCTGTCACCTACTGCAACGCCCAGACGGAATACACCCTGCTTATCTCTTGCAGGGAAATAAAGGTAATATTTTCCATCCTTATATGCAGCATCGGGTGCCCACATCTGTTTGCTTACCCACGG
>JAEEGH010030672.1_pt1 | contig 10439 bp, 10 predicted proteins | sample 9134181 | NCBI WGS metagenome assembly JAEEGH01 (sample SAMN16246544, study PRJNA631951) | gut metagenome | biome: gut microbiome; feature: rumen; material: DP-attached | host: Bos | place: Iran: Karaj | collected 2018-10 | reverse complement strand
TTACGTCCTTCCTGATTCATTCTGTTTACCTGTTCAGTTCAGCTGCTGCGGGCCCTTCGGTACGGTTATTCTTGCACGGCGTTCACGTTTTTCCCTGATTCTGCGCCTTCTTGCGTTTTCAGCAATCTCCGTATGAATTTTCCGGCGTCGTGACGGTCCCTGCATGTAGCCTGTCCCGTAGGCAGCGGCGGGAATTATTACAAGGACAGGGCTTATCCGTTCAACAGTAAGGAGAAGGTCACGGTTTTCAGCGCCGCACATGCTGACGAAAGGCATAATCGTCAGCCGTACAATAATCCGGAAAATGTCTGTCGCGGAAACCGCCGCACTCTGCGAATATCCTGCAAGTGCCTCGCTGATCTCGCTTCTGCGCATATATGATTCCATCCAGGAAGGCAGCGTTCCGGCGCCGGTCATCTGACGTTCCGCAGTAAGCGCAAGGAGCACGGCAAGGATCACGAAAAGCGAGCTTCCGAGCAAACCGATCACAAAACCTTTTGCAGGGTGGAATGGGATTCTCTTCTCACCCGGGGAAGCTTCCTGCCCTTTCTGTATATGCTGAAAAAGGATCTCTCCCCGTGAAACGCCTTCTGTTCCAATGTCCGCTCCCTTATTGAAGAAGATCAGTATGATCAGCGTTTCAATCACAATATTAATGCCGATTCTCAGGAAATCATTGCTGAAAGACGTCATGGAGCAAACAATAAAGGACATGAATGCAACCAGTATCATAGCGCCGAAGAACTTCAGAGCCTGCCGGACTGTATTCTCGTCCGTCGGTGTTCCGCGCAGGAACGGTTTTGTCTGTCCGCTCATCTGCTGTCCGTTACTCATCTGTTTTTTCCTCCCTGTCTGCTCTGGAGTCATCGAATACGCGTTCAACGCGGCTTCCGACACTCAGCAGGATTTCATAGCTTATTGTTCCGGCCCATCCGGCAATATCTTCAGCCGTGATCTGTTCGCTCCCGTCGGATCCGATCAGAACAACCTCGTCCTCTTCCTTCGCTTCCGGAATATCGGTAATGTCCGCAAGCATCTGGTCCATGCATATTCTCCCGACGACTTTTGCCCTTTTCCCGCGGATCAGGACTTCTGCCTCAGGACCTGCGGCGCGGTGGTATCCGTCAGCATATCCGCATGTGATGGTGGCAATCCGCATCCGTCCCGGAGTCCTGTATGTTCTTCCATAACTGATATATTCACCTTCCGGCATCGTTTTGATATAGCTGATTTTTGCGCACCATCGCATACATGGTTTCAGTCCGATGGGATTTTCGGGTACCGGAGGATATCCATACAGGCTGATTCCGGCGCGGACCATATCCATTGCGTAATCAGGCCTTCGATGGATTGCCGCTGAATTTGAACAGTGACGAAGGATCCCGTCCGGAAGGCCATGCGTCAGTTCCAGGAAACGGGTATGCTGTATCTCTGTGTAAGCCATACCGTCCTCGCCGTCATCGGCGTCTGAAAAGTGTGTAAATGCACCGGTCAGACGGACATGAGGCGACTTCTCAATTTCATCTGTAACAGCCTTCATCTCCGCCATATTACGAACGCCGATCCGGCCCATTCCTGTATCCACTTTGATGTGGACTTCGGTCTGCTTGCCAAGAGCTGCTGCGGACGATTCGCAAAGACGAACCATTTCCGGAGAACACACTGTCTGGATCAGACCGCTTTCCACTCCCTCACGGACATCCTGCGAAGTTACCGCGCCAAGGACAAGTACAGGCGCTTTTATGCCGTTTCTACGCAGATGGGAACCTTCGGCGACGGATGCCACAGCCAGGTATTCTGCACCGCCTTCCAGGGCGGCGTTCGCAGTTTCTGCCGCACCATGCCCGTAACCATCTGCCTTGACAACAGCCATGATCTTTGCATCAGCCGGAACGGAATTCCGGATTTTCCGCATGTTGTCGCGCAGAAGATCCGTACGGATCACCCGAATGTTGCGTGAATGCATCCGGTTCACTTCCCTTCCGGTTTCCGTTCTTCTTCATGTCGGTGAATCTGTTCATTCAGCAGATTGATATCCCCGCATCCCATTGTCAGCACAAGATCGCCTGCACGCCAGTGGGTACGGAGATACGTTTCTGTTTCGTCAAACGAAGGAGTCCATACAGCTTCAATACCATGCTGCTTCATCCCGTCCCTCAGCATTCCGCTGTTCAGGTCTCCCGGATCTTTCTCCCTTGCAGCGCAGATATCCGTGATGAGCGTGAAATCTGCATCTTTCGTACACGTCAGATACTGTTCGAACAGCGTCCGTACCCGGCTGAAAGTATGAGGCTGCATGACAGCCCATAGTCTGCCTTTGCAGCGTTTCCTCGCGATCGAAAGCGCATTGCGCATTTCAGTCGGATTATGTCCGTAATCATGGAAGATTTCAACGCCGTCAATGACATCAGTAAGTTCAAATCGGCGATGGGCACCGGTAAAATGCTTCAGGACAGTTACTGCAACTTCCGGATCCACACCGAGTTCCGCTGCGGCAGCGATCGCCGCAAGTCCGTTGAGCCGGTTGAAATCCCCGGGAACGTTCATCTCAACAGAAATTGTTTTATTGCCCGGATATTGCAGGGTAAATCTGCTGCGCCCCAGCTCATCCTCAGCGACATTGTCTTCATACCAGTCGTTCTCAGGCCCGAATCCGAAATATACCTTTCTGCAGTTCAGTTTCTCCATCTGTCGTCTTACTCTCGGATCGTTCCCGTTCCCGATTGCGACACCGTTCTCCGGAAGGAGTTTCAGATACTGACCGAAGGTTTCTTCGATTTCGTCAATATCTTTGTAACAGTCCAGATGATCAGCATCAATATTCAGTACCACTGCGACTGTCGGATGGAGATGCAGGAATGAACGATTGAATTCGCAAGCTTCAGCCACAAAAATACCGCTGTGCCCTACACGGGTGCTCCCCCCGATCGCATCAAGACGACCGCCGATATGAATGCTCGGATCCATACCGGCCTCCAGAAGGATCTGGCTGAGCATGCTCGTTACGGTTGTCTTCCCATGTGCTCCGCAGACGCCGACCGCCTTGGGAAATCCTTCCATCAGCTGACCCAGAAGGACTGCACGCTCAATGGAGGGAATCCCGAGTTTCTCCGCCTCTGCCCTTTCCGGATTCTCCGGAGGAATAGCAGCGGAATAAACCACAAGATCAGCGCCATGCACATTTTCAGCCCGGTGTCCGATCATCACCTGACCGCCTTTTTCCCGGACATAGTGGATCAGGTACCCGTCATCCCGGTCACTGCCTGATACCCGATAGCCCTGATCTATCAGCATTTCAGCAAGTCCGCTCATACTGCTGCCGCCGATCCCGATCAGGTGGATGCGACCTCCAGCATATTCCGTGATCCGATGTATCGTTTTCATCTCTTTTTCCTTCCGGATAAGTATCTTTGGGGCTTCGTCCTCATTCAACAACGATCCTTGGGTTTTCCCTGCTCGGTCTGTACATCACGAAACGCCGTCCGATCTGCTGGATCGGTTCAGCACCTGTTTTTTCGCAGAGTATTGTCAGCGCATCACGGGCGCTGACCGGACATCCCTGCTGTACACATCCCTTGATCAGTTCCCGCGCTTCCAGCGCATCATAGCATTCTTTCACTGTATTGTCTGTAATTCCGTCTTTACCTATATAAAGTATGGTTTCGAATGTGTTTGCCATTGCCCGCAGCTTTGCCCGCTGTTTTCCTGTCATGTTTCATCTCTTCTTTCTTTTTATTCAACAAAGTCAAATTCCATTCCGGCGATTCGTACTGTACTTCCTTCTCCGGCACCTTTTTCCCGCAGTGCGTCGATTACGCCCATTTTTCTCAGCATCCGGTGGAACCAGTTCATGCTTTCAAGATCATCAAAGTTAACACTGTCAATCAGCCTTTCCATGCCCGGACCGGTCACTTCAAACACGCCGCCGTCCATAACAATCTCGAATGTATCCATGCGGACCTGTTCCTCGTCCGGATCTTCTTCTGCTTCATAATGGAGGATCGGCGGAAGCGTTTCAAGCATTCTGGCAGTTTCATCAAGTACTTCATCAAATCCTTCGTGCGTCACCGCACTGACAGGAAACACAGGGCATCCCATGGCTTCACCCAGTGTCTTCATACGCTTCAGGTTTTCTTCCGAACCGGGCAGATCCATCTTGTTGCAGACAATGATCTGGGGAAGTTCGCTCAGCTTGCCGTAATGATCAAGCTCTGTGTTGATCTGATCCAGATCATCGACCGGATCACGGCCTTCACTTCCGGAAATATCCACCACATGAAGAAGAAGCCTGGTACGTTCGACATGCCTCAGAAAATCATGACCAAGACCGGCGCCGTCTGCCGCTCCTTCGATCAGTCCGGGAATATCTGCCAGAACGATGTCTTTCCCGAAGCGGCGTACGATCCCGAGATTGGGAGTCAATGTTGTAAAATGATAATTCCCGACCTTCGGTTTCGCACTTGTCACAACACTCAGGATAGAGCTCTTGCCAACATTCGGATATCCTATCAGGCCGACGTCCGCGATAGTTTTCAGTTCCATACGCAGTGTCCTGACGGATGTCTTGATTCCCGGTTTGGCAAAATTCGGAGCCTGTCTTGTCGGAGTTGCAAAATGCTTGTTGCCCCATCCGCCTTTTCCGCCTTTGAGAAGGACTTTTTTCAATCCGGCTTCATCCATATCGGCAAGGATTTTCCCTGTTTCATCATCCCGGATTACAGTTCCGACCGGCACTTTGATCACCAGATCCTGACCGTTTTTGCCGTTGCACAGGTTCGCTGCGCCGTCCGTTCCGTTCTCAGCGGAATATTTGCTTTTATACCGGAAATCAAGCAGGGTGTGACTGTTCTCATCAGCAAGAAAAATGATGTCGCCGCCTTTTCCTCCGTCTCCGCCATCCGGACCGCCGTTCATCACATACTTCTCACGGTGGAAAGATGTGCTTCCATTCCCGCCGTTTCCGGCTTTTGCTGTGATCCTGACCTGATCCACAAAATTGCTCATCGTTTTTCTGACCCCTTTTTATCAGTTACGAAGTGAATGCAGCGGAGCAGGGATCCGTCCGCCGCGGGCAATAAAGGCCTCGTTGTTCTTCAGGTTGACAGGCATCACCGGAGCAAACCCGAGCAGTCCTCCGAATTCGACGCGGTCTCCTGCTTTCTTCCCTGGTGCAGGGATGACACGGACCGCTGTGGTTTTGTTATTGATCACACCGATCGCCGCCTCATCCGCGATAATCCCGCTGATTGCAGCGGCACTCGTATCGCCGGGTATTGCGATCATGTCGAGCCCGACAGAACAGACGCAGGTCATCGCTTCCAGCTTCTCTATCGTCAGCGCGCCGTCTGAAGCAGCCTCGATCATTCCGATATCTTCGCTGACAGGGATAAAAGCGCCGCTCAGGCCCCCAACATGGTTGCTTGCCATAACGCCGCCTTTCTTCACCGCATCGTTCAGGAGGGCGAGCGCGGCGGTTGTTCCGGGCGCACCTGCCATTTCCAGCCCCATTTCAGTAAGAATGTGAGCTACAGAATCGCCCCTTGCCGGCGTCGGCGCAAGACTCAGATCCACGATTCCGAAAGGAATCCGGAGCCGCTGGCTTGCCTCTCTTGCAACAAGCTGACCGACGCGGGTGATTTTGAAAGCAGTCCGTTTGATGGTTTCCGCGATCACGTCAAAGGGTTCACCCCGCACCGCCTCCAGTGCTACTTTCACAACACCCGGTCCGGAAACGCCCACGTTAATCGCGCATTCAGGTTCACCGATTCCGCAGAATGCGCCCGCCATGAACGGGTTATCCTCCACGGCATTGGCAAAAACGACCAGTTTTGCACATCCGAGGCCGTCTTCCGCCGCTGTCATTTCTGCTGTCTTTTTGATAATCTCCCCCATCTCCCGCACAGCATTCATATTGATGCCTGTACGGGTGGAAGCAACATTGACACTCGAGCACAGCAGTTTTGTTTCGCTGAGAACTTCCGGAATGGAAGCAAGCAGCCGCTCGTCCGCAGCTGTCGCTCCTTTATGCATCAGTGCGGAATAGCCGCCCAGGAAATTTACTCCTACTGTTTCCGCCGCACGGTCCAGTGCCCTTGCAATGGGGCGTGGATCTTCCTGACAAATCAGGCTTACCGGCGTTACACTGATACGTTTGTTTACAATAGGAATCCCGAATTCTGTCTCAATTTCTTCACCGGTCTGAACGAGACGCTCCGCCTTCCGGCATATTTTTTCATATACTTTCGCTGCGCATTTTTCCGCGTCCGGATCGCTGCAGTCCAGGAGATTGATCCCCAGAGTAATCGTACGGATATCGAAATTCTCCTCCTGTATCATGCGCATTGTCTGGAGGATTTCACCAGTTTCGATCATTGTTCTTTTCCTCCGTCAGATCCTGTGCATCGCGTCGAAGATATCCATCCGCTGCATGTGAATCGTGAGATTCATTGCGTCGCGAACCGGCTGCAGCCGGCGGTTGATTTCTTCAAAATCAAGTCCCGAACCATCCAGATCAACGACCATCATCATGGTGAAATAACCATCCAGAATGGTCTGTGTAATGTCGAGGATATTGATATTCATTTCGCTGAGCTTTGCGGCCACTCCTGCGATAATGCCGGTCGTATCAAGCCCCGTAACAGAAACCAGTGCCTTTGTCATTCCCGAGAACCTCCGGTACATAAATATTCAGAATATTATATTGCCCGCTGCCTTCTTTTGTCAATTTCTTCGGTTACAATCCGTAATTTGAAATCTGTACAGAATATGATATAATTATTTGGTTAATTATTCTCCGCAAGGGGGTTGCTTATGGAGACGCTGATCCTTGCGTCGTGTTCTCCCCGCCGGAGCGAACTGCTCACCATTGCCGGAATCCCGTTTTTTACTGTTTCTCCCGATGTTGACGAATCCTGCGACCTTCCGGCCGCAGAAGCAGTATCTGTTCTTTCCGCCCGCAAGGCTTCCGCTGTCGGTATACTGCACCCGGGACGATTCGTTCTTGCCGCGGATACCCTGGTCGCGATTGGCGGAGTTCCGCTTGGCAAACCTTCGGATCCCGAAGATGCCGTACGTATGCTCAGGACCCTTTCCGGCCGTACCCATCAGGTATATACAGGTGTTTCAGTCCTCGCTCCTTCCGGTCAGATAATCACGGAAACGGACCGGTCTGATGTCACGTTCTGTCAGGTTCCGGACGCCGAGATCCTTGATTATGTCCGTACCGGTGAGCCCATGGACAAAGCCGGTGCCTACGCCCTTCAGGGACGGGCTTCCCTTTGGATAACCAGGCTCGAGGGCAGTTATTCTTCCGTGATCGGCCTTCCTCTGTATCTGGTCCGCAGTCTCCTTCTTCGCAGCGGATACAGGTTTTCGTCTTCTGCAGACCATTTAACTACGATTCGTAAAGGATGATTCGATTATGCCATTCTGGGCTCCTGATATCGGCATTGATCTCGGAACGGAAAATGTCAGTCTCTATGTGCGGGGAAGAGGTGTTGTGATCTCTGAACCTGCCCTTGTGGTACTTGACCGCGATGACCGCCGCACGGTTCAGGCGGTAGGAGACGAAGCCGGATTCCTCCTTGGACGTTCACCGGACAGGCTGACTCCGGTCTGGCCGATCCGGAACGGACTTGTCGCTGATTTTGACATTGCTGAACTGATGCTCAAGTATTTTTTCCGGAAGGCAATAGGTGTCTCTTATCTGGGAAAACCCCGCGTAATTGTTTCCGTTCCCTGCAATCTGGATGATGTTAATCGAAAAGCCCTTACGGAAGCGATCCGCTATGCCGGTGCCAAACATGTTTTTCTGATCGAAAAGCCTTTTGCAGCAGCGATCGGAACCGGCCTTCCTGTTTATGATCCTGTGGGGAATCTTGTGGTGGATATCGGTGCCGGAACCACGGATGTGGCAGTCATTTCTCTGGGCGGACTTGTGGTTTCCCAGAGCGTACAGGTCGGAGGAAACAAATTTGACGAAGCGCTTGTTGAATATCTTCGGAAGGAATGCAGTATCCTCGTCGGAAATCAGACAGCAGAGAATATAAAAAAGGATCTTGCCACCGCGCTGCCGCTGGAAGAAGACCGCTCTATCCTTGTCCGCGGGATTAACCAGCTGAATACTTCCGCCGGAACCGTATCCTTCTCTTCCGCCCAGGCTTATGCTGCTTTGCAGGGCCCCTGCAGCGCTGTTGTACGGGCCATTCGCTGGGTACTTGAACGCACGCCGCCGGAACTTGCCGCTGATATCATGCGGGGAGGGATCCACCTTACCGGCGATGCTGCGCGGCTTTTTGCCCTGGACCGGTATATTTCTGAAAATGTCGGCATCCCGGTCCTGCTGGCAAGGGACCCCGGTGACTGCTGTATCCTCGGCATTGGTTATCTTACTGAAAATATCCAGCTCGTTACACCGAAGAACAAACGTCAGGATAAACCATCATACAAATAACAATTCGATTCATTCCACCGCAGGGAGGTGAACTGACTTGGCATTATTCCATCGCGGAAAGCAGCCCGAAAAAGATCCGCGTCCCATAGCCGTGAACGATTTTATCTATGACTCTCCTGAAGATCCTGATTCCATTTCGTCCAATTCAGAAACTCCCGAAGAGGCGATCCGCAATCTCCGGGGCCGAAATACCCCGGCTCAGGCTGAAGCGCCTGCCCCGGATACAGATCATTCTGCAGAAGAAGAGAATGAAACATCCGTTGTTCCGAACAAGCGGAAAGTATACTCCTCCGGATATATTCTGGACGACAATCTCCAGCCCGTCGGACGTGAAAGCCGTTCTCATCCTGTACTGCGTATCATTGCCCTGATCGTTATCACGGTGATCCTCCTGGTCACAGCGGGGTCCTATGTTCTTCGCAGGATCATCGGCGCCGAATTCCTCAGTGCTCCTGAAAACGCTGTCAGCGGTATTTTTACGCCGATCCAGACTTTTTTCTCAGGGATCACCGAATCCGTTGCCGGATACTTCCGGTCCATGAAACTGCGTAATAATATTGAAGCTGAATACAACGCCCTGCGAGCCGAAAATGAACAGCTTGTATATAAGGCGATGCTTGCGGATGAACTGCAGCAGACGCTGTCCCAGTATGAGGACCTGACCGATGAAATCAACGCAAACATTAATATGCATCCGGTAGTTGCAACGGTCATCGGCAGATCTGATTCCAATTATTTTTCCACATTCACAATCAACAAAGGTACTGCTGACGGCATTGAAGACTATATGGCCGTGACCATTTCCGGAGCGCTGGTAGGCTATACCGAAAACACGCAGGAAACCAAATCAACGGTTCGGACCATTATCGATTCAAACGCTTCGATCGCCGCAATCATCCAGTCATCCCGCGATCTGGGTACGGTACGGGGCACACTTGGTGTGGACGGAACGCCGATGTGCCGTATGTATTACCTTCCCGAAGACACTCTTCCGCGTCCCGGGGATCTTGTCGTGACCTCCGGAGTCGGTCTGTCTTTCCCCAAAGGAATCCCGATCGGAGTGGTCCGTGAAAGCACGCGCGGTATGGACTCAAACAAACAATATATCATACTGGAACCAAAAGTTGATTTCCAGCATCTTGAATATGTGATTGTTCTGCTTTACAAGCCTAAAGCAGGCGCTATTGAAGGCCGTGGAAACGGTAAGACAGAGATCGAACTTGTTCCGCTTGAAAGTGCCCGTCCTTCCCCGGAAATACCGCAGATTGCCGCATCCCTTTTTGATTCGCCTACACCTGCTGTCAGTGAAACACCCGCTGATGAAACCCCTTCTCCGACGCCCGAACCCACTTTATCCCCTTCTCCGACACCGGCCCCGACAGAAGAACCCGGTCCGGAAGAAACCGTTTTCGAATACCAGGTCATCAACCTGCACAGCGATCCGACCCCGACACCTTCTCCGACGCCCGGTCCTACTGCCACGCCCTATTTTACCCCGGATCCGGGCAATATGACCTATGAGGAGGATGACTGACGTGCGTTCCGGTTTTATTCGGAAATATACGGTCCTCCTCCTTCTGACCTTTCTGGGTTATTTTACCGAAGTATGTGTAATGCCTTATGTGAAAATCTTTGGCGTTACGCCAAATCTTCTGTATGTAATCATCGGTATCGTTACAGTCGCTTACGGAAAACTTCGGGCTTTCTGGGTGGGTCTGATATACGGAATTCTGATGCAGGTTATGCTGCCGTCTGTAACAATGCTGAATCTCGCAATCTATCCGCTGACCACACTTTTCTGTTCCTTTGCTTTTGCAGATAAACCGTTGAAAACGCTGGAATATGAGCGGGTTGTCAGACAGCAGCGGAAGGACTTCCCTCCCTGGGTGCGTACAGTACTGTGTACCATGCTGAACACACTTGTTTATGAAACCGTTCAGATTACGTATATTTATCTGGGCGGATCCCCTTTGACCGTCTCCCATTT
>JAEEGH010030671.1_pt1 | contig 10439 bp, 4 predicted proteins | sample 9134181 | NCBI WGS metagenome assembly JAEEGH01 (sample SAMN16246544, study PRJNA631951) | gut metagenome | biome: gut microbiome; feature: rumen; material: DP-attached | host: Bos | place: Iran: Karaj | collected 2018-10 | reverse complement strand
CTCAGCCTTCTTGGTGACCTCGCGCAGCTCACGCTGGAGCTGCACGGTCTGGGTGACATCAAACGAGATGCCGTGATGACCAAAGACGTTGCCCTGGCTGTCGCGTAAGGGCGTAGCCGTCATGTCGAGCCAACATTCGCCATCCGCCAGCACGCTGTTGTCGAAGTGATAGACGGCCTTCATCTCCGCCTGCTCCGGCGACGTGTTGGTAAAGTAATAACGGGCAACGTCCTGCTCCGCCTCTACCATGTGGGAGATGAAGTCGCTGATGGACTCGGCCATCTGTGAGTAGGGACGCAGGGAGCGGTAGAACCACATCTTGTCTTCGTCCAGATGGGTATGCCACATATAGATGTTGCCGCTTTCCACGAGGGTGGTAAGCTGCCGGTCGTAGAAATTGATGTCGTTGTTGATGCGGCTAATCTCGTTCTGGAGGACGAGCAGCTGGTTGTGGCAGTCAAACTCGTCGGTGACGTCGAAGACGCAGCAGAAGTAATTGGTCAGGTCGCCCTTGGAGTTGAACAGCGGACGCACCGTGAACTCAATATAGCGGTCAATACCCAAATCCTGATACAGCATACGCTGACAGGCGTAGAAGTCGTGACGGAAGTCGGGCGAGAAAACGCCACGGAACAGGGGCATGTCGAACATGCACACCTGCTGCCAGAAGCGTTCCACGTTAGGGGCGTTGTTCATGCCGCAGAGCTCTCGCATGTGCTCGTTGAGCTCCACGAGGAAGCCGTTGGCATCATAGAACGAGGTGGCCATGCCCGGCATGCGGGAGAGCACCTCGTAACGCTTCTCCATCTCGTAGGTATTCTGCTCCTCTTCCACGTCGTGGGTGATGTTATGCACGGCATTGAGCACATAGGCGGGACGTCCGTGCTGGTCGAGCTCCACAATGCCATGACCCTCCAGGAACTGCCACTGGGGCGCCTTCACGGTACCCATGTTCCAGCGCATGTCCATCTCAAACTTACGTTCACGGCCGTTGAGCAGGTGTGAGATCTTGGCAGAGAACTCTCCGCGGTCGTCAGGATGGATGCGGCTGTTGAACTCCTCAAGGGTGATGCCCTCGGCCGGCAGTATGACGCCGTAGCGGTTGGTCATGCGGTCAGCGGCAATGTCGTATTGCAGGATATGGTAGCTACCCATGTGCAGGGCCTTGTAAATCATGTTGTTAAGGTCGGACGACTCACGGGTGGCACGGCGCACGTGAGCCTTGGAGAGGCGGTAGATGAGATAGACAAGAACACCGGCCAGCAGGATGTAGAGGATGACGTAGAGGATGACGGGCGACGTCTTGGCGACGACGCGGTCAGGGTGGAACCAGCGGTTGGTAATCTCCTCCAGGTCACCACGGTGCTTCAAGCGGGAATAGGTGTCGTCGATGGCCTCGATGAGTTCCTTGTCACGTCCTATGATATGTATCTCGCTGATGGGGATGTTGACGTCCACCAGATGGACACCCTCAATGTTCAGCTCCTGAAGCTTCCACTTGATGGGCTCCTCGCCCCAGATGAAGTACTGGTAGTCGCCATCGACCACTCCCATGATGGCAACCTTGGGCGACTGGAACTCCATGCGTGCCAGGTAGGCAGAGTCTTCAGCCATGAAGTAGAACACCGAATAGTCGGAGGGCTTGAGCACCACGCCGCTTTCAACGAGCCGCGCAATGGAGATAATGCCTGTGGTGTCCTTGACGGTAGCCGCCACAATGCGGTTGTAGTTGATGATGTTGTTGGTCCAGAAGTACTTGGGATTGTTGGTATAACGGCGGGTGTTGGCCAGGATGATGTCAGCCTCGCCGCGCTCGAAGGTCTTGATGGCTCCGCCCCACTCCTTCATGTTGAACTTACAGGGAATATGAAGTTCCTTGCAGATGGCCTGCATCACGTCAATGTTGGAGCCTGCGGGTTCGCCTTTGTCGTTGAGGAACTCGTAGGGGGGCTTGTCCCAGTCGCAGGTGATGACCAACGGCCGCTGGGAATTATATCGGTCGGTCAGCTGCTGGGCTCTGCTGCTGAAGGGCAAGAGGGTCAGCAGGATAATCACTCCTATATTCTTCATATAATCTTTCATCTTTAATCGTTCATCATTCATCTTCCTACAGGGTTTTCCGTCTCCTGATGTCACGGGCAACACAGGGAAGGGTAATCCACACGGTGGTACCTACCCCCTTCTCAGAGTTGATTTCAAGGACGCCGCCCATCTGGCCGATGAGCTCCTTGCAGATGGAGATGTCGAGTCCGATGCTCGAAGTATTGCCGCTGGAGTACTCCTGATGGATATGGTCGAGCACATCCTGATCGATGCCGTCGCCGGTATCTTCGACGGTGATCATGAGCTTGCGGCCGATGTAGTCATAGCGGGCACGGATGGATCCGGTAAAGGTAAAACGTGCCGCCAGGGCGGTGATGCGCTTGATGAGCAGTCCCAGGTTGGAGGCATCAATGTCAACCACCAGTTTCTCGTAGGGATTCTCCACAATGTAGCGCACGCTGTCGCAATGGTGCTGTGCCCAGCCTGCCTGACACTGTGGCTTGAAGAAGTCGGCAAAGTTGACAGGCTGCGGGTTGATTTCCACCATGTGGGCCTCCAGGCGCGACAAGTAGAGGATGTTGTTGATGAGCTGCAGCAGTTGCTGGGCATTGTTCAGGATGATGACGCTGTTGCGTCCATCGTCGTCGTCGGGCTTCTTGACCTGCAGCTTGGCAGCCAGCTCCACCACGATGTTCAGCGGCATGCGGATTTCCTTCAGCATGTTGCGCAGGAATTTGTTCTGCGTGTTTTCAATCTCCTGTGCCTTGACGGTTTCCTGCATCATGAGGTTCTCGCTCTTCTTGAGCTCTGAGATGTCCTGGAAGATGCCGAAGTACTCGGTCACCTCGCCGTTCTTGTCGGTAACGGGGAACAGCCTCAGCTGCAGGTGCAGCATGAGTCTGCCACGGGCACGGATGGTGGTCTTGATGTCGGTATCCACCACCTTGTTGGTGCAGCCGTCCATGTGGGTAAGCAGGTGCATGGCCTTGCGTTGGTAGCGGTTATCCACGAAGGTCATGCAGCGTGTCTGGGTGAGGTTCAGCTGTTCCTCACCAATGTGGCGGTAGATGGTCAGGGTATGCGACACGGGCGAGTAGCTGGCCAGTCGCATGGTGCCTTTATCCATGATGTAGTCAATGCTGGTGACGTAGCGGGCGAGCTCGGCCTTCTGCTTGATGACCTCCTCCTCGACCGTCTTCAGCTGGTTACTCTTTTCGGCCATGACGGTGACGTCGCGGCAGAAGGCAAACAGTCCCAGCACCTCGTTGTGGTCGCCCAGAACGGTAGCCAGCTGTATGTTGTTGTGCAGCTTGCCGTTACGCTTGACGGCACGCACCTTACGCTGGTCCACGGGGATGGCGTCCAGGTCAAGAATCTGTGTCATGCAGTAGCCGTCGGCATTTCTCACGGTGATGTCCTCGCTGATGTCGAGCAGGTCGTGGAAGGTGACGTGCTCGGCCTCTATCTCGTCGTGGTTACAGCCGAACATCTCGCAGGCCTTCCGGTTGATGTTGGTGAGGTATCCGTTCTCGTCAAACATGACGATACCCATCATGGGGGTCTCAAAGATGCAGTTGTAACGCAGCTGACGGGCCTCGGTCTCCTGCAGGTTCTTCTTCTGGCTGGTAATGTCTTTCTCGGTGCCGATGATGACCAGCGGCATGCCACCAAAGTCACGGCGCAGCACGGAGATCTTCACCATGTAGTCACGCTGCTCGCTGATATCCTCCGACTCAAACTTCTTGAGGTACAGGGTAACGGTCTCTTCCTCATCGTCAGCAGTACGGCGTCCCGAGCTCTTCTGGTTAGGCCGCTTGTGTTCCAGTTGGTAGATGACGTTGCGCAGCCGTTCATAGTCCTCCTTGGGGTAACGCTGGGCAAACTCATCGGCAGTATAGGTAAACGAAGGCTGTCCGTCCTCGTTGTGCGAGGTGAAGAAGCGGGTCTCGACGTTGTAGGTCCACATCAGCACCTTGCTGGTCTCCATGATAAGGGCCAGACGCTTGTTCCTGAGGCTGTTCTCCTTCTGTATGCTGCGGGCCTGAAGTCGATAGACGATGCCATAGAACAGCAGGATGAGTCCCAGGAAGGTGGTCACCGCCACTACGTACCACACCCATTGCGGCACAGGGTGCTCCTGACGCTCGGGATAGAACCACTTGTTCTGCATCTCCACCAGTTTCTCGTCGGTGCTCAGCACGGTGTAAATACTGTCAATCTTGGACAGCAGCTGCGGGTCGTTCGACATGAACTTGTACTCGCCGTGGGGCATGTTGACCGGCGTGATGTTGAGGTTGTCTATCTGGTTCTGATGGATAATCCACTTCAGCGACAAGGTGTTCCAGACGATTTGACCTTCCTCGTCGGCACTCAGCTGCTGGATGGCACCCTTGATGTCCTTGGTGACAATGGCATTGTCAGCCCACCCGTAGTCAAGCATCAGGTGGTGGCTCAGGCTGTTGTCGTTGACTATGACGCGGTGCTTGCCCAGGTCCTTGAAGTTATAGATTTCCACGGGCTTGCTCTTAGGGGTTGCCACACTCTGGGTAAACAGCGTGATGGTGTTCTCACCATACTGGCCATACTCGTCGTGATAGCCTGCCGACAACGCCATCGTCAGGTCCGAACGCCCGTCACGCAGGTCGTCGAAGGCTTCCTGGCGTGAGGTGAGGCGGATTTTGTAGGGGATTTTCAACTCGCTACATATCAAGCGTATCAGCTCAACGTTGAAGCCGTCGGGCTGTCCGTTCTCGTTGAGGAAACAGTAGGGCCATAGGTCCCACACATCCTCATAAATCAGCGGCTTGTCTTCAGAATAGAAATGCCGTGATGGTTGCGGCGGCTGCGTCTGTGCCCCGACACTGGCCGTTAGGCCAAGCAGCAGGGCTGACAGGGTCAGTATTTTTAGTTTATCATTCATAGTTCATATTTATAGCTTCTAATTCCTAACTCCTCGCTTCTAACTCTCTCACCTCGCAGGGAATGCGGAACCAGAAGGTAGAGCCCTTCCCCACTTCGGAGTCCACGCCAATCTGTCCGTTACACCCATCTACAATGGCCTTGCAGATGCTCAGTCCCAGACCGGTGCCCTGTATGAAGTCGTTAAGCTTGACAAAGCGTTCGAACACCCGCTCGCAGTCCTCCTTGGGAATGCCGGCACCTGTGTCCTCGCAGTAAACGTAGAGGAGCCCACTCCCATTCCCTCCCGAAGGGAGAGGAGTCTCTGAGGCACCGGAAGCCCCTCCCTTGGGGAGGGGTTGGGGGTTGTCCACCCTGTACCCCACGCGGATGTGGCCCTGCGTGGTGTATTTCACGGCGTTGGTGACAAAGTTGGTAATCACCTGGCCGATGCGGTCCTTGTCCAACAGGGTGCGGAACACGGTATAGGGGTTCTCGGTGATAAACTGCACCGAGGGCTCGGTGACGCGCTGTGCCAGCGACTGGCAGAAGTCGTCAAACTCACGGGCAAAGTCACACTCCTCGGGGTTGATGCTCAGTCCGTTGCTCTCAATGCTCGAAATGGCCAGGAAGTCGTTGATCAGTCGCAGCAGCATGTCGCAGTTGCTACGCACAATGCGCATCATCTCACGCTTCTCCTCAGGCGAGTCAATGACGGTCAGCAGGTCGCTGAAGCCCACAATGGAGTTTAGCGGCGTGCGTATCTCGTGTGTCATGTTGGCCAGGAACACACTCTTCATGCGGTCGGAGTCGCTGGCACGTTCCATCTCCTGCTTCAGCATCTCCTGCTCTTCTATGAGCTGCGTCACGTCACGTATCAGTCCGAAGTAGCCCTGCTGCACACCGTTGTCGTCGTAACGCGGAATGCCGATGAAGTTATACCAGTGTATTTTGTCGTCCTGCTCCAACAGGTTCTTGTAAGGACGCGTGATGACCTGCCCGCTGTCGGTCTTATCGTCCACGGGAGTCATCATGCGCCATCGGGAGCGTTCCTGTTCATCGGTCTGCAGACAGGTGGTAAACTCGTCAATGCTCATCTTAGCCACCGTGTGGTGCAGGTCGCTGAGGAACTCTATCTCCTCGGGCTCGAAGCTGGAGCGCCACACGTGCATCTTACTGTTTTCCAGCAGGTAGTGCAGCTGTTCCTCGTAGCGCTGAATCTCCTCACTGGCCTTGCGGATGTCGTGCTCGTTCTGACGTATCTGCATGTAGAGGTCACGTTCCTGGGTCACGTCACGCACCACCAAAGCGATATACTGCAGCTTTCCCTTGGCGTTGTTGATGGGCACCACACGCGCCTCCAGGTATTTGTTGAGCTGACGCTTGGGCAGTTCCAGATGCAGGCTGAGCCACGACTCTTCCACGTGGTCGCGGTTGATGTTGAACTGGGCCAGGTCGAAGACGCAGGTATCGTAGAACAGGCTGTCATAGCGGCTCTCAAAGTTACATATCTCACGCATCATGCGGTTACAGTCAATGAGGTAGCCGTCGGAATTATAGAAAGAAATGCCGACGATGGAGTCCTCGAAGAGGTTGCTGTAGCGGTCGGCCATGTCGTTGCTCATCTGGCGGATGTGCAACTCATCCGTCTCGTCAATCATGGTCAGGATGATGTTCGCGGGCTTTCCGTCGCTGTCGTTCTCCACCACACCGTTGGAGTTGCACCAATGGTAACGGGAAGGTTTCCCCGGCGTGTATTCCGTATTGAAGAGGTAGTTCAGGTGGTCGTTCTGCTTCTCGCCGTAGCGCAGCCCCTGGATGAAGTTGTCGAAGTCGTCCACGTAGTCAGGATGCACCATCCCGCGTATGGCGTCAAGGGGTATGCCGCTCTCTCCGTCTGACGGCAGTCGTTCGTCGTGAATGTTGTGGAAGCAGTTGGTCTTCAGGTCGAGCTGCACGATGAGGTATTCACTCATGTCAATGGCCTGGTGCATGACGCGGTTGGCCTTCCTAATATCCGTGACGGAATGGGCAACGCGCACCTTGACAATATAGTTGATGACAATGATCAGCAGCATGGCGATGATCACCAGAATCATCAGCATGCTGAAGAGCGTTGTGCCTGTATAGTTGAAACTGTTCATACGCGCTTAGATAAATTCCTTTTTCTTTTCACTGCTGATGAGCTCACAGGGTATGCTGACCCATGCCGTGGTGCCCTTGCCCACGTCCGACGTCATCTCTATGCTGCCGCCCATCAGTTCCACCAGACCCTTCACAATGGGCAACTCAAGGCCGCTGCCGAAGTGGCGACGTCCGCCTTGGTGGCTGAAGCGGTCGAAGAGGTGGGGCAGCACGTCCTGCTCAATGCCCTCGCCGGTGTCCTCAATGGTGATGTTGAGGTTACCCTGACGGTACTCATACTTGCCACGCACCATGCCTTCACGGGTAAAAAAGATGGAGAAGGTCACCAACTGCTCAATGACCTTGCCCAGCAGCTCGTGGTCAATGACCACCATCAGGTGCTCGTAGGGATTCTCCACCAGGGTCTTGATGTTGGGGTTGGTATTACTGCTCCACCCCATCTGGCAGTGGCCCTCAAACACACCGGCAAAGTCAATGGGCTCCAGCTTCGGCTCAATCATGTGGGCATCGATACGCGAGATGTAGAGAATGTCGTTGACCAGCCTCAGCAGCGAGTTGGAGTTCTGCTTGATCTCATTGACGAAGATGACTTCGTCGGCAGGGTCGTGCTCCTTGTCAAACATCTCGGCAAAGCCGATGACGTTCGACAGCGGTGAACGTATCTCGTAGCTCATGTTGAGCAGGAACCAGTTCTTCAGGCTCTCTGCCTCCTGGGCTTTCAGCGTCTCTGCTCTCAGACGTTCCTCGGTCATGATCAAGCGCGTGTCGTTACGGCTCATGCCGAAGTAATGGGTGATGTGCCCCTCGGCATCATACATGGGAATGCCGTTGAAGGTCAGCCAGAGGTTGCTGCCGTTCTGGTCGGGGAAGATGGTCTTCAGTCGGGCGTACACCTTCTTCAGTGAACGGCGGTCCAGCTGGTGCAGCAGCCGTCGGGCATCCTTACGGAAGTCCGGTGCTACGCAGTCCACGGCCCTGACCTGCGACAGCTCGTACTCGGGGCTGTTCACGTCGCTGATGATCTGCAGCGTGTGACGGTCAGGCAGGTAGTTCATGATGCGGCACTCGGCCATCTGCAGCGCCATGTTGATGTTGTCGGTATAGGCCTTCACCTCAGCAATGGTCTCCTCCAGCTTTTTCATGGATTCCTTCTGCAGCTTCACGGACTCCACCACTTCTGTGACGTCACGGCCTTCCAGGAAGTAGCCCAGCAGGTCGCCCACCTCGTCACGGATGGGGTAAAGCATCATCTCGTAGAAGAGCTGGTTGTCGCGCTGCACCGAGTAGGCCTTACGTCCCTCGTCCTCCATGCGCTTCAGGTCCAGCAGCGTGGTACAGCACGTCTTCTCCATCTGTTCCAGACTCTTCTCATCCAGGTAGGTCACCTGCGTGATGTGGTGACGCATATTGATCAGTGCCTGTTTATCATGCACCTGGAACGTCTGGCAGGCATGGTCGTTAATGTCGTCCATGATACCGTTCTCGTCGTAATAGACCATATCGACCAGCGGCGTACGGAACACGTTCTGGTACTTCAGCAGCATGTCACGCTCATGCTCACGACGGGCACGGTCGTAGGTGATGTTGCGCACACGGCCCAGCAGCACGGTAGGCACACCCTGCTCGTCACGCTGGAACACCGATACCCTTACGTCGTAGCGCTGCTGCCGCTTCTCAGTTGACATAGGGCCGCGCAGCACCATGTTCGACGACTCCTTCTTGCCGTCCCTGATGAGCAGCAGCTCGTTGCGCAGCTCCTCAAAGTCATCACGGTCAAAGTAGCGTAAATAGTCCAGCGGCGTGTATTCCTTGTCCAGCTTGCCGTCAGCACTAAGCATCTGATACTTACGGGTCAGTACGTCATACGTCCACACATGGGTGTTCTCCGACTGCAGCACCAGCGACAGTCGGCTGTTCTCGTTGAGCAGGTAGTTTGACTCACGGCGCTCCATATAACGGTACCGCCTGTCGTAGTACAACAGGGCAAACGCCGTAACTATCATTGCAAATATTATATAATTCACCTTATTCTATTTTCGATTTGAATCTTATGAAACAGATTATCACTAATTAACCACAATTTTTTTGCGGCGGTAGCATATTTTACACTCTCCACTTAAATAGTAATTTCCCCGCTTCCGAAGCAGTAGTGGTGCTCCGCATCGTAGATAACACAGAACTGACCCGGCGCCACGCCGTGAATCGGCTCCTCCGAGACGATGGTGAAGGAGTCGTGGTTCCCCTCGCCCTTTGGAGAGGGGTTCTTGCCTTGCAAGCGTCCTTCGGCCGAGCGGGGGGTGAGGCTCTCTTTATTCCTCAAAATCCTCCTCGCTATAGTCTTCCTCGTAATACTCCTCTTCACCTCCGCCAATGTCCATGAAGCCCCAGCTATAGCCGGTATTGAAGCCATGAATCTCACAATCCGTCTCCACCACATTGCCGTCGGGGTCTACCAGCTGATAGCCATCCTCCCATGAGCCTGCTAGCAGGTAGTTCTCGTGGTCCTTATACTCCTTGTCGAAGAGGTTGACATAGCCATGAGGCAACGAGGCAATCCTCTCTCCCTCGATAGTATAGAGCGAGTATTCCTGCTCCTCCTCAGCACACACCAGGAGGCTGCCATTGTAGACGATAGACTGGTACTTAGGCCGGATAACCCATTCACCTTCCTTGTCCATCAGGCCTGCCTTCGATGTATCGATATTGTAGACGACAAAGAGACCGTCGTTGATATAGATGGAGTAACAATGCGGCTTCAACTTCTGCACCACCTTGCCGTCCCTGTCGAGAAGGATGTAGTTCTCGTCTTGATCGATGACCTCCAGAAGACCGTCAGCATAGGTGAACTCGCTGGGCCTCATATCGCCGAAGCGCTTGGTGAAGAGTTTGTTACCCTCGGTATCGATGACACACCACTTGGCCTGATCGCCCTCCTCGAAGGTAGGCTTGTCCAGGTAGACAATGGCCAGGTCCTCGCTGAAGTTCCAGGCATCGGCATACTTGAAGGGGATGGCCACGTCGCCGCTCTCGTCGATGTATCCCCATGACTCGTCTTCAAGGCAGCCCATGGCGCGACCACAATGGAAGTTGTAGGCGCCCGCCACTTCCTTACCGTCAATCTTATCGAACTCGATGGCCTTCTTACCATCCTTGTCGATGTAGTAAATATTGTCGTTCATGTCCTTCACAGGGCACACGTCGGAGGTGAAAGCGCCAGACTCCTTATAGGTACCAATCTTCTTCGGCCTTTTTTCAGCGCTATAGAGGGTGCATACGTTATCTTCCTGCACAAAGAACCTGTCGTTCAGCACACACGACGGATAGCCACTGAACTTGGGCTTCACCAGGACGGT
>JAEEGH010030668.1_pt1 | contig 10439 bp, 6 predicted proteins | sample 9134181 | NCBI WGS metagenome assembly JAEEGH01 (sample SAMN16246544, study PRJNA631951) | gut metagenome | biome: gut microbiome; feature: rumen; material: DP-attached | host: Bos | place: Iran: Karaj | collected 2018-10 | reverse complement strand
GGGGCTATACGACTGTATGAAAGATATGGCTTTCACATGACGGGATACAGGCAAAGAGTGGACGATACGGAAGAATTCTTTGTCAGAATGGAAAGGCGTGGAGCATAGGGGATTCGCTCTCGCGCTCGACGCGCTCGGTCAGGGTGCGGCTCTGGGGCTCCACTGGAGCCCCATTCACTACCGCACCCGTTCGAATCCCCCATGCTGCGACAGCAAAAAACAACCACCCGGATGGGTGGCTGTTTTTTGGTGGAGCATAGGGGATTCGAACCCCTGACCTCAACATTGCGAACGTTGCGCGCTACCAACTGTGCTAATGCCCCTCGAATGAACGCATACAGTATTATACACATCCGGGAGAAAAATGCAAGTCTTTTTTCCGAGAATTCTTCGACGGCATGACGCCCTTTTCATTTTGCAATTGTCTGTCGAAAGAGGGTGACAAGAGGAGCAAAGTGTGCTAAATTATATACGAACATGTAAAAAGGAGGCTCATCATGAAGAAACTGCTGTCCCTTGCACTGGCCCTGATGCTGGCGCTGTCCTGCGTGGGCGTCGTCGCCAGGCCTGCCCATGCCGAGAACGCTTCCGCTCTGCCCAAGGTGGGCGACGTGACGAACGGCTTCGAGGTCAAGGAGATCCAGCCCTTCGCCCTGGTCGGCGCAGATCTGGTGCTCTTCGAGCATCAGCGGACCGGCGCAAAGCTCCTGTGGATCGCCAATGCGGATACCAACCGGCTCTTCCAGCTCACCTTCCCTACGAGACCGAATAACGATATGGGTCTGCCGCATGTGTTCGAGCATGCGACGCTCTTTGGGTCGGACAAGTATCCTTCCACTTCGCTGTTCTTCAACATCAGCTATCAGACCTACAACACCTATGTGAACGCCTATACCACCGACGCCTGCACCAGCTACCCTCTGGCGTCCCTGTCGGAGAAGCAGCTGCTGAATCTGGCGGATTACTATGTGGATTCCTGCTTCCATCCCCTCATCATGTCCGATGAAGGCATCTTCCGCACCCAGGCCTGGCACTACGATCTGAACAGCTTGGACGGTGAGCTGACCTACGAGGGCGTGGTGTACTCCGAGATGCAGGGGGCCATGACCCTGGAGCGCACGGCCCTGGAGTACGCCAACGATCTGACCTTTCCCGGCGCGGCCTTGAGCTACAGCTACGGCGGCCTTCCCGAGAACATCCCTGAGATGACCTGGGAGGACGTGAAGGCATATCACGACAAGTACTATCATCCCTCCAACTGCCTGGCGATCCTCTACGGCCAGTTCGATGAGTATGAAGCGTTCCTGAAGCTCCTGGACGAAGCGTTCGCACCCTATGAGAAGGTGGAGTTCACCTTCGAGGACGCGGGCTACAAGCCCATCGAGAAGGCCCAGGTCGCTTCCTTCGGCTATCCCATGGCCGAGGGCACGGACGTGACCAATCAGACCGTCATCATCTATTACATCCTCTGCCCCGGCATGAAGGGCGACGTGGAGCAGGAGAACCTGATAGACAACGTCAGCTCCCTGCTGAACCAAAATGGCTCCGTCCTGAGCCAGAGCTTCAAGCGCGCCTTCCCCTCGGGGAATCTCTCCTGCGGTCGGGAAGTGGCCGGACCGGACGACGCCATCATCTTCCAGGCCACCGGCATGAATCGGGATGACGCGGAGAAATTCAAGGCCCTGGTGGACGAAGCGCTGCTGGACGTGGCCAACAACGGATTCCCCCAGGACATGGTGGACAGCGCCATGACCTCCTTGAACATCTCCGCCAAGCTGGCTCCGGAGAACGGGGACCCGGCGGAGGGCGTGGTGTATTCCTTTGCGTATGATTACGCCGTGACCGGCGATCCCTTCGCCTTCGTGAACCAGATGGCGTCCCTGTCCAGGATCGACGAGGAGAACCAGAAGGGCCTGCTGAAGGAGGCCGTGGCCAAGTGGCTGACGAACAACGAGCTCTACACCCTCACCACCACCTATCCTGCGCCCGGCGAGAAGGAGAAGGTGGACGCCGCGCTGAAGGAAGAGCTGGCCAAGATCAAGGCGGGCATGAGCCAGGAGCAGCTGCAGGCCATCGTGGACGAGACCAACGCCGCCCCCAAGGAGGAGGACACCAGCGAACTGATGGCTAAGATCAAGGCCATCACCGTAGAGAACCTGCCGGAGGAGGTCAAGGCCTACACCGTGAACGACTTCACCGACGACAAGGGCATCCGCCATATCGAAGCCGTCGCCGGGGTGGACGGCATCGGCCATGTGTCGCTGGAGCTGGACGCTGCAGCCCTGCCCCAGGAGGACATCCACTGGATGCGGCTCTACACCCGCTTGCTGGGCAAGCTGGATACGGACAAGCACACCAAGGAAGAGCTGGACGTGCTGATCGACCGGTATATGTACGACAAGGTCACCGGCGTGGATTGTGTGGATCTGAAGGACAGCATCCATCCCTATCTGGTGGGCGAGTGGTATGCGCTGGACGACGATCTGGCGACCGGCTACGATCTCATGGAGGAGCTCCTGTTCCACACCCGCTTCGACGATGTCCAGAAACTGCTGGAGCAGGTACAGGCGCAGAAAACCTCCGTCCGCGCCACCATCAACAACAACGCCTACAGCGTCATGCTGTATCGCGGCTTGGCGGACAAATCTCCGTTCTATCTCTATTACAGCTATTTGAACTTCCTCGAGTACTACGCTTTCCTGGAAAATCTGGAGGCCATGCTGGGCGAAAAGCCCCAGGAGGTGACCAAGCACTTCGAGGAGCTTCAGAGCTTCTTCGCCAACAGCGCTGGCGCGGTGGCTGCTTTCGCCGGCAACGAGAAGAGCATCGAGCTCAATCGTCCCCTGGCCGACGCCTTCCTGGCCAAGCTCAAGCATGAGGACAGGGAGCCGGTGGCCTACGATCTGCCCCTGCCCAGCCAGCGGGAAGCTTTGATCACCGACGGCAACGTCCAGTTCAACAACGTGATCGCCACGGCCGACGACATGGGTCTCGAAGGCTTCGACGCGGGGCTGGAGGTGGTCGCCTCCCTGGTCAGCGACAAGATCCTGGTGCCCATCCTGCGGGATCAGATGGGTGTGTATACCCCCTGGAACGGCGTCATGGACAACGGCGCCATGTATCTGGTCAGCTATCGCGATCCCAACCTGAAGGACACCTTCGACGTGTACGCCTCCCTGGCCGACCGCATCGCACAGCTGGAGGTGGATCAGGATACCCTGGATGGGTACATCATGAGCTCCTATTCCAGCCTTGCCAAGCCCAAGGGCGAATTGACCGGGGCCATCGCCGCCATCGGGGACACGCTGGCGGGCAAGAAGCTGGACAGGAATCTGGAATACATGCGCCAGATCAAGAAGGTCACGCCGGAGGCGGTGAAAACCAGTGCCGAGCTCTATCGGAAGGCCTGGGAGAACGGCGTCCATTCCACGGCCGGCAGCGCCGCGGCCATCAATCAGAACACCGATCTGTTCGATTCCATCCTGAACCCCTTCAACGCTCAGGATTCCTCCAAGGTGGCGTTCACCGATGCGGCGGAGGGCAGCGAGCACTACGATGCCGTGCGCTTCGTGTTCGAGGAATCTCTGATGACGCCCAAGGCGCAGGACGCCTTCGGCACCGATGAGCCCGCCACAGCAAAGGAGCTGTACGGCGCCCTGTATGTGCTCATCGGCGGTGCGCCCGGGGCAGTGGACGAGGCCTTTGCCTTCTTCGATCAGAACAAGCTGGTGCCGGCTGGCGTGAAGGCCGACACGCCTCTCACCAACGGTCTCTGCGATCAGATCTTCGTGACCTTCGGCGCTGCGGTGGGCATCCCGCTGCAGGCGGACGCGCCCAACGAGAAGACGGATCTCGCCATGACCCGCGGGGAGCTGGCTGAGCAGATCAAGCTGTTCTGCGACATGATCCAATAACCCACAAAACAATCCATGCCAAAACGGATCGAAGGGCCTTTCGGCCCTTCGATCTATTTCTATGGATGCAAGCTTTAGTTGGCGAAGTACCGGCTGTCCTTCTGGAGCACGTCGTGGGCGCCGCCCTCCACCATGGAGGCGGGGGAGACCAGCGTCAGGCGAGCCTTTTCCCGGAGCTCGGCGATGGTGGTGGCACCGCAGTTGCACATGGTGGACCGGACCTTGTGGAGGGTGGTCTCCACGTTGTTGTGGAGGGGACCGGCGTAGGGAACGTAGGAGTCCACGCCCTCCTCGAAGGTCAGCTTCTTGTCGCCGCCGTTGTCGTACCGCTGCCAGTTCCGGGCCCGGGCGCTGCCCTCGCCCCAGTATTCCTTCATGTAGCTGCCGTTGATGAGCACCTTGTTGGTGGGGCTCTCGTCGAACCGGGCGAAGTACCGGCCCAGCATGCAAAAGTCCGCGCCCATGGCGAGGGCCAGCGTCACGTGGTAATCCTGGACGATGCCGCCGTCGGCGCACACGGGCACGTAGATGCCGGTCTTCTTCAGATACTCGTCCCGGGCGGCCGCCACGTCCTGTACAGCGGTGGCCTGGCCCCGGCCGATGCCCTTGGTCTCCCGGGTGATGCAGATGCTGCCGCCGCCGATGCCCACCTTCACGAAGTCGGCGCCTGCCTCCGCCAGGAAGCGGAAACCGTCCCCGTCCACTACGTTGCCCGCGCCGATCTTTACGGAGTCGCCGTAGTTCCGGCGGACGAAGTCGATGGTCCGCTGCTGCCACTCGGTGAAGCCTTCGGAGGAGTCGATGCAGAGCACGTCCGCTCCGGCCTCGATGAGGGCGGGGATCCGCTGCTCGTAGTCCCGGGTGTTGACGCCCGCGCCCACCACGTACCGCTTGTGGTCGTCCAGCAGCTCCAGGGGGTTGTCCTTGTGGGCGTCGTAGTCCTTGCGGAACACGAAGGCGGACATGTTGCCGTCCTTGGTGATGATGGGGAGGGTGTTGAGCTTGTGCTCCCAGATGATGTCGTTGGCCTCCTTCAGGCTCACGCCCTCGTAGGCGTAGACCAGGGAGGAGAAGGGGGTCATGAACTCCCTGACCGGGGTATCGAGGCCCATGCGGCTCACCCGGTAATCCCGGCTGGTGACCATGCCCACCAGCTTCCCGTCGGGGCTGCCGTCCTCGGTGACGGCGATGGTGGAGTGGCCCGTACGCTCCTTCAGGGCGATCACGTCCCCCAGCGTGGAATCGGGGGTCACGTTGGAATCGCTGCGGACGAAGCCGGACTTGCACTTCTTCACCGCCCGGACCATGGCCGCCTGGCTCTCGATGCTCTGGGACACGAAGATGAAGGACACGCCGCCTTCCCGGGCCAGGGCTGCCGCCAGCTTCTCACCGGACACGGACTGCATCACGGCGGACACCAGGGGGATGTTCATGGACAGGGCCGGAGCTTCGCCCACCCGGAACTTGCAGATCGGGGTCACCAGGGACACGTTCTGCGGGGTGCAGGCGGAGGAAGAATAGCCGGGAACGAGAAGATACTCGGAGAAGGTGTGGGACGGTTCGCTGAAATAGTATGCCATGATGCCCTCCTCAAAATGATTTGACTAAGTATACCCAAAATACACGAAAAAGGCAACCGTCATTTGCAAGATTATTTCAGGGGATTTGTGTTTCGCGGGCCGATCATGAGGGAGAGGACCCCTATGAAGGCGGCGGAAAGGGCGGAGGAGAGGATGAGGGCGCTGAGGGACAGGCTCCGCTGCAGCACCTCCTGACGGCTGGCGAAGGCGGCGGCCACCCCGGGAAACAGGGGGAAGAGCGCATAGCAGACGGCGCCCACCAAGGCCCCGTAGAGCAGCTTTTTGAGCAGGTATGGGATCAGCTTCAAACCGGGAAAACAGCACAGGGTCTGGAGCCCCAGGGACAGGCCCCCGAAGGCCGCGGCCCCGATCGACAGGCTGACCTTCACGCGCAGGGGCAGGGCCAGGGCTGCCATGGCCGACGCGCCGGCGCTGATCTCCATGGCCCCGGCAACAGCGGCGGAGACTGCCGCGCTGGTCAATAAAGGCCGCATCACGAACAGCAGGGTGCAGGCGAACAGGATGCAACCGCCGATGCGCAGCATGTCCAGCATGCTCTCCTCGATGGCGGCGGCGAGGGCGTCCGCGAAGGGGACGGACGGCACCGTGTCGCGGACACGATCCGATCCATTTCGCCGCAGAAAAAAGGGGAAAGACAGAAGAATGGCGCACCCGTAGTAGGCGGCGGCCATAGGTGGGAACAGGGCCTTGTTTTTCAGCAGTTCCGATGCTATGATGGAGAGCAGAAACACCGGGCCCACGCCGTTGACGACGGGCAGGAGCCGGGCTCCGTCCCGGGAAGAAAGGCTGCCGTCCTCTATGAGAGCGTGGAGGAGCTTAGCCCCGTTGGGCGCGCCGGACAGAAGGGAAAAACCGATGACGGCGGCCAGCTGGCCCCTGGGATGGCGGCCGCAAAGCCGAAGCAGCCCCAGCTTCTGGGCCAGCTTAAGGCAGATGAAGCTGGGCAACAGGGAGGGGAACACGCTGCCCCACCACAGGGAAATGCCCTGCTTGGCCCCGGCTAAAGCGGCCGCGGGGGAGAGCAGCAGCGCAAACAGCAGCAAAATGGGCGCGACGGGCAGCAGGTGGTTCATGGTTCACTGTATGGACGAAGGAGCGTAAGGATTCATGATAAACGGAAAGAAAGTGGGCCTCTGCCTGGGGTCCGGCGGGGCCAGGGGCCTCGCTCACGTGGGGGTGCTGCAGGTGCTGGAGGAGAACGGCATCATACCCGACGTCATCTCCGGCTGCAGCGCCGGGGCCATCTTCGGCGCCATCTACGCCGCCGGGACCAACCTGTACCTGTTGGAAAAGTACCTGGGCACGGTGGACGCCAAGACCATCATCGATTTGGGCATCCCCATCCAGGGCGGCTTTTTGAGCGGCGACAAGATCGAGGAGGTGGTCATGACCCTGACCCACGATCTGTCCTTCGGGGAGACCCGGATACCCTTCCTCTGCATCGCCACGGACCTGGTCTCCGGGGAGATGAAGGTGTTCGAGGAGGGCAAGCTCCATAAGGCGGTCCGGGCCAGCATGGCGGTGCCGGGCGTGTTCACCCCGGCCCTGATCGACGGCCACTACTATGTGGACGGGGGCGTCATCGAGGAGCTGCCCGTGGACGTGCTGCGGGCCCGGGGCGTGGACGTGGTCATCACGTCAGATTTGGGCATCAAGCGGAACTTCTTCGATCCCGAGCACCCCTCGCCGGTGGACATCCTGCGCCGGTCCACGGACATCATGCAGGCCAGGCTCACCCGCCAGCAGGCGGACAAGGGGGACGTGGTCATCCGCCCCGACGCCTCCTTCATGGGCCTCTTGAAGATCAACGGCTACGAGGAGAGCGTCTCGGCCGGGCGGCAGAAGGCCCTGGAGGCCCTGCCCCGCATCCGGGAGCTGCTGGGCCTGGATCTATCCCATTTGGAGCAACAAGAAGGCCTCCCCCAGGGAGGCCAGGAATTGGCTTGATCCTATCAAACGAGTATGGCCGCTTCGCTGTCCCGGTGGAGCGGCTTTCTTAGTGCATAGGAGAGGATGTCCGTGCTGAGGGCATCCACCTTGAGGGATTCCCGAGCCACGTCCGTGCACTTGCTGATGTCAGCGTTGCGCATGATGAGGGGCGTTCGGCTGATGCTGGCGATGGCAGACAGCAGGAACCGGGCGTCCCGCCTGAGGCCCAGGACCCGGAAGTACAGGTTGTCGTCGGAGGACGCCATGTCCTCCACCAGCTCCTCGCTCACGTCCAGCAGGGCGCTCATGCCGATGCGCTTGACCCGGGCCATGGTGTATCGCTTGGTCTTCACCGCATCGAAGAAGCTCTCCGCGTCCACAGCCGTGCGGGCCGCCTTCAGCAGGTTCTGTTCGAACCCCTCCCGCACGTCGGGGAGCCGCTGCACGTCCTCCGGCCCCATGAGCCGGAACTTGTAGAGCATCATGTCCCCCACGTCGTTGACGGTCAGGGGGAACTGGGGATCGAACTGCATGGCCCCGGACACGAACAGGGGCATGGTGGACAGCACCTGGGTGTTCCCCTCCCGGATGGCGGCGCGGATGGCGGTGGCGGAGGAGTATTCGCCGGTGAGATAGTCGTCGTTGTACCCGCCGCCGATGCGCTCGATGGGCACCGGGCAGATCTCTGGGGCGTACTTATGGATGGACCGAAGATACTCCATGGCCAGGATGTTGTTGGGCTTCACCAGCTCCGAGAGGAGCTCGGCATCGGCGCCCATGTCCTGCAGGGCCTCGTATCGAGCCCGGGGGAAGCTTTCGCCCATCTTCAGATGGTATTGGAGATAGGATTTGAATTCGGGGGGCTCCTCCGCGAGGTAATCCGCCAGCTGGCTGAGCTTGGCGATATCCCCCTGTTCCGCCCCGAAGGCCAGGTCCGTCACCAGGCCCGTGGCGTGCAGCAGCCGCACGCCGCCCTCGGCGAACCGTTCCGCCGAAGCGTTGGCGAACACGGTGGGGAGCTCGATCACCAGGTCCGCCCCGGCCTCCAGCGCCCACTGGGCCCGGGTGAACTTGTCCGTACAGGCCGGTTCGCCCCGCTGGACGAAGTTGCCCGACATGACCACGATGCAGTAGGAAGCGCCGGTCTTCCGCTTCGCCTGTTCGAGATGGTAGATGTGCCCGTTGTGCAGGGGATTGTACTCCGCGATAACGCCTACGACACGCATGATGGATACGCTCCTTTGCCGCCGAAAGAAATATACGGCTTTTTTTCTAAAATAAGTATACCATTATTCTTTCATTTATGGTAGAATCGAATAGAAATTTATTTTGGAGGGTTAAAACGACATGTCATCATTGATCGAAGGCATCAAAGCCAAAGCCAAAGCCAACAAGCAGCACATCCTTCTCCCCGAGGGAGAGGAGGAGCGCACCGTCCAGGCCGCCGCCATCATCAAGGAGCAGGGCCTTGCCGATGTCACTCTGTTTGGCAAGCCCGAAAAGATCGCCGCCATCGCCGCCCAGTACAACGCGGATATCGCCGGCATCGACATCATCGATCCTGAGAACCATGAGCTCTATCCCGCCTACGTGGAGAAGTTCTACGAGATGCGCAAGCTGAAGGGCGTGACCCCCGAGAAGGCCGCCGTCACCATGAAGGACCCCCTGTTCTTCGCCGCCATGATGGTGAAGGACAAGAAGGCCGACGGCTTCGTCTCCGGCGCCATCAACACCACCGGCAACACCCTCCGCCCGGGCCTCCAGATCGTGAAGATGCGCCCCGGCATCAAGACCATCTCCAGCTTCTTCATCATGCAGGTGAAGGACAAGTCCTACGGGGAGGACGGCACCATCCTCTTCGGCGACTGCGCTATCAACATCAACCCCGACGCCGATCAGCTGGCCGAGATCGCCCTCTGCACCGCGGAGAACGCCAAGGTCCTCCTGGACTTCAAGGAGCCCCGGGTCGCCATGCTGAGCTTCTCCACCAGAGGCTCCGCCAAGCACGAGTACGTGGACAAGGTGGCCGCCGCCACCGCCAAGGTGAAGGAGCTGAACCCCGAGCTCAACGTGGACGGCGAGATGCAGGCCGACGCCGCGCTGGTCGCCAAGGTGGGCAACCTCAAGTGCCCCGGCAGCCCCGTGGCCGGCAAGGCGAACATCCTCATCTTCCCCGACCTGCAGGCGGCCAACATCGGCTACAAGCTGGTCCAGCGGCTGGGCGGCGCCGAGGCCATCGGCCCCGTCAGCCAGGGCTTTGCCGCCCCCATCAACGACCTCAGCCGCGGCTGCTCCATCGAGGACATCGTGTCCCTGGTGGCCATCACCGCCGTTCAGGCGCAGGGCATGAAGGAAGCCAAATAATAAGGAGGACCCTATGAAGAACATCCTTGTCATCAACGCCGGCAGCTCCTCACTCAAGTATCAGCTCATCGACATGGTCAATGAGAGCGTTCTCGCAAAGGGTCTCTGCGAGAGAATCGGAATCGAAGGTTCTGTCCTGACTCATTCGCCGGCAGGCAAGGATAAGGTAAAGTTCGAAAAGCCCATGCCGTCCCACAAGGAAGCTATCCAGATGGTCATGGACGCGCTTGTCGACAAGGAGTGCGGCGTCATCTCCAGCACCGATGAAATTACAGCTATCGGACACCGCGTGGTCCACGGCGGCACCTACTACAGCGATTCTGTCGTCGTTGACGAAAAGGTGAAGGAAGCCATCAAGGACTGCTTCGACCTGGCACCCCTCCACAACCCGGCAAACCTCATGGGCATCGAGGCCTGCGAGGCAGCTGCTCCCGGCAAGCCCAACGTCGCTGTGTTCGATACCGCTTTCGGCATGAACATGGAAGAGAAGGCTTATCTGTATGCGCTTCCCTATGAGTATTTTGAGAAGTACAAAGTGCGCCGCTACGGCTTCCACGGCACCAGCCACTCCTTCGTTTCCGGCGAAGCCATCAAGTTCGCGGGCCTGGATCCGAAGACCGCGAAGGTCATC
>JAEEGH010030667.1_pt1 | contig 10439 bp, 10 predicted proteins | sample 9134181 | NCBI WGS metagenome assembly JAEEGH01 (sample SAMN16246544, study PRJNA631951) | gut metagenome | biome: gut microbiome; feature: rumen; material: DP-attached | host: Bos | place: Iran: Karaj | collected 2018-10 | reverse complement strand
TTTTGCTTGTCTTGATTTGCAGCACTAAGGTAAGTGAAAAATCTGACATGGCAAAATCCTGAGCAACTTTTTGTTGCTCAGGAACTTATAAAGAAAGTTAAACTAAAGTGCTGCGGAATTTAGGATATATTGAGTATTGATTGCAACTTGACGAAGAAGCGGAAAAGATAGAATAGTAGTAATTTAGAGTATAATAATTTAATAATCAATAACTTATATAATTATATAAACATATTTTAACTACAAATTCCCTTCCTTCCGAGAAAAAACAAAATCAATATTCAATATTTGAATATAATTTTCTGTCACAGATTTTGGAATGTTCAAAAATTATGCTTATCTTTGCGTCATGAAGACAGACAAACAGATGGCAGCAGCTGCGGCCGATTTTGCAGCACGCTGGGAAGGCAAAGGCTATGAACGTGGCGAGAGTCAGTTGTTCTGGGCTGATTTGCTCACTAATGTATTTGGCGTAGAGAACCTCCCTGGCTTCTTGCGCTACGAGGAACAGGTGGCCTCGATGGTGGACAGTACCAACTTCATCGACGTTCACATTCCATCGACGAAGGTACTGATAGAACAGAAGTCCATCAACATCGACCTGCGCAAACCTGTGAAGCGTGGCGATGGTTACATCACGCCGTTCCTGCAGGCAAAGCTCTACATTGTGAATATGCGTCAGTCGGAACATCCGAAATGGGTGGTAACGTGCAACTTCAAGTCGTTCCTTGTCTACGATATGGACCAACCCAACAGCGAACCCGAAGAGATTCTGCTGAAAGACCTGGCTACGGAATACTATCGTCTGAAGTTCCTTGTCGATGTCCAGAGCGAACATATCTCTAAGGAGATGGAAGTGTCGATGCAGGCTGGCGACATTGTGGGCAAGATATATGAGGCGCTGCTCAAGCAATACGACGACAACTCGCCCGAAGCCCTGCGCTGGCTGAACATTCTCTGTGTACGCCTTGTGTTCTGTTTGTATGCTGAGGATGCTGGAGTCTTCACCCGCGACCAGTTCCACGACTTCCTTGTCATTTATGAAGCTAAAGACCTGCGCCGTGCGCTGCGCGACCTTTTTGAAGTGCTGAACACTCCGAAGGAAAAGCGCAGCAAATATCTGCAAGCCGAGCTGGCAGCATTCCCCTATACCAATGGTGGACTGTTTGAAGAAGAGATAGAGATACCGCAGTTTACGGAGGAACTGAAACAAACCTTGTTACAGCATGCCTCGTTGGATTTCGACTGGAGCAAGATATCGCCCACCATCTTCGGTGCCGTCTTCGAGAGCACGCTGAATCCTGAGACCCGACGTTCGGGTGGCATGCACTATACGTCGATAGAGAACATCCACAAGGTGATAGACCCCTTGTTCCTGAACGACCTGCGACAGGAGTTCGACACCATTCTGGAAGAGAAGGTAGAAAAGCAGCGCGTTCGTCGCCTCGATGCTTTCCAAAACAAGCTGTCTTCATTGACATTCCTCGACCCCGCCTGTGGCAGCGGCAACTTCCTCACCGAGACCTATCTCTCCCTGCGCCGCTTGGAGAACGACGTCATCCGTGCCAAATACCATGGCCAGACATTCATCGGTTTCGAGGAGGTGAACCCCATCAAGGTCAGCATCCAGCAGTTCTACGGCATCGAGATCAACGACTTTGCCGTCACCGTTGCCACCACCGCCCTCTGGATTTCCGAGGCCCAGATGTTGGCAGAGACCGAGAAGATTATCCGTCGCGACATCGATTTCCTGCCACTGAAGCCATACCATAATATAAGAGAGGGAAATGCGCTACGGATGGATTGGGATGTGATTGAGATTCCCTCGAATATCCCTACCATCTATGCCAAGAATCTTCACCTGATTGTAGAGCCGGAGCCGATGATGGCCAGTGAGCCTATTGAATATGAGGAACTGAATGTCGTTACAAGTCATTTTGATGGTAATGTAAAACCAAGCGTACAACGCTATCAGGTTCATTATGACTATATCATCGGTAATCCACCGTTTGTAGGATATGCATACCAAACCCCAAGTCAGAAAGAAGACCTTGCAAAGGTATGTCATGGTTGTGGAAAGAATATAGATTATGTTGCTGGCTGGTATTATAAGGCTGCACAGATAATGAAACAAACAAATACCAAAGCAGCTTTTGTTTCTACCAATAGTATTACCCAGGGAGAACAGGTGTCGTCCGTATGGAAGATGTTGGTAGAACAACATGACATTCATATCGACTTTGCACACCGTACCTTCCGATGGGACAGTGAAGCCTCGTTAAAAGCTCATGTACATTGCGTCATAATAGGTTTTAGCGGAAATAGGCAAATAAATGCGGAGAAACATATCTATGATGGTGAAAGAATAATCACAGCAGAAAACATCAATCCATATTTATTAGATGCTCCTAACATCTTCATCGATAAACATCCCAAGCCGCTATGTGATGTACCATTAATGATAAGAGGTAGTTCGCCAATCGATGATGGTAATTTATTGCTTACAATAGAAGAGAAAGAGGAATACATTAAGAATGAGCCCCAAGGAGAGAAATTCCTCAGACCTTTCATGATGGGTAAGGACTTTATTGACCGAAAGCCACGATGGTGTTTCTGGCTCGTCGGTGCAAATCCCTCTGAACTAAAACATTGTCCGATATTAATGGGTCGCATACAAGCGATTAGAGATTTCCGTCTGAAGAGTAACAAAACAGCTACCATACAAAATGCTGAAACGCCTACACTCTTTGGTGAAATGCGTCCATGTGATAGTGACTATATAGCTATTCCTAAGGTTACGTCTGAGAATAGACGTTATGTACCAATCGATTATCTAAAGGCTAACATTATTGCAGGTGACAAACTGTTCCAAATGCCAAATGCATCCCTATATCATTTTGGTGTGCTCATGTCAAATGTACAGATGGCATGGATGCGAGCTGTTTGCGGAAGGTTAAAATCAGATTATAGCTATTCCAATACAATTGTCTATAACAACTTCCCATGGCCGACACCTACCGATGAACAGAAGGAGAAGATTGAGCAGACGGCACAGGCTATCCTTGATGCTCGCGCTCTCTATCCAGATTCATCTCTTGCTGACCTCTACGACGAACTGACTATGCCCGTGGAACTACGCCGTGCCCATCAGGACAATGACCGTGCCGTGATGCAAGCCTACGGTTTTAATGTTAAAACCATGACAGAAAGCCAGTGCGTAGCAGAATTATTCAAACTATATCAAGAACTAACAACACAGAAGGGCTAATCCTTTGTGATATTCCATTAATAAAAGAATATATTATGATACAGACACAATTGTTAAAGGCAGACCGTCCATACCAGATAATTTCTGCTGGTGGTCAAGTGGGAGTTCAAGTTGCAACTTTGATTGTAACAGAAGACAAAATGACGAAAGAGGGCTACCAGATAGATACCCATAGCCATCCGGTGGTGAACTATGCCGTTAAGGATAATCTGACAGAAGACTTGAAATATTGGGATGGCAACCCAGATGACGAATGGAAATATACCCAGCGGTTGCAGCCAGAGGGAGCCGTATGGAATAAGGTTGAGGTGCGCGATGTGCGGGTGTTAGGACTCGTAGGAGCTAAAAATCCTTCTGTTGATTTGGAGAAGTTTGTAAGTCTTGTACCGAGTATTTACACAAATAGACCCTTAGCATCATCCTCATTACCTCTGTGGGGGGGCACGACTGATAGAAGTATCAGAAATTTGAAGTGGGCTTTGGGGCGAGTAGGTATAAAATGCGATACCTTCACAAATAACGTTACTAACCACATTATTCGCAAAAGTCAGGATTATACTGATCCAGGCTATATACCCATTTATTTTGAAATAGAGAAAATTCATGAATATGATTGTTTGGTGAAGGTAACCATTAGAGAAATAAATGATGATGATTTCCCGTCCTTTTTGGGCGATATAGCGTTCACTTGCTATTTCAATGAAGACCCTACAGAATTTATTTCCACCATTGTCAGCTGCATGAGAGAACTGGATCAGCAGTTCATAAGAGAATATAATAGGATAAGATTTGTGTGTAAGAATAATTCCGAAGTAAAGAATTTATGGGATAAGCGGTTAGAGGAAGCCACCAATCAAATCAACGAAAAGTGGAATAAAGAATATTTCAATGTCTTCTGATAGAAGAATCTTGATTGACGGTTTCCGTTGGCGTCCAGATGACTTGCTTGAACGGCTGCGCAGTCCAGAGTTGCCCCTTGAGGAATTCTGGCGCTGTATGTCGTATGCCCTTTTCGTGATGCGGGAAGACGAGGAGTATCTGTCTGCCCTTGACGAGGTCAAGAAGCTGAGGACGTCATTCCCCTTTCCCCAACAAGAGGCCACCACACCTCAGAACGAACTACCAGATGCACCTCCGCGTATTGTAAGAATTGGCGCTGGCAGTAATGTGCCCAAGGTGTTTCATGCCAATCTGGATGAATCACAGATAGCTTCTGCCCTTTTACGAATAGACAAGATGGGACTCGGACCGAAACAGTTTATGCTGTCGGCCCAAGAGCTTTTTAAAAGCATCGGTTGGTTGACAACACCTATCGTTGACACACAGTTCATTGGTTGGATGAAAGCCAGAAAAATAGTTACTAAGGCTGCCGATAATCTTCAGCATGTTTCGAGAAACGAAACGATGGTGGAATTGATAGACTCCATGAAAAACACTTTCCAGTTTATAAACTCCAACAATGTATGGGAGGATAATGACATCTTCTATAAAAGAGATTCTGCAGGATACACACTCATGAAGATAAACAACGGCCAATAAACGGCTGCATTTTACACATCGTTACACCTTCGTTTTACACGTCATTACACATCATTACACTATTATTTAAAATACTGATTTATAAGTAGTTAAATAACTTTGAGGTTACAATTTTTGTTCATATCTTTGCAGCAAATTCATTCAAATGTTGCAAAGTTATGGCAAACGAAAAAGACATTATTTACGTCAGCCGCCCTAAGACGAAGCCTGACATGACGACCAAAGGAAAACTCAACGAGTGGTCGAACGGCTACCGCGAGTTTATTCCACAAGGTACGCGCGAGAATCAACGTGAGCTGCTCAAGCAATTGGGCGACTCGAGTTTCTACAAAACCAACGGGAAAAAAGACTCTTCGTGGAGCGTTCACCTGAACTGTGACGGGAAGAGCGAAGACCCGGTGGGCGAACTACTCGACCAGTTCTTGGTTCTGACCGAGGGAGAGCGCAAACATTTGCCGAAGTTGCCTGAAGGCTCTGAGGGACGCATGCTGCTCGACAACGGAATGGGATTGCAGATTTGGTTGGACCGTGAGCGTGGTAAGGTCAGCATTCTGGCCGAACTGGACTGCAACACGAACATTGAACGTATGCTGCTGCAAGCGCAAAGCCAGATGAACGTCTGCATCGCCAGTAACCGAAGTGAAATCATTAACAACTCAAATAAATAAGGTATTATGGAAGGGTACAGATTTGTTTATCAGGAAAACATGTACTGGGGCTCGTGCGAACCATGCACGGCCTCGGTATTCTCAGATTTGGTCCGCAGTGCAGTAGTAAACTGGAAAATAGGTATGCGTAGGGCTGTGAGAGAGGCAGTAGCCAAAGGGCTGCCACTCGACGCTTTCACTCGTAACAGCGATTTTCAGAAGTGGTGCCTCCAACAGCTAAGCCGCCCACGTGCCGGTGAGAAGTTTGCCAAACTGTCAACAGCTGCAAGACTGCTGCAATGGGTGGATATGCTGAAGGATTCGCTGCCAGACTTCGTTTTTGCTGTCCGTGAATTCGGATTGGTTCCTCGTTTGGATAAGGATGGTAATCCGAAGTTGGATGCTGATGGTCAGCCGATACTCTATCGCCGTCGCAAACAGGAGAACATAAAACATCTCTCGGCATTATTTATGAGCGACTACGACCACCTGCCTTTTCCTCCACAGAAACTCTACGAGCGTACCCAAGTGCCAGGTTATCCGTGGAAGACTCGTCTGGCCCATCTGACCAGCTCGGGCGAGGGGCTGCGACTGGTTAGCGAATGCCTGATAGGTGCCGGCAACATTGCCGACCAACAATACCTGCAGGCTAAGGAATTGGGTATGCTCGATGTCATAGGAACCACGGGCAAACATGTCACGGACAACTCGTGCATCAATGCTGACAAGCTGAGTTTCTGCCCGCGTCTGGAGGATATTCTCTTTATAGATGAAGATAAATTGTTTCACTTTTAAATCATAAGTAAAATGGAAGAACAAGAATTGTTCGTAAACGAGTTCGACCGTCAGTACGGCGACTCGTACCGTGAGAGTCAGAGTAGTGCTACCAATCCCGACAACCAGTTGCCTGGCAACTCGGAATCGGAGGGTGGCAAGTCGTCAACCACTGAAACTGCCAAGGAATTGGCAGCGCAGGTGAAGCCACAGGACCTGAAGAGCATCAAGGTGATGGGCTATGAGGTGCAGGACATCGTCAATGTGATGTTGCCCAACGGAGCACCTGAAGGTTCGCGCCACAAGTTCGCACTGAAGCTTTGCTACGACCTGCTCATTCTACTGGATGGTAACGCAGAAATTACCCGTCATGTGTTGGAACTACAGCAATGGGTGCAGGACATCATTAGCGAGCGTGGCTTGGCTGAGATAGACCGCATTGTGGAGGCATCCCGCAAATTGTTGCACAAACGAGAAAGCGAGAACTTCAACGATCCGCAGCCATCGAAGGAAATGCGTCGAGCCATCAAGGAACTGACAGGAAGAGACTATGGCGTTCTGCTACGTGAGGAACGTGCAAAAGCTACCGGACAGACGATGGCCACAGTGACCGACATTCTGCACACCCTTGAGCGCATCGGTAAGGAACTGCAGAAACTGGCTCCTCAATATCCGTTGCTCCAACTGCTGTTATTCCGTATCAAACTGAAGTATTTTGTAGCGGCATTCTTTGTGGGTGGTTCTTTTGCCATAAACCTGCTGACGCGCTGCTGGTATCGTTGGTACGGAAAACCAGGAAGGCAGTGCCGACTGAACAGCCTTGTCTTGCTCATTGGACGCATGGGTGGCGGAAAACATATAGCCGTCGACCTCTATAAACTGATGATGGAACCCATTAAGAAATCGGATGCTGCACAGATTGCTGCCCTGAATGACTGGAACAAGATAAAGGAACAGAACGATGGCGGTGCAAAGAATAAGTCACCACGTCCAAACGGAATCTATCGTGCCTTACCCTCTGAGACCAGTACTGCTGCTCTGCGTGAAGCAGAAGCCAATGCTCATGAGCAAATTGACGGAGATGAGATGTATCTTCATGTCAGCATCTTTGATAGCGAGCTGCAGAACACCTTGTCACAGATGAAGAAAAGCCACATGGATGCTTTTCAAACCTATTGGCTGAAGTCTTTCCACAACGAGCCTCATGGAGCCTATCTGAAGACATCGAGTGCACCCGTAGGTGAGACAGACGTCCACTTCTGTGCCTGTTATACAGGGACAGACGATGCCTTAAAGAAGCTCAACACAGTAAACAATATTGTCAACGGTCTGATGTCACGTTTTACTGTTGTACCCAACGCTGACTCTAATTTCGAGATGATGGAGGTGTACGACTATGACGAGGCTGCTCAGAAGCGTGATGCCGACCTGCTGGAATGGTCTTATCGGCTCAATTCCTGCAAGGGAGAAATTCCATGCAAACTGCTTTCTGACACTTTGAAGCAGTGGACTGAACGTCGCATAGCTGACGCTGGTGAAGACCATGACTTTGCTCAGGAGGATTTGGTAAAAAGACCAAATTGGCATGCAGCGAATTTTGCCTTGCCTTACATCGTAACTCGTCATTGGGATAAGATGGTTCAGGACGCTGACGGAATGTGGAAGTGCAGTCCCGATTTCCAAGTAGATAAGACGGATGTACGTCTGGCATTACTCATTGCCAAGGCCCAGCTGGCTTTCCAAGAATTCTATTGTAAGTCTATCCTTGAAAAATATTACGACGAGAAAGCTGCTGAACAGGCTTCTAACGTTCGTCATCAGCAGCGTACACTACTTGCTTATCGACGTTTGCCCAGTATCTTCAGCAGTGAAGACGTAAAGCGCGAATACGGCTACGACAGTGTAGGAAGTGTGTGCAGTCGTCTGAAACACCTCTGTGATGACGGATTAGCCAAAAAGATTCGTAAAGGTCCCGACAAAGGAAAGTACCAAAAACTGGTCGAGTAGTTATATTGCAATATTGAATATTGATTCAGTTCTTATCATAGTGCTTTAGGGGTGGCTGTCGTGAGATAGTTGCCCCTATTTCTTTGCTCAAAGATTTTAAAGAAATACTTGAAAAATAATTGCTTAAATATTTGTATATTTGAAAATTATTTTGTATCTTTGCAATGTAAATCAAGAGTGGTTTACAAGGCGGTAAGCGGTTGGCCGAAGTAATCAATCGCATAGTTTCTAATACCACAAAAAACACACACAAGGTATGATTGAACTTTATCTTTCAAAGGTTACCGAGACCTCAGAATCGGAACAGGCGGGCAAGCTGTATGCCCGAGTGAGTTACAAGCAGACGCTGGGCGTCCAGGAGATGGCGAAGCACATGGCTGAGCACAACACGGCCTTCTCGGAAGGTCTGATCACGGGTATCCTGATTGACTTCGTGAAGTGCGTCCGCGAGCAGGTGCTGAACGGCAACACGGTGAAGATTCCCGACCTGGCCATCTTCAAGGCTACCGTCGAGGCCAACGCCCTGGAGACCCTCTACGACGCCCAGAACGACAAGCAGGCTACAGCAACCATCGGCACGCTGCCTGAGGGAGCGAAGACTGGCGCTGCCGTGAAGACCGTCAAGCTGCTGGCACAGAGCACCGGCGAGTTCAACCGCGACGAGCTGAAGAAGGACGTGAAGCTGAGCTGGACCGACAAGACCCGCGAGCAGATTGCTGCTGCCAAGGGCGGAAACGCGGAGAACGGATCTACGGATTCAGGAAACGGCGGCTCTAACCAGAACCAGAACGGTGGTCAGAACAGCGGTGGCACGGGTACCGTAACACCAAACAACGGTGACAATGGCGGTGGTTCGAACACCGGCGGTGGCAACAACGGCGATGGCGATGACGCAGGCGACACCAATTAAAAAAACGGGAGCATCCGAAGGTTCGGGTGCTCCCGTTCTTGTTAGCATTATCCAGTGGTTAGTCTTGTTGCATGAGGTAAGCCTTGAAGTCCTGGAAGTCTTTCGACATGGGGACGCTCTGCTTCTGACCCTTCATGAAGGCCTGCAGACGGGCGGGAATCTCGATGTCGGTGCCGAGGCTGGGCGAATGGGTTCCATGAACTTATTGGCTCAGGTACCAGTAACTTTGATACACTCTTTTCTTAAAGAGTATTAAAAAGAATACTTTTTTGATGATTTATTTGCAAAATGGTATTCTTTTTATTACCTTTGCAGCAACATAAAGTACAAGCATGAAAGCGTATAAGGTTATTGAAGTCATCAAAATGCTTGAAGCTGACGGATGGGGCCTTGTAGCCACCAAAGGCGACCATCGACAATATAAGCATCCTCAGAAGAAAGGCAAGGTGACTATCAGAGGACACAAAAATGAGGTGTTAAGCCAATTTCTCTTGAATAGTATTTGGAAACAGGCAGGTTGGAAATAATAGAAAGGAATGGATATGGAAAAAATTATTGTAAATGTATCTTGGTGTGACAAGAATTATGGTGCAGCTCTGAGCGAGAATGTACCTGGTGCAGTAGTTGTTACTGCCAAATCATACGACGAACTGATTGACGAGGTGCGCGACACCCTCAACTTTCATATAGAAGGAATGATTGCTGATGGCGACGATGTACCTCAATGGCTTCGCGATGGCGACTACGAATTCGAGTACCACCTTGATGCCGCAGCCCTATTGCAGATGTGTTCTCCTTATGCCTCTATTGCTGCTATTAGCCGTGTTTCTGGTATCAATCAGCACCAGCTTAGCCACTATGCCAACGGCATTAAAAAGCCTCGTCCAGAACAGCGTCGTCGCATCGTTGAAGGTCTGCATAAAATAGGTCGAGAACTTATTGCTGTGGAATAATACATTTAAATTTTAGCAATCGATGACAACCGTTCTGAGAATTAGTATGTAAGGGAGTAGCCTGCTGTAAGTAAACAAAAACGGGAGCATCCGAAGGTTCGGGTGCTCCTGTTCTTGTTAGCATTATCCAGTGGTTAGTCTTGTTGCATGAGGTAAGCCTTGAAGTCCTGGAAGTCTTTCGACATGGGGACGCTCTGCTTCTGACCCTTCATGAAAGCCTGCAGACGGGCGGGAATCTCGATGTCGGTGCCGAGGATGGCGTCGACCTTCTCCTTGAACTTGGCAGGGTGGGCGGTCTCGCAGAAGATGCCGACCTCGCCAGGCCTAAGACCATCCTTCAG
>JAEEGH010030653.1_pt1 | contig 10441 bp, 9 predicted proteins | sample 9134181 | NCBI WGS metagenome assembly JAEEGH01 (sample SAMN16246544, study PRJNA631951) | gut metagenome | biome: gut microbiome; feature: rumen; material: DP-attached | host: Bos | place: Iran: Karaj | collected 2018-10 | reverse complement strand
AGTGCGAGTTGTAGTCGGTTCCGTAAAACAAATCGTTTACGCAATCCTGTTTGGAGATAGTGCCAAAAAAGCCTCCCATAACGTTTCTTTTCCTTGATTTATTAACTTGTTTATCCTTAACAGGCTGCAAAATTACAAAAAGAATGGCAAACCACAAAAGAAAAAAACAATTTTTTCGCTACAAAAATTTGCAAGAAACAAAAATGTTTATTACCTTTGCACAAACCTTTCATGCTACTAATAAATGGAACTAAATATAAGATTACTCATCTGGACTGTTTTCATGTTGCTGAGCATCAACAGCATACATGCAACTGACGACTATAAGGGAACGCCCGAATATCTGGCTCTCCGCGACTCCATGCACTATGCTTTTAACGATGGAGACAGTACTCGATTCTTCCGTCACGTCAAGATTCTACAGGACTATCTACTTGATAAGGACGACTTGCACGCCTACTATACACAGCGTTGCAACGAGATCGTGTTCCTATTGAACCAACAAAGTGTCTTCGAGGCTTATAAGCTCGCCACCAAACTATCGCAAGAACTACTACAGCGCAAGCTCGACAAAGAGATGTATATGGCCTACAATATGATGGGCCACATCTATAAGTACAGTGGTAATCTCGAGAATGCCAAACAATGCTTTTGGGAGGTAATTCGTCGTATGGAGAAGGATGGCTATCAGGAGAGCATACCCCCTATTTACATGAATCTCGTTAGTGTAGAGATGAGCCAAAACCATACCAATGAAGCCATGCGCCTGCTCGACAAAGCCATGGAGGTAGCTGCCAAGGCCTCGCCCCAGCGCTTGTTTGATATCGAGACACGTCGCACACTGTTGTACTACAGTCTAGGCGACATGGACAAATTTAACGAGGGCTATCAGGCGTATAAGGAAGGTGTTCAAAAAGGTTTCTCATCAGTTCATGGACGTGAACTCGAAGTGTATTATACAGCCGAACAGGGGCGTATTGACGAGGCTGTCGAGATGGCTTTGAGGGATTTGAGTTCTACAGAGAGCTACGAAACCATTGCCGAGATATATGAACGCGCAGGACTATGGCAAAAGGCTTACGAAGCCCTAAAAAAGGAGAACCATACCAGCGACTCTATTAATACTGTCATTCTGAGCAACTCAATGCAGGGCATTCAGGACGAAATGAAAGTACATGAGGCCGACCGTAAGGCATCGCGCTATTTCATCATTGGTCTGCTGGTGACAATTTTCCTGCTTATCCTTTTGCTATTGGCCATGTTCTACATCTATAATAGCCGCCGTCGCCATATGAAACAATTGGAGCGTGCCTATCAGCATGCACTAGAATCGGACAAGATGAAAGCGGCCTTCATCCAAAACATCAGTCACGAAATCCGTACTCCACTGAACATCATTAACGGCTATGCACAAATATTGTCATCACCCAGTTTCCGTTTGTCAGACGATGAGCGAAAGGAAATATCGCATACCGTCATGAACAATACGCACACCATTACCACGCTTGTCAACGAAACGCTGGAGCTCTCGTCGATGGAATCAGAATCCGTTGCCGAAAGGAAGGACAAGATAAAATTACACCGACTAATGGGGGATGTCATTCATGAGCATCAACAGATGACCGACCATCAACTGCAAATAAACTATATCAGTTCGCTAGCTGCTGATTTTGCGTTAATGACCAGTGAAGGGCTACTACGCCGTATCGTCGATACACTGATAGACAATGCCATCAAGTATACTACGCAAGGTAGTATTACTCTTCGCACGTCGATTGCCGACGATGTGCTTTCCATCTGTGTCGAGGATACGGGAACAGGAATTCCAGAAGGTGAAGAGGAACATATCTTCGAGCGTTTCGTCAAGCTCGACGACTTCAAAAAAGGACTCGGTCTTGGATTGCCTCTCTGTCGTACCCTATGCCAACGACTAGGCGGCAATGTGACGCTCGATAGAAACTACCATCCTGGTGCCCGATTCGTTGTCACACTACCCCTTTAAACATGATTAGCATTAATCCAAACAGCCGATGATGTCGTGAACGTCTTGGACACCATGCAGGTCGAGCCAGTCGTTAATACCATCACGAACCTTGACGCTGACAGCCGGGTCGAGGAAGTTGGCGGTACCTATCTCGATAGCCGTCGCACCACACATCAGGAATTCTATGGCATCCTTCGCTGTCGAGATTCCCCCCAAACCTACTACAGGTATCTTTACGGCTTTTGCCACCTGATATACCATACGCAGAGCTACAGGCTTTACTGCAGGTCCTGAGAGCCCACCCGTACCTATTGACAGTATCTTTTTACGTTTCTCAATGTCGATGGCCATACCCATCAGCGTATTGATAAGCGACACAGAGTCTGCGCCCTCAGCCTCCACAGCACGAGCAATCTCCGTTATATCCTTCACATTAGGCGACAATTTGACAATCAGCGTCTTATGATATGCCTGACGTACGGCCTTCACCACGCTCGAAGCGCCCTGACACGTCACGCCAAAGGCCATGCCGCCATCCTTCACGTTCGGACACGAGATATTCAACTCAATAGCAGGAATACGTTCTAACGCATCGATGCGAGCAGCACACTCAGCATAATCCTCAGGCGACGAACCGCTGACATTCACTATCATATTGGTGTCAATGTCTTTAATTTGGGGATAGATGTGCTCACAGAAATAGTCTACGCCCTTATTCTGCAGACCCACGCAATTTAACATACCACTAGCCGTCTCAGCCATTCTGGGGTAGTCATTACCCTCACGCGGTTTCAGCGTTGTTCCCTTCACAATGATGCCGCCAATACCATCTAACGGCATAAAGTCTGCAAACTCCAAGCCATAACCAAACGTGCCCGAAGCCGTCATTACAGGATTCTTCAGCGACAATGCGCCTATATTTACATTTAATTTTGCCATAACAGTCGATTGATATTAAATACTGGTCCATCCTTACAAACACATAGGTTACCTTCCGTCGTCTTCTCTACACAACAAAGACAGGCACCCAAACCACAAGCCATCAGGTTCTCCAACGAAGCCTCGCATGCAATACCTTTCTCTTTGGCATAACGTGCGACAGCCTTCATCATCGGTGTAGGACCACAAGTATAAATCATGTCGAAGCGTTCCTGCTGCAACAAAGAGTGGTTGGTCACAAAGCCTTTTTCTCCTTCCGAACCGTCCTCCGTTGTCACGTAAACACGTCCATACTTCTTAAATTCGTCTAACATCAGAAGGTCATTGGCCGTTCTGCCACCCAAAAGAAAAAACGGATCCATACCCTCTTCTTTCAGTTGCGCGCCCAAGTACAGCAGCGGAGCCACACCAACGCCACCGCCAACAAGTAATGGCTTGTTCAAGGCATTTTCCCTACCTTGCATCGTAAATCCATTGCCCAATGGCAACACGCAATTCAGCATATCGCCCGCATGCAGTCGTCCCAAGGCTTTCGTACCGTCACCAACCATCGCCACCATCAGCCATAGCTCATTCTGAACGCAATCTACGAAATTGATAGAGATGGGGCGACGCAAAAACGTCGCTGCCGAACCATCCACACGTACTTCCACAAACTGTCCAGGCAGCATATTGGGCAGTGGTTTCTCGTCCGTCAATCGTATCAACACATGCTTCTCACTGATACGTTCCACGGCTCTAACCGTCAAATCAAGGATATATTTCTTCATACTTTTCATTTATTACTTAACACTTCTACATCTGCTTGCCAAAGTACCACTTCACCAGCATATAGCGATTTCTGCACGTCAATAATCCGCTGGTTGCTGCTACCACGAAACAACAGGTCTGGATTGCGCAAACTTTCGACAAAAGGGCCGTCGACCAGCACATCGAGTTCATAGAGCAATTCACGCTGTGCCCGAGTTATCAACGTCTCATACGTAAAACCCGTGTAGCACCAAATGTCCTTATTGGTCTGCTCATGGATGGCGCGGGCCAGTTCAGCAAAACCGTCGCATTGATACATTGGATCGCCACCGCTGAACGTGACGTTGGCGTACGGGTCGGCAACAATGATTCGCATAAGTTCTTCGGTGGTCATCTCACGGCCACCCTTAAAATCCCACGACTGCGGATTATGACAGCCCTTGCAGGCATGGCGACATCCAGCGCAATAGATGGAGGTCCGGAACCCTGGTCCATCCACCATCGTATCTTCTATGACATCTAATACTCTAATCACCCAAATAAATCTTGTGCCCCGTGGTCTATGTGCGTCACACGGTCGTTTAGTTCAGCTAGCTTGCCTGCGTTCCAACGATCGGTCGTTCCCACCAAGTAACCCGTGATGCGCTGCAGTTTATCGATGTTTGTTGAGCCACACTTCGGACACTTGTCCAGATGGTCGTCGGCATTCTCATAGCCGCAATCCATACAGCGATTACGGTTGTGGTTCACGCTACCATAGCCCATATTCAGTTGGTCCATCATGTCAACAACGCTCATGATAACTTGTGGATTGTGGGTGGCATCGCCGTCGATTTCGACGTAGAAAATATGACCGCCACGCGTCATCTCGTGATACGGAGCCTCGATTTCGGCCTTATGTCGCGCACTACATTTATAATAAACGGGCACATGGTTCGAATTAGTATAGTAATCGCGGTCGGTGACGCCGGGGATGACGCCGAACTGCTTGCGGTCACGCTTGGTAAACTTACCACTCAGGCCTTCGGCAGGTGTTGCAAGCACGGAATAGTTATGATGATAGCGCTCGCAGAAGTCGTTGACGCGCTCTCGCATATAGCTCACAATCTTCAGTCCTAACTCTTGCGCCTCAAGGCTCTCACCATGATGCTTACCCGTGAGTGCAACAAGACATTCGGCAAGTCCTATAAACCCGATGCCGAGTGTACCCTGATTGATAACACTCTCAATGGTATCATTGGGCCCGAGTTTGTCGGCACCTATCCACAGGCTCTTCATCAGCAGTGGGAACTGCTTGGCGAAGGCCGTCTTTTGGAATTGGTAGCGGTCGTCCAACTGCTTGGCAGCCACCTCCAACATGTTATCCAGTTTGGCAAAGAACATGTCGATACGCTTCTGCTGATCTTTTTCTTCCATACATTCGATGGCGAGTTTCACAATATTAATAGTAGTAAACGACAGATTGCCGCGACCGATAGAAGTACGAGGTCCAAAACGATTCTCAAACACACGTGTACGGCAACCCATTGTGGCCACTTCATGAATGTATCGTTTTGAATCGTCTGCACGCCAGTCTGGGTCTTGATTATACGTCGCATCGAGGTTTAGGAAGTTAGGGAAAAATCTTCTTGCTGTCACCTTACATGCTAACTGATAGAGGTCAAAGTTGCGATCCTCTGGCAGATAGTTCACGCCACGCTTCTTTTTCCATATCTGAATGGGGAAGATGGCTGTCTCGCCACCACCCACACCTTCATAGGTTGACAGCAGGATTTCGCGCATCACACAACGACCCTCGGCACTAGTGTCCGTACCATAGTTGATAGACGAAAATACCACCTGATTGCCACCACGCGAATGGATGGTGTTCATATTATGGATAAACGCCTCCATAGCCTGATGTACACGACCTACGGTCTTGTTAATGGCATGCTGCTGAGCACGCTCACGCCCCTGCAGACCATCCAAGGGCTTCTTGATATAGTCCATTAGCGGTTCGTCGTACAGGTTCTTATAGTCCTCACCGTTCAGTTCTTCCAATGCTTTCAGTTCCTCGATATAAGTCAAACGCACGTAAGGTGCCAAATAGAAGTCGAAGGCAGGAATAGCCTGACCACCGTGCATCTCGTTCTGGCAGCACTCCATCGATATACATGCCAATACCGAGGCTGTTTCAATGCGTTTGGCAGGACGCGAGGCACCGTGACCAGCCACGAATCCGCAGTTCAGGATGTTATCCAATGGATGCTGTACGCACGTCAACGATTTTGTAGGATAGTAGTCTTTATCATGAATGTGCAGGTAGTTGTGCTCAACAGCGTCACGGCTCTCGCTCGACAACAGGTAATCGTCGACGAAGGGCTTCGTGCTCTCCGAGGCGAACTTCATCATCATACCTGCAGGTGTGTCGGCATTCATGTTTGCGTTCTCACGCGTCACATCATTACTCTTGATGTTCACTATGTCCAAGAAAACGTCACGCGTCTTGGCCTTTCGGGCTATAGAACGTTGGTTACGATAGGCAATATACTTCTGGGCCACATCCTTACGGCTCGACTTCATCAGTTCCAATTCCACCATGTCCTGAATCTGTTCCACCGTCATCTGACTGTCACCTCGCTGCGCAATGTGGTCCGTTATCTGATACAATAGGCGCTCGTCTTCGCCTTTATCTGTATGCATCATGGCCTTGCGGATAGCAGCCATAATCTTTTGCTCATTGAATCCAACAATGCGTCCGTCTCTCTTTACTACTGTTTGAATCATATTTTTAGTTTATTGTTTACTGTTAATAGATAATTAGAATATCAACCATATTAGCACACCAACTGCGACAACGATAGTCCACAAGCGCCATTGCTTGGCTAACGGCTTCACTGCCCTACGCAGAGCTCGACGCATGAACGGCCGTTTTGCTTCCCGCAAAGTTGCACCATTACCAAGCAGATATTCCCACAATGACTGGTACTGTTGCATATCCTGCATCCACTGCCGACGTCCGCGGAGCCACGCATGCCAACCTTTCCAGCTTACCAGTGCGAATAATAGAATAAGGTATACCGTCTTCATAGCTGCACCTGGTTTTCTGTCACACGTGTATTCACTGCCACAACCGTAGCCCCACGCTCTGCAGCCTCCTTAATCAGTCGGTCTGCTCGGATGGCATCATCATAATTCAACGCTTCCTTAGGCTCATCAATAATAAGAAGTGCCTTACCCGAGTGTACTGCATGCTCCAACAGCCACAGATAGTCCGTCGGCACGTCTTCATAATCCTCTGGCACTTCAAGATGCTCAGGCACATAAGCCATCTGATGACGGAAGTAGGGAGCCGATAGTGGCGTCAGTAGTTCGCCGTCAATACTAATATGACCTTCGTCAATGGGCAGGAAACCCATCAGAGCTCTCAGCAGCGTGGTTTTACCCTTGCCCTGTGAACCCATGATGCTCAGCACATTACCTTCACTGACTGTTGCTGACAATCCGTGTATCTGCTGGCCTATCGTCACATTATGTAGTTCTAACATCATAAAATCGACTGCAAAGATACGAAAAAAAATCGTATTTCGTTACGTCAAATTCATAATATTTTGTTAATTTTGCAACCGAAAATATAACCCATTATGAATAAGCAAAATAGACGTATGCCCGCAGAGTGGGAACCGCAAAGCATGGTTCAACTCACATGGCCTCACAAAGATACAGATTGGGCACCCATCCTGCCCGAAATCACCGATGTTTACGATAATCTGGCACGCGAGATACGCAAACGCGAACAGCTTCTCATCGTCGACGACATCCCTCATAATGACACGTGGGCCAGAGATCATGGCTTCATTACAGTGGAAGAGAATGGCAAAAAAATCCTGCTTGACTTCTGTTTCAACGGCTGGGGTGAGAAGTTCCCGGCCAATCTCGACAACGCCATCAATCGTCATTTGTATGAGCAGGGACTCATAAGTGGCACCTACGAAGACCACTTAGACTTCGTTTTGGAGGGTGGCTCTATTGAGAGCGACGGCAAGGGTACAATATTTACAACCTCATGCTGCCTCATGGCGCCCCATCGTAACCAGCCTCTGACACAATTAGAGATAGAGAAGCGGCTAATGCAGTATCTTGGGGCTGAGCGAGTGGTATGGATTAATCATGGCAGTCTTATTGGCGACGATACCGATGGGCACATTGACACATTAGTTCGCATCTGTCCAGACGACACCTTATTATATATAGGAGACGATGCGGATCATCCTGACCTTGTATCAATGGAAGATGAACTCAAAACCTTCCGCACACTCGACGGACACCCCTACAGGCTTCTTCGGCTGCCCTTACCCCGTCCCATTTACGATGATGTCGACCGATTGCCAGCCACATACGCCAACTATCTAGTCGTGAATGGTGCTGTCCTCGTACCCACCTACAACCAGCCCGACCTCGACCAGGAGGCTATGAACGTCATCCAACAAGCTTTCCCCGACCGCGAGATCATTGGCATCGATTGTCGTGCCGTGATCAAGCAGCACGGATCTCTCCATTGTTGTACGATGCAGTATTATTAAAAGAGGATGTGCATTTAGCACACCCTCTTAAGATTTTATACCCTTTACTGTTTGGCTTACATGGCCGAAGCAGTAAAGAGGTAGTCGTAAATGCATGAACAGATGCCGAAGAGCACGATACCAGCAGTGCAAATAGCGAGAGCAACACGGGTGTTGACGTCGGTCTTGAAAGCGGGTAGCGGAGAATCGGTCTGCTTGATATACATGGCCTTGACAATGAGCAGATAGTAGTACAAGCTCACGACGGTGTTAATCAAGGCTACGAACACCACGAAGTAGGCCCAGAATGAACCCTGCTCGGCAGCAGCCATGAACACGAAGAACTTCGAGAACATACCTGCGAACGGAGGAATACCTGCCAGCGAGAATAGGGCCAGCGTCATGAGGAACGCCAGCTTGGGGTTGGTCTGGTAGAGTCCGTCATAGGCCGACATCTTAGTAGCACCACCATTGTTTTGCTCCACAGTTGAGATGACGGTGAATACTGCCATATTTGCAACGACATACACTAGAACATAGTACATCAGCGAAGCCATACCCATCTGCGAACCACCGATAACTGCCAACATGATGTATCCGGCCTGTGAGATAGAGCTAAAAGCCATGAAGCGCTTGAGCTCGCTCTGACGAATGGCGAAAAGGTTGGCAATGGTGATAGAAAGCACGATAACCACGTAGAGCATATATTCCCAATAGTCAATCATCGGACCGAAGGCCTTCACGAGGATAACCAAAGCAGCAAAGGCTGCAGCACCCTTCGAGCAGACAGAGAGGTAACCGGTGATAGGTGTAGGAGCTCCCTCGTAGGTATCGGCCGTCCAGAAATGGAAGGGCACCAGCGAGAGCTTGAAAGCCAGACCGCTAAAGAAGAACACCAGCCCCATCAATTGCAAGGGACTGAACATATACTTGTTACCCATAGCAACTGCAACGTCATCGAAGTAAAGTGTGCCAGTAGCGGCATAGACGAACGAAATACCATATAGCATCACACCGCTCGAGAAGGTTGCTACGAGGATGTACTTGGCAGCAGCCTCGGCACTCTGTTTCTTCCACTTGTCGAAAGCCACCAAGCAGGCCATAGGCACAGAGGCAGTTTCCAAACCAAGGAAGAACAGCAAAAACGAACCGCTGGACATCATGATGTACATACCGAGCAAGGTAGAGAGTACCAGCAGGTGAAACTCACCTGCATACTTCGAAGCCTCGCGCTCCAGCCAAGGCTCGGCCATTACTACGACGATAAATGTACCGAAAGTAAGGATGAGCTTCATGACCTGAGCAGCCTGCGTGGCGACATACATGCCACCAAAAGCCTCAGCAGGTGCAACGGTAGTCAGCATGATGGTCTGGCAGAGCAGCAGGGCAGCCGTCAGCTTACCCAGCACGCCAACCTTGCGCTCGCTCTTATGCAGGCAGAAGTCAGCAAAGAATACGATAATCAATGCGAGAACCAACAAGGCCTCGGGAATCATATTTAGGAATTGTCCGTAATTCATATCTTTCGTCCTCCTATGTTAAATGATGTTTGCGAGAATTGGTCCTACAGCGTCAGAGATGACGTTACTTGCCCAGAGTGGGAACAGACCGAGGCCAGCAACACATGCAATAAGACAGATGACGGCGACGCGCTCGTCCCACGTAGCATCAGTCAGTTCCAGATAGTGCGGGTTCTTTACCTCACCATACAGAATCTTACCAACAACACGCAGGATATAGACTGCCGTTACAACGATAGAGGTACATGCAATGATGGTGGCCACACGGTGGAACGTATCAGGATTCTCGAACGAACCCACAAAGATACTCATCTCAGCAATGAAGCCCGAGAAACCCGGAAGACCGAGGTTGGCCAAACCAGCTACAACGTAACCAACAGCGAGGAAAGGCATAATCTTCATTAAGCCATCCAAGTAGCGAATGTCACGAGTATGGGTACGACCGTAGATCATACCGATGAGGGCAAAGAAGAGGGCCGTCATCAGACCGTGCGAAAGCATCTGCAGGATAGCACCCGTGCAAGAGGTCTTGGTCATCATCAGCAGGGCGAAGAGCACCAGACCGCAGTGAGACACCGACGAGTAAGCGTTGATGTACTTCAGGTCGGTCTGTACGCAAGCCGAGAAGGCACCATAGACTACCGAGATGGTGGTGAGGATGAGGAAGATCCAGGCCAGCTCGTTGGCTGCATCGGGCAACAGATACA
>JAEEGH010030650.1_pt1 | contig 10441 bp, 10 predicted proteins | sample 9134181 | NCBI WGS metagenome assembly JAEEGH01 (sample SAMN16246544, study PRJNA631951) | gut metagenome | biome: gut microbiome; feature: rumen; material: DP-attached | host: Bos | place: Iran: Karaj | collected 2018-10 | reverse complement strand
GGGAGATGATTATCGACCAGTGTCTGGGCACGGGTCGGGAGTTTACGCGCGAGGAGCTGCAGGCGGAGGTGAACAAAGGCCTCGAGTCGCGCGGCATGCTGCCTGTGCGGTCGAAAGGCACCATCCTTCAGGATATCGGCGAAATGAACGAGAAGTTCTATCGCGTCTATCAGATGTATGGCATCGTCAGCGAGCAGCGCGGACGCAAGCATTACTACCGCTATCGCGACGGCATTGAGTCGATATACAACCGCGAGTTGACGGCGGAGGAGATTGAGCGTCTGCAGGAGGTTCGCAGCCTGTTGCAGGGTCTTCGCGGCATGCCTCAGCTGGAGTGGATTGACGAGATGGCGGCTCGTTTCGACCAAAACATCATGGGTTCTGAGCGGAGCATTGCGAGTTTTGAAGACGGCACGCCGGGCGACGCGCAGTTTTTCCTGCAGTGTTTCAACGCCATCAGCCACAAGCAAGTGCTGACCATCAAATACGGTCCCTTCGGTGCGGAGGCGAAGGAGCGCATCATCCATCCCTATTACCTGAAGCAGTATCTGCGCCGCTGGTATCTCTATGCCACCATCGAAGGCAAGCAGTTTGTCACCTGTTTCTCGCTCGACCGGGTTCGCTCCGCGCGTATAAACAATGAGGTGGAGTATCGCGAGAGCGCCATCGACTTCAACCATTATTTCGACGACATCGTGGGCGTTACGCATCCTCAGGCCGGTGTGGTGGAGGAGGTTGTCGTCGAGGGTGACAGCTGGGCTGAATACTACCTGCGCACGCTGCCCATCCATCCGCTGCAGCAGCTGGAGAGCCTGGGCGAAGAAGGCTGTCGCGTGACGATGCGCCTGATGGTAAATCGCGAGCTGGAGCGTGAGATTCTGTCGTATGGCGAGCACCTCCGCGTAAAAGCCCCCGAGCATTTCCGCCAGCGTATCATCCTGCTGCACAAAACTCTTTCGGAAGCCTCCGACGATTCCGCAGAAAAGGTTTTGTGATGAGAAGTCTAACAGAATTAATAAAGGAATCCGAGCATCCAAAGAGGGAGTTTGGCACCGTCGGGGATATCCCAGTCGTCGGCAAAGATGTAGGAATCTTTTAAGCCTGCGATCTGCGAGAAGTCCTTACTGCGACCGCCTATCTCAAAGGTATATCTGGAATCCACCTTGAAGTCGCCCTGCGCCTTGCCGTATTCCACACTATGAGACTCTGATAAGCAGCCTACAGCAAAAGTCTCACGCAGGGTACCGATTTCCACATGGGTAGGGGCTAGAGCATAGAGGATATTAGGATTCTCCAAATACACCTTATCGGGCTTGGACAACTTGCCTATCTTCTTTTTGTCGGAGTACAACAGGTTCAGGACCTTGGCGTCACCCAGATACTTGAGGTATTCGACCACCGTATCGCGTCCTATCTCAAGGGCAGCGGCTAACTTGTTGGCATTCAGTTCGAAGGGGACTTCGCTGCATATCAGGGCAATGAGCGCCTGCAACTTCCTGACATTGGCGACATCCACCTTACAGATCCGGGGCAGCTCGGTCTCGATGATGTAGTTGACCACCTGCTCGATCTTAGTATAGTAGTCCCCTTCGCCCTCCAGCAGGAAGGGATAATAGCCCTTCTCCAGATATTCCTTGAACAGGGCCACTGGCTTACACTTCGATGAAACCATCTGCCACAAATCGTAGGGATGAGCCAAAATGTCCTCCAACGACCATTTGGGGAACGACAGACCGTGATAGAAACGCAATGCCTCGCGGAAGGACAGACCATACATCGTGTACTTGATGGCGCGTCGGGAGAGGTCTGCATCCCCTTCCCTCAAACGGAGAAGAGAGGATCCGCTCACAATCATCCTCAATTGGGGGTACAATTCATAGATTTCCTTGATCTCCCGACTCCAGTCCGAAGTGCCGGACTTGTATTTGTGAATCTCGTCAATCACTAACAGTTCACCTCCACGGATCACGAATTCTTCCGCTAAATCAACAAGCGTACGTGTGGAGAAATCTACCGTATCTGCCGAACAGTAGAGTATACTACGATCAAGGGGCTTGTAGTTCTGCTTCAAATACTGCCTGATGAGGGTTGACTTCCCAACTCCCTTTGCACCCATGATACTGATAAGCCGGGTGTTCCAATGAATCTCACCCATCTTCTCACGGATGATTTCCATGCTCGTATTGGCTAATAGCCGGTCACTTTTCCTGAATAATGCGTCCATAAATTTGCAATTTCGGGTGCAAATATAATAAAAATGTTGCTTGCGTGCAACATTTTATGGAAAAATTGTTGGTTGTGCGCAACAAATTATATTCATGCTGATGACACCTGGCAGCACCACGGCGTTCCTGGCGTTCTCCATGAGAAGATAAGATTTTTTTTGCTTCCCTGATGATTTTTTCAATGCGTTTGCACTGGGTGAACGCATTGGGCTTAATTTTGCACCCGTAATTTGATTATTTACTTTAAAAACTGGTAGAATTATGGATGGAATATTTTTAGTATTTGTTGTGTTGGTAGTAGTCGGCAGTTTGCTGGCTAATTATGTGAATGAGGCTGAAAAGCTGAGTGCGTAAATGAATGTATAACTTAAAAATCAAAGAAAACTATGACTAAGAAAGAGTATGAAGAGATGGTTGCCCTGCTCGAGCAGTCAGGGCTGAATGTCAAGCTGTGTGACACACCTGTGCCTTACTTTTCCGGCGGCGTGCCTGCGGGGTTCCCTGAGGCGCCGGAAGACTACGACGGGGAGTATGTGATGGTGCCGAAGGATTTCCTGAAGCAGTGTGATTTCATTGTCAGGGTACGTGGATACTCGATGAAGGATGCGGAGATAGCCGACGGTGATGACGTGATGGTGAAGCACTGCGACCATTATGACGACGGCGATGTCGTGGTGGCACTGCTGGACGGCGACTCGACCCTGAAGGCCTACTATCGCGACGAGAACAATGAGGAGTGGCTGGTGCCCGACAACGACGACTTCCCGCCCATCCGCGTGGCGGACTACACGACGGCCTATATCCTGGGCAGGGTGACAGGTGTGAGAAAAGATACTCCCCGCACGAAGTTCTCGACCTTGCGTCGCCGACTGCAGGAAGCCAAGGAGCAGCGGCAGCGGGTGGTGACCGACCAGATGGTGCGCGACGCGGTGACACTGGTGCTGAAAGACATCAAGAACAGTCGTATGTGGTTTGCCGTGTATCGGGTGTTGGTCGATGCGGGCTATCTGAAAGCTGGCGACTACGAGGGGCTGAAAACGAAGATGGACGAGCTGTTTCCGGACAACGACTTCGCCATCAATCCTCGGGACATCAGCCGCATGGACATCCTGTCGTTCAGCAAGAGTGTCTCGCTGTGGAACTCGGAGAATGCACCCGTGATAGGCAAACGTTTCAGGGACTACCTGAGACTGGCCACCGACCTGACAGCACTGCTGAACAATTAAGGCTCTGGAACGCGAAAAACTTTCCAAAACTTTCGCAAAACTTTCACAAAGTCTCGGAAAAAGGCAAAACTTTCGCAAAAACTTTCCAAAACTTTCGCACGATGAATATTTCCTTTCATCGTGCTTTTTTTATGTCTAATTTTGCATCGTCGAAACTGATCGACGGTGCTCTTTGACATGCTGAAACAACGACCCCACCGGTAGGCCGGTGGAAACCAAACAAACATAAAAACAACGATGGAAACAAGGATTTTAAAAGTGGTACGCCAGGGCGAGGCCTTCAGCGTACAGAGTTCAAAACAGGAGTCGGGCAGCATTCAGAAGTGCAACATTGTGCTGAAGGAGCTGGGCGGCAAGTTCGAAAACGAGTTTGTGTGCGCCATGCTGGGCAATCTGGCGGCGTGCAGGTTCTACGAAGGTGATGTGGTTGTGGCCACCCTTCGGTTCTCTACACATGAATATCAGGGACAGACATTCCAAGAAATTCTGGCAACGGATATCGTGAAAATTTAAAAAGAAAAACAATTTGAGTTGAGGCAGAGGAGGATCTTCTCGAGTAAATGGCCAAGGAATCTGAATGCTTCTTCTCGCTAAAATCAACTCAAGAAAATGAAAACAATCAGTATTTATACAGAACAAAGTGAACAGACAATGACGTCGCTCGAAATTGCCGAGCTGACAGGTAAGCAACACAAGAACGTGATGCAGGCCATCAGAAATATGGAACCTGCATGGGAGAAAACATGTGGGCTGAAATTTCAGCTGACATCGAGAACCATCGTTCAGCCTAACGGTGGCACGCGTGAGGTTCCTTGCTACGTACTCACCAAGACCGAGTGCCTGTACATCGCCACGAAGTTCAACGACGAGGCGCGCGCGAAGCTGGTGCTGAGATGGCAGGAACTGGAGCAAGAGAGATTTTATTTAGGCACGGACAAGATTATCGGCGAGGGACTGCGCATGCTGAACGAGGATGCAGAGGACACGCTGACGGCGACGCAGGTGGCGAAGACGTTCAACATGACGGTCTTTGACTTCAACGCCGTGCTGCGCGACATGGGCATCCAGTACCGCCGCCACGGCCGATGGAACATCAGCGACGATCTGGCCGACCGTGACTATGTACGACTGAGGACACACGTCAGCTATTCGCTGAAAGGCGAGAAGAAGGTCAAGGTCTACATGACGTGGACGATGGCCGGCCTGCGATTCCTGAACGCAAAACTGGGATACCCGAATTTCTAACAGAAATTACCAAGAAGATTTATTAAGAAACGAATTGCCATAATTAACCATAATTTAACCATAATAAATATTACGATAATTACGGATAATTACGGTCATTCGTTTCCCTAAAATAATTTATTTCGATGAGTGTACATATGATTTATTATAAGGATGGGGCGAAGATGATGCGGCCCGTCCTGACGAGAGAGGAGTATCTGACCTTGCGCAATGGTGGCGAGCAGCAACAGCTGGTAAAGCGCATCCGCAACGGCGAGGACAGCCAGAAATCAAAGCTCCTGCAGATGAACTACAGTTGTTTGCCCAACGAGGACGGCTCGCTGAAAGGCTCGAAGCGGATGAGCACGACGGTGGGTATGGACATCGACCATATCGCAGCGGAGGAGATGCCGAAGGTGAAGGAGCGCATCCTGCAGAAGAAAGACGAACTGAGACTGCTGATGATGGAGGAGAGCGCCCGTGGTGGTGGCTATCATCTGGTGTTCAAGCGTCGTCCTGAACACAATCAGGAGGAGAACCTGAAGTGGGCCAGCGAACTTTTAGGCGTGGAATTCGACAAGGGTGCCAAGGACATCACGCGCGTGTTTTTCACTACTACGGAGCAGGAGCTCATCTACTTAGACGAGGCCATTTTTGAAGTTTCAGCAACGGACTACAGGACTGACAAGACTGATTCCGTTGATAATCCCACTGAAAAAGAGTCCTTAAGTCCTGTAGTCCTTGCAAAAGAATACCCGACGCACTATCACGGCATTCCGTTTACGGACATCATCCGGAAATACTGGGAGGTGAACAACCGCGGCTTTGAGCCTACGCAGGGCGACCGCGACACGCTGACCTATCAGTTGGCGTGCGACCTCAGACATATCTGCGGCAGGAACTTTGAGTGGCTCGACCAGGTGATTCCCTGCTACGACGGGTTCCCACTGGAGGAGAAGCGGGCGAAGATCAAGAGTGCCCTCGCCTCGGAGTTCAACGGGTTCCCGCAGAGGCTACGGAATACATTAAATCTTTTAGCATCGGACGAACACGGACTATCACGGACTGATTGTCTCGATGCTGAAATAGAAGTCCTAGAGTCCTGTAGTCCGTTGCAAAAACTCTCCAAGATGCCGATGGGGGTTAAGGAGAGTATTGATGCGGTAGGGCCGCAGCTGACAATGCCTATAGTGACGGCTATCTGCCCTTGCATCGGCACGCTGGCTACGGGTGTCACGCTCGATGTTCACGGGCAGAAGAAGGGTTTGAATCTGATTGCCTACATCGCTGGTGACTTTGCTAGCGGTAAGGGCGGTATCGACCCTGTGGTGGAGGCCTGGATGAGCGAGGTGGCGGCACTGGACAAGATGTACCAGATGCAGGAGGATGAGTGGCGCGCGAAGAAACGGGCGGCGAAGAATAAGAAGGAGCAGCCTGAGGAACCGAAGCTGCCGGTGCGCTGTCTGACGCTGAACAATACCGTTGCCAATCTGGCCGAGCGACTGGCGAATACGGAGGGCAAGCACGCCTTCTCGTTCACGCCCGAGGCTGACACGGTGGCGCAGAAGTGGAAATCGACCATGAGCGACTTTTCGGTGATGCTGCGCCAGAGCTACGACGGCACGAAGTACGAGCGCGAGGCGCGATCAGCCGATGCGGTGAACGTGCATATCGAGAAGCTGTTATGGAACGTGTGTATGTGTGGTACGCCTGATGCACTGTATCGCGTGGTATCGAACTACACCGATGGATTCCAGAGTCGTATCGCCGTAGCCCGCACGCCTGACAACACCTTTGCGAAGTTGGAGGATAAGCCCTACGTGCTGACCGACCGCCAGCGCGAGCGAATCCAGCAGATAGCGCATCTGTTGCCGCTGATGTACGGCGAGGTGGTGCTGCCGAAGTTGGAGGCAAAGGGTCGTGAGTGGGTGGAGCGCATCCGACTGGAAACGATGAAGAATGACGATAGGACCCGTGCCCGTCAGCGCTTCCGCGTCTGCGTCACGGCGCAAAGAATGACGTGCTGTCTGATGCTCTGCAAGGTGTGCGAGACATTGATTCAGAAGCACGGATTGAATGGTGCCGAAACGAAACTGAAGCAACACCCGAACCTGTGGAAGGAAATGTTGCTGAAGGCGCAGACACCTACGATGCTGGAGGCTTACGATGTGATAGCCGACTCGCTGTTGGAGAACGCGCTCTACTTCTTCCGCGACCGCATCGAGAACGCTTTCATGAGTCGTGACTATGCAGGCGGATTGAATGGTGAGCGACAGAAGCGCGGCAAGAACGACTCTATCTTTGAGCGACTGGACCCGCAGTTCACTTTCGAGCAGGCGATGCAGCAGTCTGTGGCGGTGAAGGGTGCGGGCGTGAACCAGAACACCGTCCGGCAAATGCTGAAGAACTGGCGCAAGCAGGGGCTGGTGTTTCTGACCGACAATGGTCGGTACAGAAAGAATGGATAATTGATAATGGATAATTGATAATGGATAAATGATGAACGTAGAAAACAATCAAGAATGCTTCGTGATGCTCTGGCGGAAGCTGGAGCGCACGAGGCGCCTCCTCGGAGGTCAGTATAAGCGGTATTGCATCCGTAATGTGTTGAAGACGTGGTTCGGGTACGAAGCGAATGATGACTTTATTTGGCAGGTGTGTCACCTGTCGGAGCAGGAAGGCTGGAACGAGTTGCCTGCGCCCTCGCTCTATCCGCGCCAGCATCGTGAACTCTTAAGAGCGATTGTAGCCGTCCGGACGGGCATCAGTTATTACAAGATAGACCTGAAAGCCCTCGACAGTGCTTACAGCATCGCCTTTCCGAACAGTACACCGATTAATGTAAATAAGAAAAAGAGAAAATGAGTAATGTAAGTATGAAACTCAGCGAACACTTGACTTCGTCGAGTGCGGCTGCGCTCAGCCATCCGAGCGAGCTCGATGGCCTTCGCTTAACGCCGCACTTTACGCTTGACGAAATGTGTAAGACAAGTGCGAATTTAGACAACGTGCCCAATGAGGCACAAGTGGAGAATTTGAAGCGCCTCTGTGGGTGGTTGGAGAAACTACGCAGGCGGTATAATCTGCGGTATGTCTACGGGAAAATGGAGCGCTCGGTTTCCCCTCCTGAGTTAGGAGGGGCTAGGGGTGGTCTGAACGAGGGAATGTCTGGCGCTTCTTCAGACCACCCCGCCCATACGGGCACCCCTCCTAACTTAGGAGGGGAAAAAATTACCCCGATAATCATCAACAGCGGGTATAGATCTGAGGCGGTGAACAAGGCCGTGGGCGGAGCGAAAGGCTCGAACCACCTGACGGGGTGTGCAGCGGATATTCGCGTGACGGGCATCGAGCAACTGGTGCGCTATGCCACCATCCTGCTCGACATCAGTGACGAGAGCCAGGAGGACTTCGACGAGCTGTTGCTGGAGCGATCACCAAAGGGCACCTACTGGCTCCACTTCGCCGTCCGTCCCTCAGGCAATCGCCGTAAGGTGAGGCTGATGAATGGGTAGTCAAGTCCGCAGGGTCTGTCTCTTTTGTGCGACAGATTTTGAAGGTATTGGCCTGATTTGTCGCCTCTGGGGGCGATTGTCGCTACAAGTGAGAGAAAAAATCGGGAAATATCTTGGAAATTAAAATAAATCTCCGTAACTTTGTATCGTCAATCAGAACAAACAACATTTGAGCGACAAGAGAATAAAACAGTAAGTTTAACAATTAAAAATTCTAAGATTATGGTAAAGAAGAATGAAAAAGAGAGCTCACGCGCTCTGAACGAGGAAGAGTTGGAGTCTGTAAACGGCGGCGGTGGTGGTGGCAACCGTGGAAGAAGAAAGTATGAAAGCTAATCAACGCACAGAACTTCAGTCTTTTTCAAATAGAAGAGGGTGTGTCAAAATAGGCACACCCTCTTTCATTGCTTTTGGTGATTCCGGCGGGATTCAAACCCACAACCTTCTGATCCGTAGTCAGATGCTCTATTCAGTTGAGCTACGGAACCTTTTCCGTTTTGCGGGTGCAAAGGTACGAACTATTTTTGATTCCACCAAACATTTATCGGACTTTTTTCGAAAAATCTTCCATTTCGGGGGATTTTCGGGGATTTTCGTCAGACAATCACCCGCGTTTTGTGGTAGTTTTCGCGAAATTCGGAGGGACTGCAGTCCTTGCCCATCATGGGCGATATCTCGTGGATGATCGAGCGATCCATCAGTATTTCAGCTCCTTCAGGATCTCGGACATGCGCTGGACGTTCTTAATCTGCATCGGCACGAGCGGCAGACGGAGCACGTTCTGGATGAAGCCCATCTCAGAGAGCATCGCCTTGACGCCTGCGGGGTTGCCGTCAACGAAGAGGAGCGAGAAGAGGTCGGTGAAACGGTGATGGATCTTGCGGGCAGGGTCGTACTCACCGCGCATCTGCAGGCGGATCATCTTGGAGAACTCCTTCGGTATGGCGTTGCCGATGACGGAGATGACGCCTACGGCACCGCAGCTGACCATCGGGAACGTGAGCGAGTCGTCGCCGGAGATGACGTCGAAGTCGCGCGGCTTGTTCTTGATGATCTCGTCGACCTGTTCGAGATTGCCGCTGGCCTCCTTGATGGCGACGATATTCTGGCAGTCGCGTGCCAGGCGGACGGTGGTCTCAGCCTTGAGGTTGACACCCGTGCGTCCGGGGACATTATAGAGTACCACGGGCAGCTGTGTGGCTGCGGCGATGGCCTTGAAGTGCTGGTAAAGACCTTCCTGCGAAGGCTTGTTGTAGTAAGGGCAGACGCTGAGGATGCCGTTGATGCCGCGGAAGTCGCCCGTCTGGAGCTCGTGGACGACGGCGGCGGTGTTGTTGCCGCCACAACCCATGAGGATGGGCACGCGACCGCGCACCTTTTCTACGACGAGATCCTTGATCTTCTGCTTCTCCTCACGGCTCAGCGTCGGTGTCTCACCCGTGGTGGCGAGGATGCAAAGGAAGTCTGCGCCGTTGTCCAACTGGTAGTCGAGCAGCCGCATCAGGGCTTCGTAATCCACCGCGCCATCGGTCTTGAAAGGAGTAATGAGGGCGATACCCAGGCCCTTGAAAATATTGTGTACCATACCATCAATTTTCGAAATCGGGTGCAAAGGTACAAAAATAACCGCAGATTACGCAGATTACACAGATTATTTTTTCATTTTTTCTGCGCAATCGGCGTAATCTGCGGTAATATACAGAAATTATTCAGCTTTGAAGAGATCCTTGATGCCTCCGATGGAGCCGAGCAGGTTGGTGGCCTCGTAGGGCAGATAGACGGTCTTGGTCTTGTCGCCCTCGGCCAGTTCCTGCATCATCTGGATGTACTTCTGAGCCAGCAGGTAGTTGGCGGGATTGGTCGACTTGCCGACGGCCTCGGTGATGAGTTCGATGGCCTTCGCCTCGGCCTCGGCCTTGCGGATACGGGCTTGTGCCTCACCCTCTGCCTCGAGGATAGCCTGCTGCTTGGCGGCCTCGGCCTTGTTGACGATGGCGGTCTTCTCACCTTCGGAGGCGAGAATCTCGGCGGCCTTCTGTCCCTCGGAGGTCAGGATCTGTGCACGCTTGTTACGCTCGGCCTGCATCTGCTTCTCCATGGCGGTGAGGACGGAGTCGGGCGGCGTGATGTCCTGCAGCTCCACGCGGTTCACCTTGACGCCCCACTTGTCGGTGGCATCGTCGAGCACGGCGGAGAGCTTCTTGTTGATGGTGTCGCGCGAGGTCAGCGTCTCGTCGAGTTCGAGCTCACC
>JAEEGH010030647.1_pt1 | contig 10442 bp, 9 predicted proteins | sample 9134181 | NCBI WGS metagenome assembly JAEEGH01 (sample SAMN16246544, study PRJNA631951) | gut metagenome | biome: gut microbiome; feature: rumen; material: DP-attached | host: Bos | place: Iran: Karaj | collected 2018-10 | reverse complement strand
AACTGGTTCCACGCCGGACGGCCGCGTCGCAGGCTTCCCATTCGCGGATGGAGCAGGTCCTGCACAGGGCCGCGAAAAGCTCGGCCCGAGCGCCGCCGTCAAATCCGTCTGTTCATGGGAGCACTATCCGCTCGTCGGCGGTTCCGCCTTTAACATGAAGTATTCCAAGGAGTTACTTGCGACTGATGAAGCCCGCGAAAAGCTGCTCGCTCTCGTCAATGCCTTCATCAAAGGCGGCGGTTTCCAAACGCAAATCAATGTGACCGACAACGAGACACTGAAAAAAGCTATCGCCCATCCGGACGAATATGCAGATCTCGTCGTCCGTATCGGCGGCTACACGGACTATTTTGTCCGCCTCTCCCCCGGCATGCAACAGGAACTCCTTCTGCGAACACAATATACAAATATTTAGCCTTCGGCTAAATGCTTATGGCTAAATGCTAATGGCTTATGGCTTTTGTATAAGGCATTAAGCATTTAGCCATTAGCCATAGGCAATAGGCCATAAGCACCGCCCGCAGGGCGGTTCAATAAGCCTCAAGCGTCCGTTTCAGCCCCGCAAGGAAGGCGATGACATCGCCTTCCTGCGAACCATGCCCGAAACTGACGCGTAACGCGCCGCGCACGATCGCATCGTCAAAGCCCATGCCGCGAAATACATGGCTCAATTCGCCACTTTCCGCCGAACAGGCGCTTCCCGTGCTGATGACGATATTTTCGTTCTGCGCCAAAATCCGCTTCAAAACGGCTCCTTCGTAGCCTTTGAATGCGAATGATGCGATATATGGCGAACCGTCTTTTGGACTCAACCGAACTAATCCGTATTTTTCAAACGGCTTCAGACCATCCCACAGCATCTTGTTCAACTGACGGATCTTATCCATCATGGCGTCTTGTTCGGCACATGCCATTTCCGCAGCGTCCGCGAACATCATGACGCCGACCGTATCCACCGTTCCCGAACGCAAACCGCCCTGCTGTCCACCGCCTAAAATCAATGGCCGCAGTTTGATTCCGTTGCGCACAATCAACGCTCCAACGGATGATGGACCACCGATTTTTCGTGACGAAACCGCCAAGAGATCGATTCCAGCAGAACGCCATGGAATCGACAATTTGCCAAAACTCTGCGCCGCATCTACGAGCAGACGACCGCCACCTTCCGCATCCATTTGTCGACGGATCGACAGCAAATCCTGCACGGAGCCGCTCTCGTTGTTCGCATGGCAGATGCAAACCAGAGAACTTTTCGTTAAGCCATTCTCCGGCAACTTGATACTTCCTTCGCCGTCCACCGTCATCTTGCAACAATGACTGCAAGCTTCCGCCGGTCGCAGCATGGCGGGATGAGCCGCGGCATCGACAAAAATACTGCCCTGTTCATTAAAGCTTCCACGAATGGCCAAATTCAAAGCCTCCGTCCCGCCGCTCGTCCAGACGACATACGCTTCACCATCACGGATGCCAAGACATTGCAACAGACGGTGTTCCGCCTCTTGAATCTTACGACGGCATGCTTCAGACTGCATAGTTCCGCCATGTGGATTCAGTGAATAGTCACGGCAATATTCCGCATAACGTCCTGCTATTACGTCACGAACCAAGCCGGAGGCCGCGTAGTCCAGATAAACCATCGAACGTCTCCTATTTTGGAAAAACGTCGCCTTGCGTATAGAGGCTGTCCGCAATCCGATGATACCGTTGGATGATTTCCATAAAATCGTCCAGCCGTGCATTTACCGACGTCATCTTGCGTTCGTTTTCCTCCAGCATTGCGTCCAGTGTGCGCTGTTTTGTCAATGCCTTTAAAAACGCTTCGCGGGCTTTTTTGAATTCCTTTTCAAAACGACGCATCTTGCCTTCGCGCAACAGTTGCAACGCATCAATGTAAAGCCCCAGCGAATCCTGTAGCATATATGGCGCATCCATCTGCAAGTCCTTGAAACGCTGTTCCAAACGCAGAAAAGCACGCGTATCCGCCTTGTAATCTTCCAGAATTTTCGGAATTTCCTCCAATCGAACACGTTTCAGCGCATCTGGGCCGCTGCCGCCGACCAACGGGACCGTTTCCAATTCCGACACACGCTCCGCAATCATTTCGGCCCCACCTCCGCGATGACGCTGAAGGCTGATAACCGATACGCGATGTTCGTAAAATTCCTGCCGCCCTTTTCCATCCGGATAAAATTTCCCAAGCAGTTCGTCGAAAACCGCCAATGGATCACGTCCCGCACGTTCTCCGCGAAGCATCGTGACAAAAAGATCGGACTGACCACGCCGCAATGTCTCCAAACTCAACAGCAGCAAATCCGAATGGAGCATGAACAGTTCAAACAACGGTCGAAACTCCACGTCGATTCCGCCGCCGACCAACATGTCGATGCTTGGAAACTCCCGCAGCGAATATTGGTTGCGCGCAATCTCGTAGTCCTTCGACATGAGCCCTACGCCGCCCATCTCCTCCACAAGAATGCGATGTGTGATTCCCGCCGCCAGCCAATTCGTGGTCGGCGTCTCACGCTTCCTGTTCCATGATGACGGTTGCGGCTCCTCTTCGCCAGCCACTTTCGGCAATTCCTGTTCACGGCGCATGATCAACGCAACGACAATGGAATGAACGACTTCCACATTGTTCATGTCCGGCCGGAAGCGCACACGCGTATAACTGGTCTTTTCCTCTTCATCCTCTTCGTCTTCAGACGTCGCTTCCACTATCGACAATGTCTTCTGTGGTTGACCGCTAAAGCCCAACAACTTGTCGATGCGTTCGGAACATCTGGAGACGAAAACTCCCACGGCACGGCTGCGCGCCTCCGTCGTCGCCTTCACACGGATTCGACCGGACTGGATGACTTCCGTGTAAAACGTCGCGGCGGGCAGTTGAACGGCCAAAAGCAACAAGCTAATGGCGAATGCCTTGCCTGAGAGAGAGTTATGCATCAGTTACCGTATTGTTTCATCATCGCCTCATCAGCGTCGAGAACTTTCTGGCGACGGGCCGCGCGATCCGCCGCGAAACGCTCCGCCAACGCGGAATCGTTCAACGCCAAAATCTGAATCGCCAACAGGGCGGCGTTTGTCGCACCGCCACTACCGACGCCAACCGTCGCAACCGGAATGCCACCAGGCATTTGCACCGTCGCCAATAAAGCGTCCATTCCGTTCAAGGCCCCGCCTTCAACCGGAATGCCGATGACCGGCAGAATCGTATGAGACGCGCAAACACCCGCCAGATGCGCCGCGCCGCCGGCCGCCGCAATGATAACGCGAATCCCCTTCGCCGCCGCGCCGCTGATATATTCCTTTACGACGTCCGGCGTCCTATGTGCGGACATGACACGGACTTCGAACGCTACGTCAAGTTTCTTCAGCGTATCCAGGCAGGATTGGATTTTCGGCAGATCGGACGAACTGCCCATCAAGACGGCTACTTGCGCCATTTTCATTTCCTTTGTCTTTTACGGCACGGCATTGGGTGAACCTATGCCATGTCCATTGATTTTCATTTTTCCACGATGCACCTCTCATTTTCCCCCATCATGCTAATATACATCATCTGGAACGCTTAACAAGAAAATAACACATCTTGGTATGTTACCACAACTACCACGAAACAGCCATTGACAGCAAATGGAAATCTTAATGCGATATTAAAAGTGCTTTGGTTGAAAATCTTTTTTGCCATGTTATCTTTTACATTTATTCATATATATGGATACATGGGATGAACGTTCACATGAATGTTTTTTCCAAATCCCATGCAAGATTTTCGCTTTTTTAGCGTTTATTGGTCAAATGACCAACCATAAACGCCCATTCCATAATCTATCCATGCACCGTTTCAACAAGAGACATCTTTTCACGCTGACCGAAGTCATGATTGCCACAGTGGTACTCGGCCTCGCTGTCGCCGCCACTGCCGCCATCGTGTCAGGTGCCCAATCAACCGTCATCAAGGCGGAAAACAGATGGGCGCGGCAGCATCTGGCGTCAAACGCCACCGAATTCTATCTGATGGCGGGCCCATACGGGCAATTGCCTGCAGACATCCTGCCGGAAGGCTTCTCCGCCTCCTGCCAGCTTCTGGAAGTCGATGATATCCATGAAGATGCGATGGAAGCCATCAGCGGATGGATTATCGGTGAATACATGATCGAAGTCTTTGACAAAGACGGCAACCGGATGACAAAGACGCATGTGCGGAAGATCCTGAAGGAGGATGACTTCGAATGAAATTCCGCCGCCGTCCGTTCACACTACTGGAAGTGCTCATCGCCTCGACCATCTTTCTCGGCCTCGCCATCGTCCTCTTCGTCTATGCGGGGCAGACGACGCAATCGTGGTCCAAATTGCAGGTCCGCCGCAACCAGTTGAACGAACTTCTCGCGCTGGACCGCGCCATCGACACGGTTCTGCCGAACATCATCCCCTTCACATGGCCGGATCCGGAAGAAGAAACCATCGTGGAGGCCCCCGTCATCGTCGCACTTCCGGACATGCTCCGTTGCGCCTTCCTCCACCGCCTCAACGATGCGGACGAAGGTGCCATCCGTTTCGCCGAATTCTCCATAGAAGACGATAATCTCGTCTTGAACTACGCGGATCGTCCATTCTTCAACTGGGAGGATGTCCGCGACATCCAGCATACCTCCATTCTGGCTACGGATGTCGAATCCATTTCTTTCCAATATGCGGACTTCGATGACGACGACACCCTTGATTGGTCCGAACGGCTCATCTGGACGGACGAATGGGAGACGGAGGAATCCGAACGGACGGACGCCCCGCTCGCCATCATTATGACCGTTAATTGGAAGGATGGCCGTAGCGAGACATGGATGCGCCGTACCATGGGCAACAGCTACCGCGAACGTTTCGGGAAATGGGAAGCGCCGGATGAAACAACCAACTGATTCCCAATAGTATAGATTAAAATGAAAACACCTCAAGAGACACATTCAGACAACCAAGACGGCATGGCCCTCCTGCTTGTTTTGGCCGTCCTCGCGGCGACCACCATTCTGGCCGCCCACATGATGCTCGTCTCCGAAACCGTCGCAAAGGACGCCAAAGTCGCCGCTATCACGAGCGAACTCCGCTTTCAAGCGGAATCAGCCGCGGACATGGGGCTCTGGATGCATCTTACGGACCGCCGCCTCTTTAGCGACCGCACGCTCGGCGTCGATCTCTCCGACCGTGAAGCAACGTCAGATTTCGAACCATGGATGATGGATCGCCGCGAACATCTCCTCTATGACGACACATGCCAAGTCTTCATCGGAGATGCCCTCAAATCCATTTCCGTCACCAACATCGATTCCGTCAAAAGCGGCATCGACATTGATGATTCGGACGCGCTGGACATCGCCAACGAATTCATCGACATCTACAACGACTACGTTGACAGCAACGATCTTACTAATCTCTACGGCAAAGAAGCCGACGACTACGCGAACGACGGCTATCCCACCCTCCCACGCAATGATACGATGCAGTTCCGCGCCGAAATCTACTGGCTGGAAAATTGGCAGAACGTCATCACCAGTGAAATCACGATCATCCCGCCGCCCGGCATCACCATCAATACGGGCTCATCATCCTCAGGAGGATCTTCAGGCAGAACACCTTCAACTGGTTCAAGAAGCGGTTCATCCAACACTAAAATTCCCTTCTTCACCGCATCCGAACAGGATTTCATCAATCAGATCACAGACTTGTCTGACGCCGATCTGCAGGCCATTTTAGACGCGCGTAATGCATGGACTCTCAATGCAGTCCCTCTTGAAGAATCGCTTGATGCGGATCTTCTTTACAATGTCAAAAGCAAGTTTTCCTTCGACGAATCCAACTACGCGGAAATCACGGCCACGGCCACAGATCCATCTGGTGAAATCCGCGTCGTGCGAACCGTCACACGGGAGGTCAACATGAGTAGCAGCTCAATCTTCGCGGACCGTGCGCAGGAAACCTTCTCTATATGGGAAATCCGTAATGAATAAAAAAATCCTCAATCAAGGCAATAAACGCGAGAAATCGACGTTTATCATAATGTAAGTACAAAACAACCCGTTCTTCTCACCGACAAACAGACAAACAAACATGCCTCACTTCGCACGAAATTCATGCATTGCATACACTTGGAACGAAGATGGCGATTGCCGCGCCGTTATGGTTACCCGTTCCGGCGACAAGTGCAAAATCGCCAAACTCGTGAACGCCAAGGCGGATCAAGACACCTCCGTCGCGGAAGTTCTCGCGAATACCGCAAAGTCACTGAACGCAAAGGACGCTGCTTTCACCGTCGCCGCCGGTCTCGGCTATGGTTGGGATATGGCGGACGTCACCATGCCGAACCTCCCTCCGGAGGAACTCCGCAACGCCATCGCCTTCGAACTGCGCAAGCATACGCCGCTTTCGCTGGACAAAATCCGCTGGGGCTACCGTTCAACGATCACCAAGCAGGATAAAAAACAAGGCAACCGCACACGCATCATCTATATCAAAAGCGAAATTTTCGACAAATGGACGGCTAATGTCTCCGCTCTAGGCCAGTTGGACATGGCCATCCCTCCCGCCGCGACATTGGATCCGCTGTTTGAAGACGCAGTCGTTACAATTCCAGATGGCGGCGGCACCGCCACTGCCTATGCGCCTTCGCCGGAAGGTCGCTTGGCATCAACGGTTTCCACCGATGATCTGACGTTGGATAAAGCTCTTCCGGGCGATTTCATCAAATGGAATGAACTCGAATCACTGCCGAAAGAAGAACAGATGGCCTACATTCCCGCCGTCGTTCTCGCCGTATATGGTCTGACGTCCGCCGCCGGACACGACACGGCCGGCATGCTGCCGTTGCCGCCTGCCTTGAAGCCGCGCCGAAACGTTTTCATGACACTCTGTGCAACCCTACTTTTGGCCGTATCCGTACTTGCGTTGGTCATCTATGCCGTCATCAGCCTCCAAGGCCGTAGTAACCAGATACGCGCATTGGAAAAGGAACTCAAAAAGGTCAATGCTGAACTTGACACCATTCAGAAGCAGATCAAGCCTGAAAAGCAAAAGGCGATTGTCGAACTTCGGAAGGAAATGACAGATGTCACGCCCAATATCCCGCCGTTGCCGTTAGTCCTTCTCGATCTTTCAAAATCCATTCCTTCGCCGGCTTGGCTGTCAGGCAATTTCACATGGGATGAGGGACTGGTGAAATTCACATTAGAAGAGCCCGTGACGGATCCAACGCTTACCGCAACCATTGATACGCAAGAGCTTCTGGACATCATTGAAGACTCTCCTTATATTGGAGACGTCCGTGGTATTAAATCCAATTACGATGCGCGTAACAGCAAGCGTACACGCGATTTCGACATGAACGCGCGTTATGATTCCCCTTCCGAGGCCGAACGTGCCAAGCAGCGCAATCAAGAACGTGCCGAAGCCGCACGCCGCAAAGCCGCCGAAGAGCGGAAAGCCAAAGAAGAGCAAATGAAGGAGGAAGCTAAACAAGATGCGGACGATCAGTCGCAGGATGCTGACGACGGGAGAACAAATACGCCACGTTCTGTAACCAGTCCTTCCCATACAAGACGCTCTGGCTTCTCGCCAAGAGGTTCTGATCGCCGTGGCGGATTCACCCGTCCACAAAACGGCGGCGATTTCAATCGTCCTCCGCAGAACGAAGGCGACGATTTCGGACCGGGTCAGCCGCCGCCGGGAAACGACGGTTTCCAACCGCCGCAACAGCCGCCTGAAGGCATCAACTTCCCGCCCGCTCCAGGAGGCCGCGATGGTGGCCAAAACGGAAATGGCTTTAATCCGCAGAACTTCCCCGGTGAAATGCCCCCCGCGCCGCCTATGGATAATACTCGCAATATTCGCACACGGTAGTACACAGCTACCTATAGGATAAACGAACATGGCAACAACCGCAAAAAATCAAAAGAACCAATTGGTCGTACTACTCGTCTTGGTGGTCGTCTTCATCTGTTTTCTCGCCTACCAATTCCGTGGTATCGTCAAGCTTCCTACCAAATCACGCGTCGTTCAACTTCAGAAAAAACTGAAAGACGCGCAGGAGAATCTCGCGATCGCGCAGCAGGACAAAGAGGCGTTTGAGCAGGAAATCGCCGAACTGCGCACGCTTTCGGAACCATTCTGGGATCCAAGCAACCAACGCGCCATCGAACAGGAAGTCCAGCTCCGTTTCGAAGGCATCGCGCGTGATGCCAAACTCACTTGGAAAAACGTCAAGGCGCAGAGGACTAAGAGCAACTTGCGCAACAACATACAGGAAGTCGAAGTCCGAATGGACATTGATTCACTGACCATGCAGGATCTCGGTGTCTTCTTTGAAAAAATCGAAGAGTTCATGAGCCGGACACACCGTCGCTTCTACTGGTCAAATTTCCGTCTCTCGACAGCCCCTGTACGTATAGCACGTATGCCCGGCCCCCCTGGAGGACCTGGCGGACCTGGCAATATGCCACCACCAGGAGCGGCTGGGCCTGCGACCTCCACTGGCGCCGCCTCCCGCACTTTGAAACTACAGATGACTGCAAAGGCCTATGCGCTTTCGCCCGAAGCCTCCGAATTCATCCTTTCCAACGGCATGACATCCATGCCAGCAACTAAAGGAGCCACTACAAAATGAGTACAATTGCTTGGATTGTCATCAATGCCGTCCTATTAGGATCCGCTGTTGTCTCCGTAAAGCTTGCCAAAGACTTGCCGAAGGAGCTAAAGAACGAACAGCAGCAGCTTCTTGAACCGGATAAGCATAGTGCCAAAAAGTCGGCCCAAAAGGAACCTGTCAAGGATGCCAAGTCTCCCAAGACCGCGAAAACCAGCCAACCTGAACAGAACGCTCCCCAAATTCGTATGGGCACATTAGATGACATATGGAAAAAATCACTTTTTAATCCAGACCGCACGGAGCTCGTTGAAACGGAAACTCCACAGGAAACCGAACCAGTTCAGGCTACAAACTCTGAACTTGAGCTTGGCGGTATCGCGCAGCTCGGCAAGACACCAGTCGCAATTATCCGTCAAAAGCAACAGCAACGAGGACGTGGCGGACGGCCGGGGCCGGGCAATAACAATAATAACAATCAGTTCGGACGGCCCGGTATGGGCAACTTCGGCAACAATAATAATATGATGGGCAATCGTTTTGGTGGACGTCCGGGTATGCCTCCGGGTATGCCAGGAATGCCACCATGGATGCAACAGCAACAGCAGCAACAGCAACAACAGCCACAACCTCAAGGCAAAAAGATTTTCCGCATTGGCGATACCATTAATGATACAGGCTACACGTTGAAAGATATTTTACCGGAAGAACGCGCATGCATTATCACGCGAAACGGCAGGGACGAAAAACTCACCATCGAGTTCGGCGATACGCAGAGCGCAAGCCGCAAGCAGGATGCCGTCAATTACCAGAAGGAAGTCATTGCGAAAGCGGAGGCCGCCGCACGGCAGAATCAAAATCAAAACAATCAGAATAATCAGAACCGTTGGCAAGATCGCCGCCGTATGATGATGGGCGGTGGAAACATGCCCGGCGGAATGGGCGGAGGATTCCGCCCTGGAGGATTCGGCGGAGGCATGCCTGGCGGCGGAATGATGCCCGGCGGATTCCGCCCAGGCGGATTCGGCGGCAACAACAACGGCACGAACAACAACCAGCCTGGCGGCAACCGTGGCGGATTCGGCGGAAACGGCGGCGGATTCGGCGGAAACGGCGGCGGATTCAACCGCGGCGGTGGCCCTGGCGGAGTACGCTAATCCATTCAACCATGTCCATTCATGACGTCGCCTCAAGAAAGACGCCACTGATAATAGAAACAATCATACATTATATACTGAGAAAGGATTCATCCAACATGCGAATTGCCTTGAAACTGAAACACGCCGTCCAGGCCTTCCTGCCTGTCGCCCTGCTCGTCACGTTCACCGGCTGCCAAACCGTGCAGACGGACGAAAATGCAGAAGCCCAACAGCAAAAACCACTTCCGTTCTACAAACTGAGCGTGCCGAAAGCCGAACTCATCGACGACAGCCCGCTTGAAGTAGAGGAAATGGAAACAAAACAGACTGAGGAAATCAAGCGGGAAGACGTTCCCTCCCGTCCGCAGACCGCTCGCGACACGTCGGCCGCGTCCTCCGACTATCCGGACAATCTCATCAAAGGCATCACCGCTCCGGATACCAAACTCAATGTCAATCTGCAATTTGACGCAAGCACCATTGACGAAGTGGTTGCCGCCTTTGCCCATGAAGACCTCTTGAACTTCAGCTTCCTAGTTGATCCAAACGTCAAAGGTGCCATCACGATGTCCGTCGTCGCCGAACTCACGGCCCGCGAAGCATGGGAAACCTTCGAACATATCCTTTGGCTTTCAGGCGCTTACGCATCCAAGAAGCCAGGATTCATCCATATC
>JAEEGH010030646.1_pt1 | contig 10442 bp, 6 predicted proteins | sample 9134181 | NCBI WGS metagenome assembly JAEEGH01 (sample SAMN16246544, study PRJNA631951) | gut metagenome | biome: gut microbiome; feature: rumen; material: DP-attached | host: Bos | place: Iran: Karaj | collected 2018-10 | reverse complement strand
CGTCAGTGGAACCTCGTCGACAATCCCGACCTGTGCTCCCACTGGCTCGGCGACTTCGACCGCAAGATGTTGGAGGTCATCAAGAGTCAGAAGAACTTCCAGGCAACGCCCGTCACCGAGATATGGCACGACGACGGCGACCAGGTGCTCTGCTTCATGCGCGGCGACTTGGTGTTTGTGTTCAACTTCTCGCCGACGAGGTCGTACACCGACTACGGTTTCCTCGTGCCCACGGGTTCCTACGACGTGGTGCTCAACACCGACTCGAAGGACTTCGGCGGCAACGGCTTTGCCGACGACACAATGACTCACATCACCAACTTCGACCCGCTCTATGTGCAGGATAAGAAGGAGTGGCTCAAACTCTACATCCCTGCACGTTCGGCAGTCGTACTGAAGAAGAACTAAGTTCAATGAACTACAATCATTCAATCAAGAACGATAGCACCGTCACCATCAGGGTGATGTGTGCTGTCGTTTTTGTTGCATTCTCCTTTCTGTGGCTCTATTATTTTCAGGCCGACACGCTCTCTGTCGCCCAGCATGCGCTGAGCCACGGACAGACTAATTACAACCGTTTGGTGGGAGCTGTGGTGATAACCCTTGTCCTGCTGCTGTTGCAGCTGGGCGTTTATAGTATCACCCGTCTGCAGAAGTATAGCCACGCCTTCACCTATTTCCCGTCCATGCTTGTGCTGGCTGTGCTGACCTCGGTCGATCCCGACATCGACCGCCATTTCTCCTTTGGCTCATGGCTGTGGCTTTTCCCGTTGCTCTTGGTGTTGTGGGGAGGCTTTATCTGGCTGGCAAAGTCCGTTCAGGCTTACGAGCCGACTGCAGAGTCGGGGTTCTTCTCACGTCGCATGTGGGTCAACGTGCTGACCTTGGCGCTGATGATGTGCGGCGTGGCGGTTGCAGGCAACACCAATGCCGTCTTCCATTTCCGTACACACGTCGAAACAGCATTGCTGGACCGTAATTTTGACGAAGCCCTGCGTGTAGGCAAACGTTCGGTGGAAACCGACGGCAGCCTCATGATGGTGCGCATGTATGCTCTTTCACGCGATGGGCAGTTGGCCGACAGACTGTTTGAGTATCCGCTCGTACCCTCAGCCGATGCTATGTTGCCCACAGCTGGCGACCAAATCCGCATGATGATTTATCCCATCGACAGCCTTTACCGTCATCTGGGAGCCATACCCCGTCGACCCATGCAGCCCATGGAGTATCTCACAACCATCCTGCGTACCCGTCAGGCCAAACCTGCCGCCATCGACTACCTGCTGTGCGGTTATCTGCTCAACAAGGACCTCGACGGCTTTGTCCGGCAAATAGGCAGTTATTATGCCATCAACGACAGCCTCCCGCGTCATTATCGCGAGGCGCTGGTGCTCTACACTCATCTGCGCAGTCATCCCTTCGTCGTCTATCACGACCCCATCTTGGACGTTGACTTCGAGGATTTCCGCAAGTTAGAGGCACTCTATCCTGACGAGAATGAGCGGAAGAACAAGGTCATGGAGCATTATGCCAATTCCTATTGGTATTACTACTCTTACCTCTGATTTATACAGGAATCTTGTCGATGCGCTTCTGATGGCGACCGCCCTCAAACTCGGTCGTGAAGTACTCGTCCATAATCTTGCGGGCCATCTCCTCGTCGATGAAGCGGCCAGGCATCACCAGCACGTTGGCATTGTTGTGTTGGCGGATGAGGTGCGCAATCTCAGGAATCCAGCACAGGCCGGCGCGTATCGACTGGTGCTTGTTCAGTGTCATGTTGATACCCTCGCCGCTGCCGCAGATAGCAATGCCGGGATACACCTCGCCCTGCTCTATGCCGCGTGCCAGCGCATGGCCGAAGTCTGAGTAGTCACATGAATCCTCGGTGAACGTGCCGTAGTCGATGTACGGCATTCCTTTCTCCTCCAGATACTTCTTTACGAACTGTTTCAATGCAAAGCCTGCGTGGTCGCTGGCAATGCCTACTGTCTTTACATTCATCATCTTTCTATAGATTAATAGTATTTGTTTGCAAAGATAGTGTTTTCCCACGAAACTACAAAATCTTTCCACCATTTTATTTGAGCTCCCCATGATTCCCCTTTCAGCCATCATTCTCTACTTTGTCAATTATTTTCGCATACCTTCCAAATCCCCCAAACCCCTCTGAAACGCCCCCAAAACCGTCCTCTGAGTTTCCCTAGGGTAAAGTCGGAGTTTACCCTAGGGAAACCCCCAGTTTACCCTACTGAAACCCAGGGTTTGCCCGGAGCAAACTTTCGGCCCCAAATAGCCAAATTCTTAGTGTAAATAAAATTTACGATTAAAGGTGCTGGCTTGACAGAGCGGAGTATACCTGCGATTATATTAAATAATGTGTATTATTTGCTTCTGTCTCTATTATTATCGCAATAAATTCGTATATTTGTACGCAAAATAATGACCGTATAGTACAAAGCAGTTATGGAAGCAATATCCTATCGTCCACGCAATGCGGGCCACGATTATTTTGGTCGCGGAACCTATTTGATTACACTTGTTGTGAGTGGACGCGAGCGTTTGCTTTCTCATTTAGCGACGGATGCTGGTCATAACAAATTGGCGGGGCGCGAATGCCTTGTGCTCACACCACTTGGCGAGGCCATACAGAAGGCATGGCAGCAGATACCCGTCCTACAGTCATCACATGGCAATCATGTTGTGGTACATGCGTGCGTATGTATGCCCGACCATTTTCACGGAGTCATCGAAGTATTGGAACCCATGTCATGGAGCCTGGGCGATATCATTCAGGCCTTCAAGGCTTTCTGTACCAGTTGCTGGCAGCAGGGACTGGGGCTTCCTTCCTCTGTTAATCGACCGATATCGGCCGATTGCATGAGCGATGGTGCGCCCGCTTGGTTGCGCCAGAAGGCAGCCCTGCATAGTAGTGAAGGAGCCTTGGTGCGCAGCCTGTCGAAAAAGCAGCGTCAGGAGTACTACACCTTTGTGGGACGCCAACTACGCCCGCTTTTCGATGACAATTACGACGACACGGTATGTCTCGACGACCGTCATCGTCAGGCGATGATAGCATACGTGCACGACAATCCGCGTCGTGCCCTGTTACGGCGCCTTTTACCTGATGTATTGCGCCGCTGCTTACATGTCCAGATAGGTCAGCGCAGTTATGGTGCTTTCGGCAACCTTTTCCTGCTAAGATGGCCCCGAAGAGTGCAGGTGATGTGCCACCGTCGCCATCCCGTGAGCCGTCTTCCCTATGAGCAGACCGATGATTACGCCAGTGATCGCAGCCGATGGGAGGCTGCCATTATGGAGGGCTGTTCAGTCATTGTAACTCCAGGTATATCGCGCGGTGAATCGCTGATGAAGAACGAGTGTCTCGAACGTGGCTTTCCGCTGATACACTTGCAGACGACGCCCATCGGGCGTTACTGGAAACCAGAACGGAAGCGCTTTGAGGCTTGCGCACGTGGCTCACTGCTCATACTGGCCCCATGGGATATCGACACGATGGATGGCGTAAACGGCATACCTGCCGACAGCGATTACAGCCGATTTCACAACCTCAATACTCTGGCTGCTGAGATATGCGCTTTCGACGGTGAGGCGAAGATAATAGCAGACAAACGATAATAAAGAATCCGTGCCAAAAAAAGAAGAGACGAAGTCTTTGGGGGCTTCGTCTCTTTTCTATAGTCTCTACGAGTTGTTGTATCAGTTCACACGCGAGAAGGCAGGCTGGTCGGTTACTTCCTCCTGTGGCTCGTCAACGTTGACGAACGTGGGCTTCTCAGTGGGGTTGTCTTCCTTGTCGCACGCTGTGAGTGCCATCAGGCCCACGAAGGTGCATATCAACAGTTTTGCTTTGTTCATAATGCTATAATTTTTACTGTTATTGTTTACTTCACAAGCACTTTCTTGTTGTCGCGTATGTAGAGTCCCTTCCGAGGTGATGCCACGCGCTGTCCCTGCATGTTGTAGGTGGGAGCGTCGAGCGTCGAACGCTGAACGTTGTCGATGCTGGTGGCGTCGTTGCCCGTCAGGCTGTAACCACGGGTGGTGGCCACTGCTGTGGGTACGCAGAGCCATGCGCGGTGGCCCTCAATCTGGAAGGCGGCACCATCGGCTGCACCCCAGTACCATCCGAACTTGTTGGCCATGTCGGAGCCTGAGTGACCAAAGGTGAGCTTGTAGAACAGGCAGTTGTCGCCGAAGGTCAGGGTGGCCTCGTCGCTGCCGTTCAGCAGATTGGCACCGCCATAGATGGCAGCTGCACGTGTGGAAGTCAGGGTGTACTCGCCGCCCTGTCCGTCGTTGGTCTTGAGCATGACGGCTGTAGCGGCGGGAATAATGCCTTCGAGCTGACTGTACTCCAGGGCGTCCTCAGTGGCACTGGTGACGACGTAGGCCTCCATGCCCTCGGGCACGAGGTAGCTGGTCTGCGAGTCGAAGAAGGTGGCATAGCCTACGCTGGCCACGTTGACGGTGGTGTAGGTGGGCACGTAGCCGGCCTCGCCGAATCCGCCCATTGCGTTGGCAGCGCGTACACAGTACTCAGCCTCCGTGTTGTCGACGGTGTAGGCAGGCGTGGTGGTGATGGCGACGACGACACCGTCCTTGATGACTGCCCAGCACTGTGCGTCGGCTGCGGCATCCCAAGTCAGCTGGTTGCCTTCGAGCTTGACGTTAGCGGGAGCTGCCGCCTGCTTGGCGAGGGCAGCGGGATTCCAGTCGGTGAACATCTTGTCGTAGTCGAAGGCACTGGCCTCGTCGGCGCTGAGGATGGTCTGGAAGGCTCCACCAAAGGAGTTGATGGTATTGGTAGCGGGCGTGATGTCGTTGCCAGCGGCGTCCACAGTACCATACTCGCCAAAGAGCTTCGGGTCCTTATTGTTCATGCCCTTCTCAATCCAGCGGGTGCTGATGATGGTGGCAGCAGCATTGGCATCGAGCGTGGTGTTCAGGTAGACGCTGATGGGGTTGTTCTGCCAGGTACGTCCGAAGTTCCAAGTGCCCTTGCCGTTAGCCAGGTCGACCACCGTGCAGCCGTCGAAGACGTAGCCGAACTTAGTGTTGGTGGTAGGAGCCACGATGGTGCGGCTGCCACTGCCGTTGAGCGCACGAGGTTCGAGCGATAGGGTGGTGTTCTGGAAGCGTATGTCGCCACCGCCGCAGATGAAGTCCACGGTGCCGTGTATGTCGCACGTCTCCCAGTAAGCCTGCTGGCTGCTGTTCGAGCTGTAGTATGTGTCCTGATAGGAGAGCAAGCGCACGTTCTTAGCAATGGTTCGCGTGCCTGCATCCTGCAGCGCGGCAGCACGTCCGGCTGAACCAGCATTGTAGTAGTCGAGTGCGTTCTTCAGCGTCAGGTCCTGCATGTAGAGGTTGGTGCCACTGACATCGAGCAGGTCGGCCTTGCCGAGTCCCTCAACGCTCTTGTCGGGCGCGGTGACGATGATGGTCTTGTCCATCGACTGTCCGATGAGCGAGATGTTGTGGCCGCTGATGGCGGTCTTCACCGTGGCGTCGAGGTCGTAGGTACCGTCGGGCAGGAAGATGAACGAGCGCTGAGCGTCCTTGCTTGCGTTCATGCCGTTGACCACTTCAATCACGTCGATGAGACTGCTGGCGTCGCCAGCCTTGACGAAGTACCAGTTGCCCTCGTTATCGAAGTTAACCTCGGAGGTGTTGACAATCTTCATGCCGTGTATGTACATCTCGCCGCCGCACTGCATTTCGAGCGTCAGTGTGCCAGGCGTGCCCTCATAGTTGAATACGGTTGTTCCGCCGTCGCCCTCAGCAATGCCGTCGAGCGTGCCCAGTGTCTCGCCGTCCTTCGTCACGACGATGCCCGTGCCAGAGCCATACTGGCAGAGTGTCACAGTGATGGTAGCCTTCGGACCAACGAGCAGGTCAACCTTGTTGCCGTTCTTGAAAGCCCAGCCGTGCTGAGCGTCGTGCCAGTAGAAGCCGTCGCCCGAGGGGTTGAAGGCCTCGTGGTCTTCGGCAAAGAAGAACTTGTCGGCCAGGTCGAAGATGTACTTCTTGTGGGTGCTGGCCTCTTCAATCTCGGTCTGGATAGCGTAGAGCTTGGTGTTGGCCGTGATAACGTCGGCAGTGGTGAACTTAGCGCCCAAGACGCCCTGTTTGAACCAGCCGCGAGCCTTGTAGCCTTCCTTCGTAGCAGGAACAGCGTTAATATCGGCGGCAAACTGGCCGATGGCGGCATCCTTCTCGACAGTCTGCTTGGCAATCACGCTGCCATCCACACCGATGTACTCAAGGGTGAAGTCGGGTTTATAGACCACGTTCAGTACGTAGTTCATCACCGTCTCGCCGGCACTCATCGGAATGGTGACGGTGCAGGCAGTCTCGTTGCCGTCGTAAGTAATCTCGCCCAAGTCGCCGCTCGACGGGGTGACGTCGGTCAGCGGGTTAGCTGTGCCAACCATAGCCTCAGCCTTCGGCAGTTCGAATGTGGCCTCATAGCTCTCGCCGAATACATCCTCGACGGCGTACTCCTTGCCGTTGACCTTGAACGAAGCCAGTACGGGCACATCCTTCTCAGTGCCGTTCAGAGTACCCTCGATGACAATGTCGGCAAGACCAATCTGCTTGCCTGCCTGCAGGTGATAGAGGAAGAGCTTCAGTCCGCATGCACCTTCGCCAGGTGTTGCACCTTCGATGTCGTAGCTCTTAACGGTGTTGACACCTGAGTTGTTGCGCTCAGGCTTGATGCCTGTTTCCAGTTCAACCAGCGTTCCGTCAGGATTCTGCCAGTAAGCATCAATCAGACCATTATCGGTACCAAAGCGGTTGGCCTTGAATGACACCTTGGTGGGCGTGAAGCTGAAGCCTGGTTTAGGAGTGAAGAGGAAGCGTACGGCATCATCATCAGTCAGATTGTCGTTGTGCTGGTCAACAGGAGTCAGGCGGGTTTCCTTCGTGTCAGCGTAGGTCTGGCTGTCCTGAACGCTCCAGTTGCTGCCGTGTGAAACGCTGCTGTTCATGAAGTAGTCGTCATTCGAGAACGTAGCCTTCTGTCCCTCAGTGCCCTCGCCGAACGGGTAATTGATGGCGACAGCCTCGTTGTCGAGGGTGATTTTCTCCTTCGGAGCATACAGCACGACGGAGAGGCTGAGATAGTAGTTGTTGTTGTCAGCAGAGGTCACAGCCACGTAGCCAGCCTCGGCGTCGCTGATTTTGGCCTTGTAGGTGTTCTCGTCGGTCATAATCTCGTTGCTGGTGCCGATGGTGTACTTGGAGTAACCAGGGTAGCCCTTGATGGTGATGAGGTCGCCAGCGTTCTTCACGGGAATCTTGAACGAGGCACCCTTACCCACCTGGATGTTGTTGCCGTTGTTACGGAACGAGGCACCGTTGGCCTCGACGGTCATCACGATGTCCTCGGACTCAACAGACTTCACGGTGCCGGCCTCGGTCTTGCCCGAGAGAGCCATTGTCTCGTTCATCACGCTTGTGTTGCCGTAATCCCATGTGGCCGTGATGTCGGGAATGGGGTCGGCAATCTTCACCAATGCCACGTAGGGGCAGTAGCTCATGCCAGTAATGGTGAGCGTGGTGGCAGGGCCGCTGTAGGTCAGCTCGGTCACGTTCGAACGGTCGTTCTTCCAGCAGGCGGTAGCAGGTGTAGTAGTGGCTACGGTCTGGCCATCGCTGTTGGTCACGACGATGTCGCTGCTGCTGTAGGTACACTGGCCGACCAGAATCTTTACCGCTCCAGGAACGGGAACAACCACCTTGAGGTTGGTGCTGCCGTGGTCGCTGTGGAACTTGCCGCTGACAGTGGCAACGGAGTTGGCATCGCCCTCAGCCACGCGGCTGACGGTACCGTCCTCGGCCACAGCCACGCCGAAGATGAACGGGGTGTACTGGGTAGCCTTCTCCTCATCCGTGAGCAGCGTACCATCCTGGTTGTTGACGATGACGGCGAAGTCCTTGTAGGGAGCAGGCTCCACGTACGTCTTCACAGCCACGTAGGGACAGTAGTCCATACCGGTGATGGTGAGCGTGGTGGCGGGACCGCTGTAAACCAGTTCCGTGACGTTCGAACGGTCGTTCTTCCAGCAGGCCTGTCCGGGAGTCTTCGAGGCTACGGTGGCGCCGTCGCTGTTGGTCACGTAGATGGTCTTGCCACTGTAGGTACACTGGCCGACCAGGATCTTGACTGAGCCTTCCACGGGTACCACGACCTTCAGGCCAGTGCATCCGTGATCGCTGTGGTACTTGCCACTGACGGTGGCTACTGACGATGCGTCACCGGCAGCCACTCGGCTCACCGTGCCATTGTCGGCAACGGCCACGCCGAAGTTGATGTCGGTGCCCTGCACCTGTTCGTCACTGGTCAGGAGCGTTCCCTCCTGATTGTTGACGATGACGGCAAAGTCCTTGAATGTGCCGGCCCGACCTACGGTTGCGAGCATCAGCAACAGACACATTGCCGCCATTCTTGAATAGAATACTTTCATCATAACTTGAATTGTTTTTTGGTTAATAAGTGAAATCTGCTACAAAGGTAAGAAATAATCCGTTGCGTTTGTCTCGGGAGCCATTCTTTTTGAACGTAATCGTTTGCGTTGCCGTTGGGATGGCGTAAAAGTTGACGAATAATTTTGCCGTTTAAGAATATGTTATTAACTTTGCAGCGCAAAAAGTATTGAAGATGACACGAGAAGAAGACATCAGGAAGGCCGTGGAGGTGATGCGGAAGGGTGGGGTGATACTCTATCCGACGGATACGGTGTGGGGCATCGGGTGCGACGCCACCAATGAGGAAGCCGTGCGCAAGGTGTACGACATCAAGCAGCGGGACGACTCGAAGGCACTGATCTGTCTGGTCGACAGCGATGCCCGTCTGCAGCGCTATGTCCGCGATGTGCCCGATGTGGCGTGGCAGATTATCGACTGCTGTGACCGTCCGACGACCTTGATACTCGACGGGGCCGTCAATCTGGCGCCGAATCTCATAGCCGAGGACGGCTCTATCGGTATCCGCATTACGCAGGAACCTTTCTCGAAGGAACTATGCTACCGCTTTCAGAAGGCGATAGTCTCGACATCGGCCAACATCAGCGGCGAGCCTGCGGCACAGAACTACTGCGACATCGACCCTCGCGTGATTGAAGCTGTCGACTATGTGTGCTGGAGCCGTCGGCAGGAGCATAAGCCTCATACGCCGTCGAGCATCATCAAGCTGGGACGTGGCGGAGAGGTACAGATTATCAGAAAGTGATGAGGACGGCGGTTGTAGGCGGTGGAGCTGCGGGATTCTTTCTGGCCGTGAACCTGAAGGAAATGGTGCCCGAGATGGAAGTGACCATCCTGGAACGCAGTGAGCGCCTGCTGGCCAAAGTGGAAATCTCGGGCGGAGGCCGTTGCAACTGCACCAACTCGTTTGCCCACGTTACCGACCTCTCTCAGGTATATCCTCGTGGGCATCGGTTACTGAAGCGGCTCTTCAAGCAGTTCGACTATCGTGCTGCCTATCAGTGGTTTGAGGATCGAGGCGTTAAGCTTGTAACACAGGATGACGACTGCGTGTTCCCTGCATCGCAGGATTCGCACAGCATTACGGGATGCCTGTTGCATGAAGCGAAGTGCCGAGATATAAATATATGTACGCGCGAGAAAGTTGGCTCCGTAGCCGACCTGATGAGTGCTTACGACTACGTGGCTGTGTGTACGGGTGGTTCGCCAAGGGCTGCTGGTCTGCAGTGGCTGGCCGACGCTGGTCATGAGATTGTGGCTCCAGTACCGTCGCTCTTCTCGCTGAGCATTGCCGACACGGCTCTGACGGAGCTGATGGGTACGGTGGTAGACGGTGTGCAGGTGATGATACCTGGGCAGAAGATGCGCAGCGAAGGGCCGCTGCTTATTACCCATTGGGGCGTAAGCGGGCCTGCCGTGCTGAGGTTGTCGAGCTATGCTGCCCGATTGCTCAGTGAGGCTGACTATCAGGTGCCGCTGAGCATCAACTGGACGGGACGGAAAGATATGGAGGTGCAGCAGGAGTTGCTGACAATCATGGTGCAGCAGCCTCAGAAGCAGTTACAGAACGTGCGTCCCTTTGGCCTGCCGACAAGGCTGTGGGACTATCTGACCGCAAAGACGCTGGGACAGCGGGTGACGACCCGTTGGCAGCACTTGAATCAAAAGGAGTTGAACCGGCTGACGAATGCGCTGACTAATGATGTCTACCAGACGGCGGGACGTGCCGCCTTCCGCGATGAGTTCGTGACGTGCGGAGGAGTGTCGTTGAGCAGTGTGAATCCCGCTACGTTGGAGAGCCGTCATGTGCCGAACCTTTATTTCGCTGGCGAGGTACTCGATATTGACGGCGTAACGGGTGGCTTCAATTTCCAGGCAGCATGGACAACAGCCTATACGGTTGCTTGCAGCATTGCCGGGAAGGTAAA
>JAEEGH010030642.1_pt1 | contig 10443 bp, 10 predicted proteins | sample 9134181 | NCBI WGS metagenome assembly JAEEGH01 (sample SAMN16246544, study PRJNA631951) | gut metagenome | biome: gut microbiome; feature: rumen; material: DP-attached | host: Bos | place: Iran: Karaj | collected 2018-10 | reverse complement strand
ATATGTGCTCCGGTATCGGAATCCCTGTTCTCGACCATGTCCGCCATGGTTACGATAAGACCGTCCTGCATCTTGGCTGTAGTATCAGAGAGCCTTCTTAGGTCTCTCATCTGCTCTGACAGGTTCAGGGTCATGGTACATATAGAGTTGTAGAGCTGCTCTACTTCATCTTTGGTCTCAATCTCCAAAGAACGGATACTCCTTACGTTTTTATCCAGCTGTTCCTGCTCATAGCCAAGGTTTGAGAAATTATCTACACACTGGGCCATACTTCGTATGGGGTAAACCATGGTTACGTTGGTAACCCACAGATTATGTGCAATAACCAGAATGAAAAATCCCAGAAGGATAAAGAACGTCTTTATTGAGAAGCTCTTCATATATTCCTGCATATTTGTAATGGAAACATCTGCAACTCCATAGCATACTACACGCCCGGCGCTGTCCTTAATGGGATAGAAAATTGAACGCGTCCAACGGTTGATATTTCCGTGCTCAAGAGGAGCAACATTTTCCCCTGCGAGAAACTGGGGCAAATGCTCCATAAATTCCTCTTCATATTCGATCTTTATCGGTATGGTTTCAACGCTATCGCCGTCCAGGTCAAAGATTCTTCGTCCCGCGTCATTTTCAAATTTCAAAAAAAAGAGATTCTCAACAGACTGCGAAGAGTCCTTGATCTTTCTAAGAAGTTCCTGGGTCTCAAGATAGCCTTCTGCTCCCTCTCCTGCTGCAATGTAATCATTTATCCTGTCCGGATCGATAACTTCTGCCGAAAGTTTCAGAACATTTAATGCATCAATGGTCTTCTCCTGCTTGGTGTTACTAAAGTACAGGCTAAAGCCGGTCCAGCCTGTCACAAGCACCAGCAAAAGAGAAGTGGATATGACAATGGAAGTTGTCCTGTTACCCATACTCTTCTGAGTGGATTTTCCCCATTCCTTGAGGTCTGCAATCTCTTCCTTGCTAAGGGGCTTCTGTTTCCAGTTCCCCCTCTCAAACTTATTTTGTATATTTTGGGGAATAACAACAGACAAAAGAATCACTGCAACAGCTGCAGAAATACCTAAATCCAGTAAATACCTGATCAGCACAAAGATATAGTAAGCAATGAACAGATTACCGCCTATTGAGGCAGCAAAAAGACCTGTGGTTTCAGAATTTCTGGCCACAGTAGCACCATCGAGGAGATTCCAGTTCATAACTGTGCTTACAGTTCCTGCAAAGAAAGCTCCGATCACGACATAAAGTAAGACTTTGGAAAGCTTTTTAAATGAGAATTTTCTGATATACCACACCGTATATATGGCTATTATTGCGTTAAGAAAGCCAAAATATACAGCTTCCGGGTAATAGAGACCGCAAATGGCGCTGGTCATGACCGCGGTAAATATGCCGGGAAAAAGGCCTCCAACCGCCGCTACGGTAATAGTTCCGAAATTATTGAAGAACAGTGGCATGCCAACTTTGCCCATGACAAAAGAAAGCAAAACATTGACTGCAATGCCGATCAATGCAAGCACAATTCTGATGCTGGCTCCGCCTTTTGTTGGACCGGGATATCTATATTCAGCCATGATTCACCATCCACGGGGTATAGAGTACGACAAAGCGCATGTCTATTATCATTTTACCACAACCATTGCTTCAATATTTCCCCAATCAAAATTTCTTAATAGTTTTTCTAAATTTTTAACCTTTTTCTCATCTTCCGGCGGAAGTCTGTACTCCTTTAGCTCCGACAGAACCATCTCTACTGCTTCGTAGTCCATCTGGGGGGCAAATTCCGCAATGGCTGCATACGCACCGGCAAGCTCAGATTCGGATATGAAAGGCTTATCGCTTATAGCGTCTCTGCCATTGTCATTTATAGATTCTATTGGTGATAGTTTTTCCTTGAAAGAAGCACAAACCTCAAGAAGCCTCGGAGTTTTATCAGTGATCTTTTCCCTGTTGTTTTCATCTCCTGCGTGTTCCAGCTCCTCTGCGAGGTTCGAGAGCTCTTTTGCCCCCATTATCCTGGCTGTGCTCTTAAGAGAATGTACCTTGATGGTATAAGTCTTAATATCTTCGCTGTCAAAAGCGTCCCTAATCTCCTTGATACGGTTCTCAAGGGTATCAAAAAAAGTCCTGATAAACTTGATATACTGCTGAGGCTGGCCACAATTCCTCATGCCCTCAGTCGGATCAATGTCCTCAACTTCATTGATCCATTTCAAAGATTCAGGTAGCTCCATGGTTATTTCCTCTCATATCAAAACTTTAAATACAAGTATATGATAGAATATTTGCCGGATAAATGTAATGGTTATTCTTAAAATTCAAGCTCTTTTCTCCTGAAGATCAGCATTGTTATCCCGGTAGCTCCGATGATGTAGATCAGTATCGCAACGAGAACATATCCTATTCCACCTACAAAATCCCCCATGATGAAATCTGAGGCTGCAACAGACATCATGCCATCAACATAGTATCTCTCTGCATGATATTTGCCGAGATTGGTCATCTGTAATACCAGCTCAAGAGATAGAGGTATTATGATCTGGAATGTAAGATACGCAAAAAGACCTATTGCAGCATTTTCCGAAAGGAAATAGAAAAAAGCCGCTATTGCAACATAGGCTATTGTCTGAAGGAATTCAATTATAAATGATACAATAAGGAACCTGGTCTCAATGGGAGCAAATGTCGCTCCAAATACAGCCTTTAGTATAAGAATATAGATAATAGTAATGACCTCCATCAGCAAAGTCATCACGCACAGATCCAGAAACTTCCCGATAACAAATTTGTCTCTCGAGAGTCCTCTTCCTATTACCCCTATCATTACCATGGATTTGAACTCATCGGCATATATGCCAAGAAGCGCTGCAAATCCAATGATCTTCATTGCAAAAGAATGAAGTCCAATGAGCTTACTGAATACGGCAAAGCTCATGTCAGGGGCTTTACCAACTGAGTTTGCAATGGATACAGCATCGAATATGAACCATGCAAGGAGCAGTATCCAAGGGAGTATTTTGACAAGGACACGCTTAAGATCAGCTTCAAGTAGTCTTCTCATAGATCCATCTCCCTTCTGTCAAATGTCGCAATATTGATTGCTACAACGATAGCCAGATAAATAAGTGCCGGTATGATCGTATAACCAATGTTTCCCGCCTGGAAATCCGCAAAGGAAGAATCCAAAAGGCCCATAAAGCTTATGTCATAAACAGGAAGTTTAAATCTATCCTGAACCGCCTTTAGAAGGCCGGTCCCAACAGCGCCTGCCAGCACCAGTACCAGCATTCCTCCGGCTGCGCTCATGGTCAGGAAAAGAACCAGTGATGCCAGTGCCATTATTCCAAGTCCTCTGATGACGCTGTATACGCAAAACAGAAGAAGAAACGCGTTCTGTTTGGGAGATATCGGAAGCCCTGAAACAGTATTCTTTATCAGTGCTGCAACATACAGGATAAGATATGTTCCGCAGTATAATACGAGTGAGTCCTTAAGCTTGGAAAACACTATGTTTTTACGCTCCATTCCCATTCCGATCATGCTTATCATGATTCCGCTCTTTATCTCATCGGAATAGACAGATAAAAAGATTGGAATACTTAAGAATATGAGACCAATGTTTCCGAATAAAGACTTGTACAACTCCATCTGGCCGGCAGCTGTACTGGCAGCTCCCTTAAACAGTATAAACAGCACCAGTATCAGCACGATCACGTACATTGACGGCTTGGCTATTATTCTTTTTAAATCTGCTTTCATCAGTCTATTCATTGATTTGAACCTCCGATCAGTCGGAAATAAACATCCTCGAGAGAAGATTTCTCTGTGACCTCACGCATAATCTTGATTCCGTTCTCTTCCAGCACTTTCTTGGCTCTTTCAACGTCATCCACTGCGATCTCAACTGCCGGCTGATTCTCCTGAAGATCCTGCTGAGTAATCTCTTTTACCACATAGCCTTCATTGACGATTCCAAATCTGTCAGCTGTATGCTCAAGCTCTCCCAGAATGTGGGATGAAATGATAACCGTCATGCCAAACTCATCTCTGAGCTTCTTGACCAGATTACGGATATCGGCAATACCCTGTGGATCAAGTCCGTTGGTGGGCTCGTCCAGGATGAGGATATCGGGATTTCCAAGGATAGCATTTGCTATTCCAAGTCTCTGCTGCATACCAAGAGAGAAGGATTTTACAGGCTTATTGACACCTTTAAGGCCAACTATCTCAAGAACCCTTGCAATCTCCTGTTTACGCTCTTTTCTGGGGATTCCCTTTACAGTTGCAAAATACTTAAGGTTCTTTTCAGCATTGAGGTAATTATAGAATCTGCAACCAACAAGGAAGCCTATCTTGCTTCTGTTCTTAAGAAGCTCCTTCTTGGTCGTAGAACCCACAATTGATACGTTACCTGAATTAACCTCAGACAGGCCCAGGATCATCTTAAAGATTGTGGTCTTACCTGCGCCGTTTCTGCCCACAAGGCCGTAGATATCGCCCTTGTTTACCTGCATATTTACGTTTTTAAGCACTTCGTGCTTGCCATAGGATTTATTTACATTTTCAAGTTTAATTACCGCTTCGCTCATCTTATTTCCTCCCTATCACCAAACCGCGATCCTTTTTTCAGGTTCGAGGTACATGCCATCGCCTTCTACTATTCCGTATGTCTCGTAAAACTCATCAAACTGCTGCAATCCAACATTTACTCTGTAAAAAGCAAGAGGATGAGAATCCCCGGAGAAATAGCTCTTTTCCGCTTCCAAAGGCATGTTTACCCTCCAAAGCCGTGCATAGGAGGTAAAGAACAGATCATAGTCAAAGTCCGGAACCTTGGAGGCCAGATAAAGAGTTGCCTTCAGGCCGCCCATGTCGGCCGTTGCCTCTCCGGTGAGGTTTGATCCGTTATAAAGACCTGATCCCGGAAATGGCGTTAAGGTCGAATAATATGAAGCAACCTTGTCGTTGAGATCAACAAATGCCACCTGATCATTGTAGGGCAGCCAGGAACTCTTTATGCCGTTCTTGTCGTAAAGAGATCCTCCACTGTCAAAGCCGTGAGTGATCTCGTGACCGATTATGGCGCTAAGTCCCCCCAGCTTCTCTTCATAGGTCATATCCGGTGAATAGCTGTTGGGTTCGCATATTCCGGCACAGATATATATTCCATTGGTTGCCGGATTATAGAATGCGTTTGTAGTTGTGGTAGATGTGTCTTTTCCAAGCGGATCCCAATAATCCTTCCTGAATTTCTCGCCTGCGAGGAAAGCTCTGTGATTAACCGAATATCTCTGCATAGCATAATAGGCATCCAAAAAGCTTCCGCCCTCTTCTTTGGATTTGAACGGAGTCTTGCTGTAATCAAGAACCTCAAAATTCTGATAGGCTATATGGATTCCTATATTATTAAGCTTATCAAGGCATGCTGCCTTGCCCTCGTCAGACAGCCAGGGCTCTTCGGCAAAGATCACATTATATGCGTCAATAATGTCCTCTGTCATTTTTGTAAGCTCTGCTGTGGTTGCATCATCGAAATAGTTCTCAACATAGGTTTTGTTGAGAGCTCCGAGCATTGCTGTATGGCCTATGAAATACTCGAACTGCAGAGAGTCTTCGCGCTGCTGCTCTGACTTACCGAAGTCCATAGGCTGCTGGGTCTTGGATTTCGAGAATTCACTCATTTTATCCAGTGTGTCCCTGTCAAGGCACATTGCACTGTCCAGGCAATAATTGACTATCAGATAGTCCTTCATCTCGTCCAGATTGCTCTTCTTGCACAGCCCTGCGAGCCTCTTTGTGTAAAACTCGGAAATAACCAAATATTCAGCGTTTGAAAATCCCCAATCATCCAAAAGTTTGATAAGCGGGAATTTTCCTGCGATATTTGCTGCCTCATCTCTGGTTTTTGTGCTTTTTGCCACGTCTTCTAAAGTCATGTCCACCGTTGAAGAAGCAACTGCTTTCTCCCACTTAAGGCAGTTCTTAAAGATCTTTTTCGCATCGTTCTTCGGATAGCCAAGGGCCTCTAACATGTACAGCACCTTGTTCTCTACCTGTTCATACATCTCAAGAGCCGATGCTGCATTCAGCCTGTCATAATAAAACTTCCCGTTCGGAGCCTGCAGGGAAAGCTTCGGGGTATCTACTATTGTAAGGTTAATATCGGGATACTCTTCAATATGATATGAATCCATTACGTCCACCGTTATCGGCGCAAGCGCAAGTGGATTTCTCTCAAGATCTCCAAAGAAAGCATACAGTTCATCCATGCTGTTTATGGATTCAATGTCTGCTATATAGGGCTTTAGAGGTTCTACACCCTGACTATTTCTATAATCCCAGTCTGATGAAAGCGCATAGTACTTTCTGAGTACCTCCGCCTCTTCTCCGGGTAGTGATTCATCTGTAGCAGCTTTTTTCATCTTTTCCAGAACCAGATCCGAAACGTCCTGAAATACGCCGCTGTATTCATTGCCCATTTCCAGCTTCCACTCTTTGTTTTTGGCCGCTGCGAAATCATCCTGCGGGCGATACTCCTTGTCCGCCTTCACTGAATCATAAAGGTCGGAGTCAACCCACCCCTTGCTCAGCGCAGAATTAAGACGATCCTGAAAGCTTTCTGCCGTCTCCTTGGAAACTGCAGAACATGCCGTCAGGACAAAGGCCATCACCAGCGAAGTCACAACAATCGTCGGTCTTTTCTTCATCAGTCCTACTCCTCTCGTAACAGTGTCATTAGAAGCCTCAACAATTCTCCTATTTACCATTATAACGGTAATTATGCATCTAAATTCCAAAAAGAATATAAATTTTGAGCCCTGGGGACGGGGGTTAGGGACCATTTTTGAGCAGACAAAAAAGAGCCTCCGCGTAATGCGGAGGCTCAAACACTTACATATCAGGTACCTATTATCCCTCGATAGCTATCAGATTCTTTTCCGGAATCTTCTTGTCCATGGCCTTTTTAGGAATTGTCAGATTCAGAACACCGTGTCTGTAGTTGGCTTCAATGTCACCTTTCTCGACATTCTCACCTACATAAAAGCTCCTGCTCATGGATCCGGCGTACCTCTCCTGACGGATCAGTTTGCCTTTCTTGTCCTCATCTCTGTCAAGGTTCTTGGATGCGCTTATTGTGATGTAACCGTCGTTCAGTTCTACTGTGATGTCTTCTTTCTTGAAGCCCGGAAGATCTATTGAAACCTCATAGTTGTCGTCCTTCTCACGGATATCGGTCTTCATCATCCTTGATGCCTTTCTTCCGTAGAGCTTACGCTCCATGCCTCGACTCATGTCGTCGAATTCCTTCATGTAAGGGAATCCAAACAGATCGTCTATGAAATTCTCTTCAAAAATACTAGGTGTTAACATAATGCTTACCTCCTTTGCACAAAAACAATTGGTTAACTGTTATTGAGCAATGGGACGGAGGGTTTAGATCTTAGGAAAGTTAAGTCCTAACGGTCTTCTCTGTTCCTTTGTTCTATAATCACTATAACACTGTCATTAGCACTCGTCAACCGAGAGTGCTAATTTGGATAAAAAACTATTGTACACTCCAATACAGAATTAATCTTTTTCCAAAAAAGGGTAATTAAACTCTGCTATTACGCTGCATCGGCCATGTAACTATGCGTCCCTTAGTCTTATTATCGTATTATCTAAAACACTATTTTGTTTGATTTATACGGAGGAAATACCATGTTTGATATGAGAACAAGAGAAATACAGGAAGCCATTGCTGCAGCAGACGTTGCACTTGATCACCTTGAAAGAGCCAGAAGAAGCCTTTCCAGCGCCAGCGGTTGGGGATTATTCGATACCCTCGGCGGCGGATTTATCAGCGGTCTTATTAAACACAGCAAAATGAGCGATGCTGAACATGAGATCAACCAGGCAAAACAAGCTCTGGAAAAATTCTCTAAAGAGCTTAGAGATGTAAACGGCTATTCATCGGTGCACATCAACGGATTCCTTACATTCGGAGATCTTTTCTTTGATGGATTTTTGATGGATGTCATTGTACAGTCCCAGATTGGCAAGGCAAAGCGCGAGTGCGAAAACGCTATCAGCCAGGTTACAAGCATTAAAAACGACCTTCAGAGAATGCTCTGACGAGCCCAATACTCATCATAATTGGAGCAAAAGAGATATCAGCGGAATAGTCGCTACCGATAAAAGCGTAGATAATGCCACTCCCTTAGAAGCCAGGGCGTAATTACCCCCATATTGCTGCGCAACCATTGCTGTCATGGAGCCAATTGGAGTTGCCAGCATAACATAGCACACCTGCAAAATCAGCTTATCATCTATGAATAAACCAAGGAGCATAACTCCAAGAATCGGTACTGCTATCAGCTTTATCAGTGAGAACAACAGGAGCTTAACATCACCAAACAGCTCCTTGATTTTTATGGAAGTCATGGACTGACCGATTACCATCATGCTAAGAGGCGCAGCGATGCTGCTGAGGTGCTTGGCAGATGAAGTGATAAAAGACGGCATATGAATACCGGAAACATATATAGTGATCGAAATGATGCAGGAAATGACGCCAATGTTCAGGATCTTTTTGAGCGGATTTCCACCTTTAAGCGGATTATCACCCCTGATTGCTGCGATTCCGTATGTGTACATGAGAAAATTGTAGGGAAACTGAAAAAGTGCCCCGTACAGCACCGCTTCCGGGCCATACGCAGCCTGTAATATGGGAAGCCCCATAAACCCTACATTGGAAAAGATTGTCATGACGCGGTAAATACTTTTATCATCGTTCTGAACCCTTAGAATTGGCAGAATAATGAAGGATATCACAATCAAAAAAGCATACACTGCCAAAGTAACAAGAAATCCAAATAACAGGGAGCTTCCTCTGATGGTACTCTCCTCATTCATTCCGGCTGACAGTATCAAGGCCGGAGTTGCGATATTTACTACAATCCACGAGAGGGTCTTACACCCACTGTCGGTGAGAAAGCTCTTTTTCCCACAAAAAAAGCCGATTCCCATCATTATGAATAAAACGATCATCTGCTGAACCAGAACCATCTGTCAGTGCCCCTTTACGTAATACTCTTCCATTGTCTCCAGGCATATCGCCACGAGATTTCCTCCCATGACGCAGCCACAATCTATGTCTATAAGATTTCCGTTCCTGAAAACGCGATTGTCCTTCATTCCCAGAAACCAGGTCGGAGTATGCCCGATAATGAATATGTCATCGACCTTATCCCAGTCTTCTTCGAAATCAGGCCTGTCATACAGAAACTCCTCAATCGACGGTATATCAGCATTCTCAAGGTCTTCAAGGCTGTGTATGTTCTTGCCGATAGTGTGAACCAGCACAAACCTCTGCCCATTAACCGTAACTTCCTCATAAAGCGAGAACTCCTGGACATACTCCACAAGAGCATCCCTATCAAACGCCGAAAGCCGCCTGAATGCGTCAGAAGTTATCTTACCACCATTTTCGCTCAAAAACCAAAGGTTTGTATCCGTGATGAAGTCCATGGTAAGTGTCTTTTCCACTGCTTCCTCAGAATTTACTTCTTTTAATCCGGGCAAAAGAACTTTAAGCATCATATTCTCGTGATTCCCGGCGATGGGGATGACATTTGGCTTATTCATCATCCAAGTCAGAACCTCCACCGGCTTAGGTCCACGATCAACGCAATCTCCAAGCACATATAGCGTATCTTCATCAGAGAAACCTATGAGCTTAACAAGCTCCATCAGTTCGTCGTAACATCCATGGATATCTGAAACAGCGTAAGTTGCCATAAATACCCCCTTTTTAAGTCCGGTTCTGATTTGATTCTATATCTTCTTCCGCAAATGCCAAATGCAGTATCTTTTCATACTCAGCCGGGCAAATCTCAGTTATCTCTTTTGCCCCTACCAGTCTGAACCCATCGTAAGTAAACTTCGGAGTTGTCGCGCAGGACATAAAGCAATAGCTGTTCTTGTCCAGGTTCTCAGCCGCAAATATAGCACCTTTTGGTATGACTGCCATTGCATTCTGCCCATCTCCGGCTCCAATAACCAGCTCAGAGCACTTTCCATCAAGTATCATTGTAATCTTGAGAGCACATCCCTCGTGATGATACCATATTTCATCGCAGTCTATCTGATGAAAATGAGAGATGTCATCCCCCGCCAGCAGAAAATATATGCTACCCATAAGCGCACGATTTTCCTGCGTAAATGGCGCTGTGTAGACCTCGGAAAACCAGCCGCCTTCCGGATGCCTTTCAAGATTATACTTTTTTATCAGCTCTTCTGCTCTTGCCATTCCAATGCTCTCCATTTTTCTTTTTTAACATTGTATCACAGTGAGTCACCGGGGACGTTTCACTTTGACTCATTTTTAGTCTATGGGGACGTTTCACTTTGACTCATTTTTAGTCTATGGGAGTCATTGGGGTCGGTTCTCTTTGACTC
>JAEEGH010030638.1_pt1 | contig 10445 bp, 11 predicted proteins | sample 9134181 | NCBI WGS metagenome assembly JAEEGH01 (sample SAMN16246544, study PRJNA631951) | gut metagenome | biome: gut microbiome; feature: rumen; material: DP-attached | host: Bos | place: Iran: Karaj | collected 2018-10 | reverse complement strand
CCAACCGTATCGAAGACCGTTATAACAGATAAAGCCATGGAATTTTTGAATCGTATCGAAATTCAGGGGATTGTTGGCTCAGTGAAGATAACCCCCGTCGGAGACACAAGAGTTGCTCGTTTCTCCGTATGCACTGAAACAACCTACAAAGGAACGGCAGGAATCGTAATTGACTGCTGCTGGTTCCAAATTTCGGCTTGGGCAAGTGAAAAGATAACTTGCCTGGACCAGATCGAAAAAGGAAAAGCTGTCAGAGTTTCCGGCAGAGTAAGAGTCCAAAGATATACCGACAATGAGGGTATCGAAAGACAGTGCTGGGAAGTGATGGCGAGAGAAGTCGAACTAATGAAGGAGGACTAGGATATGATTCGGGAGAGTGATGTTCTCAATCAGCAGCTTGTAATCGATAAGAAACTTGATGAAATCATCAGGGCCCTTAATCGCATCTTTTGTTATCTGGAGCAAGAAAAGCCCAAGGCTCCCCAATATGTATACGGGATCAATGGGTTGGCTCAATTATTTGGATGTAGCATTTCAACCGCCAATAGAATAAAAGCCAGCGGTGTAATAAAGGGCGCTATCACCCAGAGGAATAGGCTCATTATCATCGATGCCCAAAAGGCTATCGACCTTCTCGATGAATCAGAAGCTCGTTATGGAAACTATAGATTCCGGCGAGGAAGGAAATGAAAACTCAGTGTTTTATAATCTTCAAACCATGAAACCTGGAGACAAAATCAAAATCATCAGAATGGACGATAATGGAGGTAAAGACTGGCAAGCAACCAGTATGAATGGGAAGATTTGTACAGTCCGCTTCATTGATTCAATAGGTCAGATACACCTCGAAGAATCTGGCCTGGCTCTTATTCCTGGAGTAGATGAATTTGTGATTATTGAGGACTAACGCTACTATGGAGAAAGGGACACATTGACCCTTTTTCTTTCATACTCAACAAATATCATTAGGATTGTCCTGGAAAAGGAGTATCTTTGCGATAACCGCTATCTAAGTCCGATAATAACGATAATTGACCATATGAAATACAAACACATGAGCAGCCTCTCCCTCCTTCTGGGTTTTCGGCAGAAGAAAGTGTAGTTCGGTGTCTGGGTAGACATACTATATCTGGAACAGAGTCTTAATGTAGTCATAATGCCTTATATATGTTATGAAAGCTTATATTAAAACAATTCCTTTGGGGGCGATAGAAACACCTATTGTACCTGCAATCAACAATCAGATTTACATTGAATCTGATGAAATGCCTGCTCTTCCTGAAGGAGTAGATGTAGAACTTGAAAATGTTGAGCCAGGATTGTGGAGAATAAAGCAAGTCTTCACAATCTTTGACGCAGAGAGAATTATCGAGCTGATAGGGCGGACTCAAATCTGAGTCCGCTTCTTATCATTTCGTTTGCCGACGCTCTCCCCAGGATCCACTCCGTCTCATCAATTCCATAGGCCAGATACACCTTGAAGAATCTGGCCTTGCTCTTCTTCCTGGAGTTGATGAGTTCTATGTTGTCGGAGAATAGTACAAAAACAATAGAATTGACAGTTATTGTAAGTCTATTATTTGTATATTTGTCATACTAGAAGATTTTAATGTTTAACTATTTGGATTTCTTTATATGTCGAAAGATGGCATTGCTCATTGTCCAGAGTGTGGACACCAATTTGTTGTAAAGAAACAGAGAGTTGGGCTTAAAGGAGCTTTAATTGGAGCGCTCGTGGGATCCGTCACGACGGTCTACTTGGGGCCATTGGCAATAGGGGGAGCTCTATTTGGTGCGAGCGCCGGGATGTTGGCCGATAGGAAAGGTCCCTATTGTATTTGTCCCAAATGTGGCGCAACGGTTGATCGGCCAGACTGTTAGTTTTTTGTAAATTATTACTGTTTTACCTCTGCTGCTATTATATAGGAGCAAGGTTTTTTATGAGGATTGGACTTTTGTCCAATCCTTTTTCTTTTGCTAGTAATCAAATGAGTCCAGCATCTTCTTGAGTAGCTTTTCAACATCTACAAGAAGGTTGAAGCACTCTTCCGCTGTGGTTCGGCTGACTTGTGTGGTATGAGCCGCAGGATTTCTGTATGCATCCTTGATTTCAACAATCTCTTGGGCGTAGCTATAAAGTAGTGGTTCGATTACGTCTTCTTTCATATTAGAGAATAGGCGAGCTTTGGAATACTCGATCAGCTTCTGCTTGTTGTTCTCTTTTTGGGCCACATTATCCTGCCCGCTCTCATAATAGCAAAGTGTATACAACAATCCTCCAAGAGAACAACGGCTTTCTCCCTTCGGTTGTTTACGGAATAATAAATCTGTGTGATAAACTGAGTAATCCTTATGGTAGGTTTCGTCCAAATAATCAAGGAAACCATGATAGAATCTCTTAATCAATTCAACTTCTAGGGCTTTTGTGATCAGTAAGCAAACGCCGGAATAATCAATAACATCATCAAGGAGAATCAAATCATTGTACATCACCTTGGATGAGATTAAAAATAATTGTGAAGTATCGGACAATTTCCCCCAGGCACTCTCACCCAGTGATGCAATCAACTTTTTCTTTTCCTGCTCAAATCTGATTCCCTCATTATTTGCTCTCATGTTCTCCACAATTCTGGGAACGCATTCGTCGGTAAACGCCTGAATAATACGTTCTTTCTCTTCGTCGGAAACCGAGATCTGTATTTGTCGCTGTACAAGAGATTGGAATGATGAAATCTGGTTGGTAAGATTTGTTATTTGCTCGCTGATTTGGTTAATGGTTTGTTCCATCCTCTCATTTCGCTGGTCCATGTTGATTAAGCGACGATCCACCCCCTCAATTGTTTTCTTAAGATATTCAAGTGCTTCAAGAACGGATTGGTCTTGCTGTTTATAAGAAACGTGAGCGACAAACGGACTTAATAGTTTATTAATGAGCAACGAATTTTCTATCGCGAGTTTACTGCATCCCCCAGCGACAGAGAAATTAAGATTATTGAAATGACTAGAATTATAGGCTTCGATCACTTTTCCTTTCGCATTTGCTTCTTTATCAAACCATACGGAAAAAAAGAATAAAGCGTTATAAAACTCCAGAGCCGTTTCTGCCGTATTAATCTCTCCATTGAATTGGTGTGCGGACCTATTCCGTATCCGCATGATAATTACGAGATAGTTCCGTATTTCTTCGGGGAGCCACTCGCTTTTAACACAGAAAGAAAAGACTGTTGGATAGGATTGCGCTTGCTCAATAAGATTCTTTTGTTGCACTAAATATTGCAACATCATTTCACAAATACAAAAACCGTCTAAGATGAAGATGTCGTATCTATTATCGTAAAGCAAAGCACTCCTTCCGGCCAATTGACAATAGCCTTCTAACCGGACAATAATAGCCGATAATGATATAGATTGAGTCTTCATTGTTTGGGCATCTGTGATTATTAACAAAGATAATTGAACTTCATGAGATGGCAAAAATAAAGGTCATTATATAAAAAGGGCAGTTTTATGATTGCTCCAAATGTAAAGTGTAAGGGAGTAAAGGAAGGGAGGGCTCAGGACTTGAATACAGGCCCCCTGTAAAACCACTTAACACTGTACAGTTCTTCTCAAAATCGCTATTCTATGGCTTTCAATTGCGGTTTTTAGATGTTAAGTGGGCTTGTTCTAGGACTGTACACTTTACATGGCTATACTTTACGCTTTTACATGAAATCATACATTATGTGGATGAGTATTGAGTTGATTTGAAGATAAAAAGACACTACCGGATTCTTCGCTTCGCTCGAATCCGCTTGGTCATCCCTACGGTCTTCCATGAATTGACGTTCTTGTAGATTTCCTTATCCCAATCAAAAGACAAGACATAATCTATTCAATTAACCATGGCGAAGCCTATGGGCATGCTCGGAACGAAGTGGAGAGTATGGCCATGTAATCCTTTCTTTTCTTTTACTGATGGAACCCCCAACCTCCCTCTCTTCCTTTCGCTTCGCTCAAGGAATTCACTCCAGGTTCCATCCACCTTCGGTGAATCCTTTGAATGAATACTATCCTTTTCCTATGGTGATTTTTTTCTTCTATAATGGACATATCTTTAGGTAAAAACGCATATTTTGCCAAAAAATATCACCTAAACTCTTAATAGTGAGATAATTAACCAAATTCTTACTATTATGATTATAAACAACGGAACTATTAGTGTTGATTCTGGGATTCAATATATCTCAGACTGGAAAGACAATTATGGAAACTACATGATTGAACCTATTATTGCAAAGGGAAAAGTAATCGTCAACAAACAACTTACAGGGTGTGGATTTACTTCATACTGTCTGGATTCTACAAAGAACTCAAACAATTACATTCTCCTTTCGCCAAGAATCTGCCTAATCAAAAACAAGGTTGAACAGTTTGGTGATTGCTTCTATTTCGACAGAGTAATGCATGGAAAAGGAAAGAAGTCCAAGTACAAGTCAAGGGAACAGCTTGAACAGGAATTACTCGTGTATAATCAATGGTGTCAGAGTAATAATCATCCCTATAAACTGCTCTGTACATATGATTCGTTCTGGCTTCTTGCTGACATACTGGAGACGTCTTTTCACAGTAATATCAGCCAGGATTTTCGGATTTGTGTTGATGAGTCGCAGAGCATCATAAAGGATATCAAGATGAAAGAATACGTGAACAATAACACAATGTCCGTATTCCTTGACCGGGTATTCAGGTATGAAAATGTCCTGTTCATCTCTGCGACACCTATTCTAACCTTCATCCAAAAAGTTCCCCAGTTCAAGTCTCATCCGGTATTGTATTATGAATTGAATTGGCCGAATGCAGAGAAGGTTATTGAAAGGCCGGATAACTGTAGGAGTGTCTCTGATGCCTTCAATAAAATATTCTCCTATTACAGTTCTCACACGGATCCAAATGGTGTAAATGTGTTTGACTGCTATCCTCTGGGGAATGGGAACGCAAAGTATAGTTATGAGGCGGTCATCTTCATCAACAGCGTATCCGATATAAAAAAGCTTCTAAAACGGTATATCACAACGTTGGGGCTGATACAGGTGAAGGATATCTCTGTCATTTGCGCGGATACAGAAGATAATCAGAAGACCTTGTCCGAAATCCACCCTGCGCTCAAGATCACGACATCGATTCCCAAGAGAGGAGATAAGCACCCCATCTGGACCTTTGCCACTAGAACTGCTTTCTGCGGAGTAGATTTTTATAGCACATCGGCAAGTTCATTCGTGATTGCCAACTATAATGTCCCATGCCTATCCCTTGACGTTTCCTCCGATATCCCACAAATCATAGGAAGGCAGCGGAGGAAGGATAACGTCTTCAGAAATACAATTCATGTTTTCTATGTGAAGAACAAAAGAGTGATTTCCGACCAGGAGTTTCAAGACCTTCAGGCGGAGAAAACGAGGAAAAGTCAGGAACAGATTGACCTTTGGAATGACGCCGCTCCGGAAAGAAAGGAAACGGCATTGGAGAATCTGAACAAGGTCATTGAGTCGGATCCAAGTTCGTATTATGTTTCTACCGCATCAGGGAAACCAGAGATAAATCCGCTCCTGATGATTGATGAAGAATATAGTCAGCACATACAGAAAACCTGTCGAACATGGTTTATCCTGTCTGGTTCAAGTGTCTCTTCCTACCCGTTTGTTGTGAAGAATTTGAAGAGCGATCTTGAGCAAATAAGTAGCAAACAGATAATGCACGACAGGATCAAAAAGACTCATGAGTATTTCTCCAATTACCCTCGGTACAAGAATGATTTCTTCCTAATGCTCTACAACGAAGGGTACAATGATGTGGCTTATTATTTCAACCAACTTCCTCTTTACCGGATATCTGCTCTTGGATTTAATACCAGCAAGCTTGATGATGAAATTGAAGACAACTGTAAGAAGTCATCCATTGGTAATCTGGTCGCAATCAAGTTCAGGAAAGGTGGAATATATGCAGCCAAGGAAGTCAAAGAAAAATTACAAGAAGTTTATAATGAACTCGGCCTGAATACGAAGGCCAAAGCTACAGACTTGCCAAACTACATCCCTTGTACAAAAGCCCATACAAAGGCAGGAGATGTTTATCGAATTGACTGAGTTATACGAGAGGTTCTGAAAACCTCTCTTTTTTATTGCTGAAATACCCCTTTTTGCGCTTTTGAGGGTTCAATGACCTTACTTTTGGGAGAATTGATACAACCTTCTCCCAACTTAGATTATCTGTGGCAAGCCATTCGTCTTGCCACGCAACAACAATAAAAAAGATTATAAAATGGGTAAAAAGAAAGATGATATTCCCTATACACAGGGAACACTTTACCTTCGTACCCTCCTTGTTGAATGTGAGCAAAAAGGCTGGAAATATGTTGGAGGGACGATGGATGAGAAAGATCGGCAGCGGAAGTGGAATAACCCCAAGAATAAGACTTATGGTGGGAAGAAAATCCAGGATGCTCGGGAAAAGTATGGAGTAAGTTCGTCTGCCTGGGGTTATCAGAAACTGGAGCAATTCACGTTAGAGCCTATCCCTGGCGAAACTGATGAGGAACGGAAAAAGCGTCTCCTGAAGATTATCGATGCGAAGGAGACCGCCTACATCGAAGAGTATGATAGCGTTGAACATGGTTTCAATACATCGTGTGGTGGTACTGGAACAAAAGGTGTCAAGTTAACTCCAGAACAACGGAAACAATGTGGAGACAATCGCAGGGGAAAACCTCTATCCAAAGAGGCCAAAGAAAAAATCTCGAAGGCAATGAAAGGGAGGAAAGTCAGCGAGGAAACCAGAGCGAAGATATCCAAGGGCAATAAGGGAAGAAAACGAACTCCCGAGCAAAGAAAGGCTGAGTCGGACCGCATGAAGGGAAAAACACCTTGGGCGGCAACAGCGGGAGCAAAAGAATGGGTGATAAAGAATGGTGGTGGCTATTATAAAAACCACCCAATTCCCGAATCCGCAAAAGCCAATATGAAAGCCGCACAACAATCAAGAGTAGACAGCGTGAAAGCCATTTACCCGGATGGAAAGGAGGAGATCTATCCAAGTATGAAGGCTGCCGCTGATGCTCTTGGAATGGGAGTGGGCAGCATTCATCACTATCTGAATGCCGGCAAAGGTAGAGAATGTAAAATGGGTTGCCGGTTTGAAAGAATAAAAAAAAGGAGGTAATAGAAATGAGACCTTATTTAATCAAAACCGTCTTTGACACAAAGAAACAGTCATTGAGCGAAATCGAAAAAGAAGCACAATCCAGATTAGATGTCTGGTTAGGAAAGGGGAATGTTGTTTTCTCCATAAATCAGCCTGGTCCTAAAATTCTCGAGTATACCTTTGAGAGAAAGTATGGGAATTTCTATAAGGATCCAAGATGCTGGAGTGATTGTAATGAGCATATATTCTCCTGGGACAAACATATCTTCCTTGGTAATGAATGGAAGGCTGGAACTTATGCGGACTTTAGCAATCTGAACGGACCGTATGTGATAAACTACGGGCTTGAGGACTTCCTTCGGGAGATAAAAGAGGCCTCCAAGGAATACCATGCATCAAGGGCAAGGTCTGTAATGGTTGACAACTATCTGGATAGAATCATTATTACTGTCGAATATGTGTAAAGGAAAAAGCAGTCAAGGAGTAAAACCTTGGCTGTTTTTATTCTCCGAAATAGCCCCAAAAACCAAGAGGCCCTTAAATTCTTATAACTGAATTAATACAATATCAGTATGAAAGAAGAAAGATTTATTGATGGCAGAAGATGCCGTTTGTATTCATCAGAACTCTTTTACATGGGAGACTACTACTCCGATAAAAAGTTCTGGATTGCTGACACTGGGGATTTTGTTGTATACGAAGGCGATAATGAGGATGAACTATTTCCCTGTGATATTGGGTGTAGTCGTTCAGGACCTTTTATTGAGGAGATGGGCTATGAGGGCTATCTGGATTTAATTGTCATGGCGCTTTTTGGCCCGCCTCGCCCAGATTGGGATAATCATTCACGACATTTGCCTATGATCAATCACAAAGACGGAAACTGGATGAACTGCAACATCAATAACCTGGAATGGGTTCATTATCACTATCGACATTCAACTGCAGAAAGAGAATTTGTTGATTATTGTGGCGTCATCTATGAAGTCTACTCTACAGGAAACGTCTTGATGGATGGCGTTAAATTGCCTGTCCGTTCACAGGTTAGATTCGAGCTATTTTCATTTCTTTGTCATGACTATTATTGGGCGCAATGCATAGATGTTAATGATAGCAATATAAAAGTTGAGATGTTGATGGCGGAAGCCGGTTATGTGCAAGGAGATGATGCGAATCTTGTACATCCTGTAATTCTACATATTGATGGTGATTATAAGAATAATAACTCCAATAATCTTGAATGGGTGGAAGAGTATGACTCTCGATATATCAACTACTTGCGTAAGAGAAAGCGTCAGGTATTACTGGATGAAAAGATGATGGCGTTTAAGAGTAAAAACCCGTGGCAAGATGAATGGGATATCGATGAGCAACCAGAAGACGACCAACCTGCACCTTTTACCCCACCAAGTTTTAGCAGTTTTGGTAAGGCTCCAGACGTTGGTGATAATCCATTTAAGCCAATCTGAGAATAATCGAAAGCAGCCAAGGAGTAATTCCAAGGCTGCTATTTTTCTTTTTCCCGATCTACGGATGATTACCGAACAAAAATATATCGAGAAGTTAGGTCATCGATAGCATCATAATCCGGCTCCAAAACTCCATCTTCTTCATGAATCAGCGTTGAAATAGGGTAAAAGTCCTTGGTATCGGCAAGGTCTGCTTGATTGATGAGTTCTATGTTATCCTCCTCATCGATATGAACACCATCAGCTCCATCAACCTCGGAACTGTACTTAATATAATCCGCCACAATATCCACTATCTGGTCCGAAAAGTGGTGGAAATCCTGTATTGAATAATCTCGTTTCATGACACGAAGATATTAATTATTCTTCGTTCAATCAATTATTTACACAACTATCTCACGGAACCGTATTTCTTTGAGATTTCTTTTTCTCTGGCTTCCAACTCCGCCTTTTCCCTCGCCCTTTCTTTCCGCCGCCGTTCTCTTTCTGCCTTTCTCTCCGCCTTCCTCTGCTGGTATAGGGCTCCATTGGCTTTGATTTCGGCGGATACATGGGCGATGGTATCAGGGAGGCGGTTCTTTTCCAGTTCACATTCCCAGACTATAATTACACTCCACCCCTTAGCCTCCAATTTCCTCCACACTTCCTGGTCTCGTTCCTGATTCCTCCTCACCTTCGCCACCCAGAAATCGGTGTTGGTTTTGGGGACAGTGTAATTCTTGCAGTCTTTATGTCCATGCCAGAAACAGCCGTGGACGAAGATGACCGACCTGTATTTTGAAAGAACAATGTCAGGAGAACCAGGTAGGCGCTTATCATTCACCCTATACCGATACCCAAGTCCCCACAGCCCTCGCCTCAACAAAAGCTCAGGTTGAGTGTTCGCCCCATGTATATTGGACATACAAAGCTTTCGTTGAGAAGGCGTAAGGTTGTCAGACATTTCAAAGCAGAATCTTTTATCTAACCCGGGCGATTATCTTACTAGGGAATTCGAGTCGTAAAAGCAGAACCCTTCAGGTAGTTTGATGTTGGGAATCCATAAAGGAGACCCGGACCAACCCTTATCCCGACTTCCATTCACACGATATAGAGTTAATACAACATCATTCGGATGACGTTCGCCAAGTTGTCTATCATTTGGAGACAGTAATGTTCCAGTACCCTTACTGATATCACGGCCCTTTCTGATAATCACCTTAAATTTAGTTGTTGGTCTCTTTGAAGATAATGCCTCTATAGCAGAGGTAAACTTAGAATTGTCAAAATCGTCAGAATCTTTGCTGCCACAATACTTAAGAAGCTCGATGAGAAGCTCTTTTGGTGCAATGGCGGGATCGCCCTCCAAGAAAGCATTTTCCAAAATGGAATCTATTATCTCCGCATTGCCTTCAATAGGATCGTTCGGGAAATAATTAACGCCTCCGGCACAAATATTAAGGAACTGGGCGTCAAGAACATTCTTACGTGTTGGCCTAATATTGTCCGGATAAATAATCTGGCAGGTATCAAGCCCTCGTTCAACCTGTTTTATTATCACCTCATTCGCTTTATTCAGTTCAACGAACAATTTGTGAAGTGATTCTGGGATGAATATTCTAACCAGCTCCTGTTCTCTATCATAGCCAAAAATACGAGAATGCTGCCAGAATGTATCCGCCTGCGGTTTTTTCGATGTGCGACAATAATAAACGACTTGTAAATGGGGAAAAGTAATGCCTCGACCTAAAGTATTCCCCCCGACAACGATATTAAAGCCCTTCTCTAAATCAAGAGCATCTGGATTATTTGAATCAC
>JAEEGH010030637.1_pt1 | contig 10445 bp, 11 predicted proteins | sample 9134181 | NCBI WGS metagenome assembly JAEEGH01 (sample SAMN16246544, study PRJNA631951) | gut metagenome | biome: gut microbiome; feature: rumen; material: DP-attached | host: Bos | place: Iran: Karaj | collected 2018-10 | reverse complement strand
CGCCCTTTTTTCATGCTCCTGAATTTGTCAGGATTTCTTCGAAAACGGGCATTTTCAGGGCATCCACCTCGAAAACGACCTCACCATTTGCCCCAGGAGGGCATAACAGACACCCGCCGGGGTAGTAATACCTCCGAAAATCGGGCAAAACGAAATATCCTTACATCGTAAAATAGGGCGCAGTCCGCTGTACTTGCACCCTACTATGACTATCAGCTGCAGGAACTCACTCGCGGCGTGACCTCATTGGCGGACAAGTACCACTCTGGGCGACTGCCAATGTGCTATCCTTGCTCATTCCTGGCAGCTCATGGAGCTTTGGGAACCATCCCGGATGGCACGTCGGCTGTCTTGGTCGCCGTCCATTGTCTGCCAGCGTGGCCTCTGTCTCGCCAGTACCTTCATCTGATGGGACTTGAACAGGGCGCATGCGTCTGGCACCACCAAAGCCTCTTAATCCTCCTGAAAGTGAACGGGTATCTCCCTGCAAGGGTTCCTGCACGACGGGCGAGGTTCCCCAAAGGGGCAGCAGAGTCCGGCGGTGTCCTTTTTCACCGACGCGGTTTGCTCGATGAATAGAGTATGCACGGCTAACCGCACACACACAATTCATCGTGGGTCTGGAACTCGTTCCCGACGCACCACAAACCATGTCAGCGGGACACGGCCTGACACTACCACCTTCCTTTGTTGAATCTCAGCCCTGCTTGTTACCTTCTCTTGTGAGATGCCCATCCGCTTTCCTGGAGGGAGTCTGTGATGACAGCCAGACGCAGCTTCATTCTATAACCCGTCACTGGGTGCCGGAACTTGAATAAGGGGCAAATCTTTTCTGGTCTATCTTCGTCCTGTCCTGTATGCCATTTTCACCTCATGGGGTTAGCTGAGTTTTCTATGGAGTCTTTTTCCTTGCAAAGGTAGGACAGACCGGGGCCACACCAAGAACCGCAGGCTATTCCGAAACAAATTTTGCAGCAGCCTTCCACAGATGTAATCTGGGTATTCCGCAAAATTTCTTCCTGAATTTCTTGGCTTAGTCCCCTGTGAGTCTGTTCCTGGTTACCAGCAAGAAAAAGGACTCAAAACTCAACTAAGTCGATGACGACTGAAAATTGAAGGCACACAGGCAGACTTGATAGGAAAAGATTTAAGAAGAAAGGATCTAAAATCTAACATGCCGATAACTTCAATGACAGCGCAGAGTACAAACAATTTAAACCGAAGCCGACGGGATAGAAACAGGCAGCAAAGATATGGCAAAACTGACAGCAGGACAAATTATGAGAGTGGCAGTTCTGAGGAAAGAGATTGCACAGAGAGGAAATAGTGTAGAGTTCCCTGAATCTGTAGTAATCGAAGGACAATATGGTGATAGAGCTGGAACAAAGCATCTGTTTGTCGAGAATGGTGTTATATATGCTCATGTTTATAACGCTTGGATGGAAAATACAAGAGCAGACATCGAGCATACACCCTTATCTGATGAAACCTATGTAATGCTAATTAACAGAGTAAAAGAACTTGAACTTAAATAGAGGTCACGGGGAACCTAACCAACTCCCCACTAAATAAAAAGCGATATGGAAATCAAGAAAGGAAACCAATATGTTTGTATTAACGAGGTAATTGCAGTCTATGGCGATAAAGAAATAGTTCGTCATAAGAAGGGCAGAATTTATCAGAGTGAAGATGATGGATATATCACGGACGAACAAGGTAATGCTCATAATTATGACTTTAATAAGTCACAAACGGCAGAAACATACTTCCGTCCGGCAACTCCAGATGAAGTCTTGATAGGCCGTGCTCTGACTGAGGAACAGCAGCTTCTCGTGAAGGAACTGAAACTAAAAATCGAACTGGCTAAGATTGAGTTCATGAAGTGCGGCCTTTCTGAAGAGCAAGCACTGGCCCAGGTCGATCTGGTTATGAAGAACGCTATCCGAGAAGTATATCATCCTAAAAAATAAGCGAGTTATGGAACATCTGACTAATTTCGAGTTAATCCTTGTTGGCGCATCAATCGCCACCTTCTGTTTCGGCTTCAATGCCTTCATCAAGAATGTATTCCTGCAGAACTTCAACACTCACAAGTCATGATAACCAATTACGGACAAGAACGTGCAGTCGGTGAGGTCTGGATTGACTCCATCGATGGGGCCAAGGTCATCACCGTTGCCGGTGAAGGGTGCAAGGACTGTGCCTTCGCCACCCATGCCGGTGGTGCCTGCCCTGGCGCAGTCTATGACCGCCATCCCTGCAGTGCTGCAGACCGTAGGGATGGAAGGGATGTGTACTTCAAGTTAATACACTATGTGCCGGAAGCCAAGGCTAAGCCGCTGAGGATGGCCACCTTTGGTTCTGTGCCGTTCAAACATTGAGTCATGAGTGAGAAGCTGAACAAAACCCTGCTCTGGGTCACGTCGATGGCCTTGATGGCCGACCTGATGGCAGTCATGTATATGATGATGGCCTTCAGATGGTGACCGCTGTCCGCTTTACCGATGCCGGAGGTCGTCGGCTGCTTCCCTTCGGTCGCAGCGTTTTACTGCTGTTCATCATTAGATTCGTGCTGCATTACCTTATTTTTGATGATTCCTGCAATGTAACCACCCTTGAAGCGTTTTTGGTAATCATCTACACTCCGTTTTAAATCATCAAACTCAGCATCGAAATCCTTAAACTTGCAGAAGGCATCAATATATTCCTGAACCTCACTTATTTTGTTTCTTCCTGTTTCGTCGTTCCTCGTGAACTCGTTAATGTAATCTGTAAGTTCCATTTGGTTCAATTCCCACTGCTCAGGTTCGTGTTGAGAATCGTTGCCTTCTATGTCTTCATTTGACTGCTGAGGGATGTCATCGTTCTCTGCAGAGACCCCATCGATCTGCTTATGCTCTTCCATCACAGACGGGCTTTCTACAGTAGCACTGCTATCAGTAGTTTGTTCATCGACACTGGGCTGTTCGGTACTCTCGTTGGCAGGGGATTCCATCACCTCTTCTTTTTCGGTTGTGGTAGCACACTGTTCATCTTCCTGCGTCATTTCCTGCTTCTTTGGTGCAGCAGACTTTATCTGTTTCTTGGTAACCTTAAACTTCTTTGAAAGTGCAGCAGGGAGTGTCTGGAGTCGGCCAGCGAACTCCTTGTATCGCTCTACATATTTGTAGTCTGTCAGAGCATCACCCCATCTCGAAAATTCTGTCAGTACCTCTATGTCGTTTTGGATCTTCTCTACGAGAGATGCGTCAGCAGCAGATGATGATAAGGCATAGATGAACTCAACCGTATCGAGAAATTTTTGTTTCTCTTCATCACTGTCATCGTTCAGCCGTACATAGTACTTATCATCGTTCTCCAGTTGCGGAAGGTTCTCCCAGTCTGTACCATCATACCTGAGAATAGCATCCGCAACACCTTTGGGTGTCATGGCCGATTCTCCCAACAGAGAAAGACACCATACAAGGTGTTTGCGTTGGCAGCGTACCGTAGAGTTTTTCTTCTGCAACACCTTGTTTACTTCATCACACAGATAGATGACAGAGAAGGCATCATTCATCTGGGTTTTGATGTACGTACCCCACTGTTCGATGAGTGCATCATACTCCTGCATTTCTGCAGCAGTAACAGGCACTGGCGGATGAAACTTGGGAATCATCTCCAGCAGCGTCTTTGCTTTCGTGGTTGCAGCGTAAACACTCTTGGGGATGGCACCATTCCCAGAGACAATGTCGTTATAGACTTTGCCCGGCTTTTCGTCAAGACCGAGGCGTTTTAGTGTAGCGAAGGTGTAATTCTTCACCGTCGAGTTGCACGGGATTCTTACAGCGTGCAATTTTTCTTTTTGCTCCTTTTCCATACTCATATATATATTAATAATGTGCAGCAAAGATACTTCTTTGTTCTTACATCACAATGCCAGAAAAATTATAAGTTGTATTTTAACATTTTCACGACTGCCCCATGTCCGAAATCCGCAGCATTGGGATAATGAAACTTGTAGCACATACCCAATGGGAATTATACTGCATTACTCTTCAATGATGTGCAGCAAAGTAACACCCAGAAAATGCAGCAACATTTCACCGATAGTTGCAGCATGAATATACGATGTTCCTGCATCACACTCAGTCCCCTCATGTGCAGCAACATCTTCATCTGAATAGCCCTGTTTTTTTAACTGCATCGTAAACCGATGGCAGGATTTGAAACTCAGTAATATAGGCGAGAAGTGGTAGACGTATATACAAATTTGGCACCTTCGGGCAAATTCGTATAACGCTCCCTTTCTCGCCCTCTTTCGAGGGGGTGCAGCACCGACAAGTCGGGCTGCTTTTCGCTCCGCATTTTGCCATTTGTCAGACCGAGCAGTCGTGAAAATGTTAATATAAGAGATAAAATTTTTCGAGACTCCTTTTTCCGTATTCCCGTATTAACTTTGCGAGAAAAAGAAGTAATATGAGTAATGAGAATAACACCATCAATGAATCGAAGATGAGAGCCAGTCAGCAGAAAGCATGGACTGCACATCGTCATCTATACCTTATTAATAAGGGCTCTGTCTGGCGAGCATTCAATGAGTCGGCGTATGTCCTGTCGGCTTTGCTTCATTTCAAACTGACCCGGAGAATGAAGAAGAAAGATACAACATTTTTTGATTCCGTCACCTTCCGAACGGTAAGCCTTGAAAAAGTTCTTTCTAAAATAACTACCGATGGAGGTGAGATCGTGAAAAGAGAAGAGCGAAAAATCATCTATCGATGGAACAAGGATGTTTCGGTGCCGGAAGAGTTCAGCGTTGACAGGGGAAAGGACATACCGAAGAATCTCCGTATGGATGAAGAAACCAGTTCCGAATTGAAAAAGATAACTTCCAATGGTGGGTTTGGTGGAAGAGAAAAGGCTACGGACTCAGAGGTCATTCGATATGCCATCAAACATTTTTATGATAACAAACCCATCAATCTGAAGGAGGCTGAGCCGCTTATCTGGGCCATCAGTAAGAACAGGTCAATGCTTGACAAATCCCTCGAAACATTGTCCCGCCTGGTCCGGGAACTGAACGCCATCGGTGTAAACTTCAATCAGGTGGTACACCGTATTAACTTTGTGCAACAGAAAGCCATTGAGGAAAAGAAAACCCTCTATGATATCGGTAGTAAGTTGGTGAAGTTTGAAGATGAGGTGGCAGGTTCTTATGCGGATATTTCTGAACTGACCGAGAAAATAAAGGCTGAGATAGAACCTGCTATGACAGCAGTCCTTAGTGCTCTTGAAGGTGAAAATGAAATCATGAATAGATTATTATTGTAGTATGAATGAACCGTGTATAATTAAAGAGTTGGGAACTGATGCTACTGGCTTTCCTGGTGTTGACTACAACGAAAAGAAAGTGGCAGAGGGCGTGGCTGAACTTGTCAAGATGAAAAACTTCGGCCCGCTGGAGCAGTATCAGTTCCATGCATCCGATACCGTAAAAAAATACCTCCAGAAGATAGCGGACAGGAATGATCGAGTGCAGCATCCGCAGTTGCATATAATGGTGTCATATCCCGGAGAACCAACTGAAGAAGAGAAACAGAGACTTCTAAAAGACTTCGAGGAAACCTTAGATAGATTGGGATATAAAGGCCAGCCAGTTCTTATCTATGCTCACAATGATACGGACCACTGGCATCTGCATGCTGTCAGTGTAAGGGTACAGCAAGGTACTGGCCGTTGGATAAACAACTCCTTTGAAGGAGTGAGGGCCAGACAGCATCTGGATGATATTCGTGGTGTGGATCATGACAAGGCTCTCGATAAGATGCTCAATTATAACTTCACATCTAAGGAGCAGTTTCAGCATATCCTTCGTGGGAACGGCTACCATTTTCAAGAGAATGGTGATAGCCTGAATGTGTATCGTGCCTGCCAACTTGTGTTTGGCGTAAGCGTCTCTGAGATTGAAGAGACAGCCGAGGCAAACAAACTGAAGAATAAGAAGAACAGGAAGGAGCAACTTGATCGTGTTCGTCAGGTTCGGGCCATCATCAGTAAGTATCGTGACAAATCCCTGAATGCCATCGTCGATGTGCCAGAGTTGAAGAAAACAAAGAGGGGAAAGATACATACCGTTGCGCCGACTAAGGCAGAGGTGAAGCGAGCAAAGTTCCAGGGGAGTGATGGACTGGAACTGTCTGACCTGAAGAAGGCTGAGTTCAAGAAATTCCTCACCGACCTTAAAAGGACTGCCGGTGTGGAACTGATATTCCATAGAGATAAGGATGGAAAAGTCAGAGGTTATAGTGTCATCGACAATGCTAAAGGCAATATCTTCAATGGTTCCGATATCATGAAGATGTCTGCACTGCTGAATGGAAAGAACATGATGGAAGAGATAATTCCTGAAGAACTGGCAGCAGAGGTGAGCCAGGAGTATCGGAATGAGAGAAATGCGGAGCGTGATAAGATAGACCCATCCAATGTGTTTGAGAAGATGATGGAGAGACTGTCATCGATGGGCCTGAAATATGATTATCCTCCACTCATGAGGCCGTATGTGTCTGAACTGTCTGCCCTCGAAAATTGCCAGAAAGCCATCGAACTGATTACGTTGGCCGAGAGTCAAAAGGAGAATGGTAATGAGAATTGGGTGATGAATGCCCAGAAGGCCGTAGAACATGCCGAAGGTGCTGCACAGATGGATCGCCATGATAAGGAAAAGGCTGATGAAGTCCAGAAACAGTCCGAATCAGAGGTTGTCACTCAGATCATAGAAAAAGCGAAGACACTTCCTGTAGTGGAACTGGAAAAATATATCACTGGTGTACTCGATGATAACAAACTCCCATACAAATTCCATAACTATAGTCTTGATGATGGACTCACAGAAGAGCGAACAAGAGCTTTTGCCATTTCGTATTTGGAAAAGGCTCTTACCGATGAGGATCCAAGCGAGAGAATATTTTGTGCTGGAAGGGCTGCTAACCTCGCAAGGACGACAGAACAGTTGCATAAGATGAATGCTGAGAAACAAAAAGCCAAACAAACGGAACAGCCGAAGGAGAAATATGATCCGAATGTGGGCATTCAGGAACGTCAGGCGGCTATTACTACGGCCAAGAAAACTCTGAAAGAATACCTTGATAGTTATAAAGGCCTCTTATCTGTCGACCAGGAAGATAAAATTCTTCCTGGTATAGCGGCCAGATGTATTGAGAATGAAAAGCCGGTATTCAATAATGAGAACTTAGAAGGTGCTGCACAGGAACTGGCCGCAGAGGTGGGTGAGCGTGTAGAGACCGCAACAAAGCGCATGACCCAATTGGCCGGGGAATTCCTACTGAGCATTGCTATGCCGGAAGATCGTTCACTCGGTGGACCTGGCAGTAACAATGACCTTCCTCGCAAGAAGGATGATGAATGGGGTAGGTTCAAGAATACCTACATGGCTATGAGGGCTAAAGGTCGAGGACAGAAGAGACCATAACTTACCGATGCAGATAGAAATGGGGAATCGTCATCACGACGACTCCCCATCATCTTGTATATGGAAAAATTCAGATTTATTATATTGTCGTTTCAAAGTAGAATCTGTAACCACTGGCTACCTTTCGGACCCTGGCGAAGTCCTGCAGGTCGGATGGTCGCAGTGACGGCCACGCAAGGGATATGCGTAGCATCTCCAAATTGTCAGCGGCCTTGGCCGTGTTACAGTCACGGCATGACGGCATCAGATTCTCAATGCTGTTGCCACCTCCTTTGCTCTTTGGCACCAGGTGGTCTACTGTCATGGCCTTCATCTTCAGAGGACGGCCACAGTAAGCACAGTGACCGTGATACTTCATGAAGATGGCTTGTCGCTTGGAGTCAGTCATGGTTCATTAAATTTTCACTGGCCTCTCTAATTTTCTTCCCTATATCAGTCCCCCTTTTACTGACACATGACACCTTACCATCCTCAAATTCGATTTCTGTCTTACAGAAGCCGTATTCCCCATATCTGTATGTTATCCTGTCACAGTATTCATTATAGTCAAACTCTGTTGGCTGACCCAAGAGGACAATGACAGAATCTTTTGACATACCTGTATGAATTGTCGCCTCTGCAGACTCACTCTCCACCTGATAATACTGAATGGGGATAGATTGGTCTTCTGAGGTAGATACAGAGTGATCTTTTGAATTCACCCAAAGCAATGCTACAACTACAATAATTACTCTGATAAGGAATATTACTGCAATTAAAATTAAGATGTCCTTCAGACAACCTCTCATGCGGTTGTCCTCTTTGACATAAATATGATGTTCCTGAATCGTGGATTTGTTTTCTTGTTCCATGTTTATTACCTTTTCTATTTAATCATTTTGATTCAAAATCGAATGGCCCATAGATAATGCGTACTGCGTAAGGCTTATCAGATATCAAGCCTGACTCTTTGTAGTCCACGATGTCGATGCAAATGGCAAAGCCGAGGTTCTTATCTGTAGGAACTGGCGCAATACCGCCGTAAGACTCGAAATTGTTGCCGTTGTCGAGATCCACAAAGTTAGCATAGTGTTTACTAAGCAGCTCATGGAACTCTCTCTTTATGCTTATGGCATCACTCTTTGTCCGGCAGTCAACTCCAAAGATGGCACCATTGAAGATACCATCTGACTGAAACAGGAAGTGCATCCAGTCGAACAGGATTCCTTCATATTCCTTGTTCTTAAACAGAAGGCTGTCCATGGTAGATGTTAGGGGGTCTGAGTCACCAAATTTCTCTTCAAGACTTTTCTTTGCCTTCTCGTATGATGTCCCAAAATTTACATTACAGATACCCTTTATTTTGTTCTGGGCCAGAACTTGTTTCCAAAACTTATCAATGGACTTGACACTATTGTTTTTCATTGATACGGTCTTACCATCAGGAAGGGTATAGGAAACTTCATTTCCATTAATCCGACTCTTTATTACAACATTGGAAACTAATACACGGAAGGCAAGAGGGACATCCTTTACACTATCTGTCACATGTGACATTTTAGGAGAAATGTTTTCCACATTTGTGGGTGGTAATGCTGATATGGCTTCAAGGCTGAATGCCATAAAAAAACCTAACAATACTATCTTTTTCATATTCTTCCTATTTTGATTTTCTAATAGTTAACTCCTGAAGCTTGCATCGCACCACGCTTCCAACGCTCGATGGCATTGCCGCACATCTCACCCACCGTCTTAGCCTGATATAATGACTTCTTGAAATAATGTGTCCTGACAGTTACATACTTCCATATAACAAAATAGGTATGATCGATACATCTACGAATGTTATCAAGGCCCTCGTTGATATTACCAATCACAGTGAGCAATCCTTCAGTAGTGATATGGCGCAAGCCAGTGGCATACTGCGCCAACTCTATCAGACTATTCACAAGCTGCTGACCGTCATCACCGACCTGTTCAACACAGCGACGGCAAGCACCGACAATGATAGTGTCAGAGGACAGAATATTACCTCGTGCAGTACACTTGGTTATAAAGTCCTCAATCAACGTAGATAACTGACCGATTTTGTCTGACACATCAGAATAGGTGTTCCTGACATTAACCACCATCACACCACTGTTATAGATGACATCAATGACATCAAAACACTTCGTGTATTTATCAAGTTTCACGTTCAGCGAGTCATAATCAACACTCGCCTCCTTACTATACTTATGCAGCAACTCATTAGCCTGTTCTAAGCCACTGCGGGCCGCTAACACCGAACGAATGTCCTTGTGATCTTGAATTAGGGCTTCGACGGAAAGAGGGTCAAAACTCCATCCGTTATTATGGTACATCTGCCAATTCTCGATGTTGTTCATGTCAAACTGTGCATATGAGGCAGAAGGGATTAACAGCAGAGAAAGCAACAAATGTATTAGATGCTTTCCTGCTGTCTGTTTCAGTTTATCAGTATCCATATTATTCCTTGTATATAGAATGATATAATGTACTATCTGCGCATTCCCATGGACTGATTCTGCTCCTGTCCACGATGTTCGTCCATGATCAATTCAAAGCGACTCTGAAGGTTGGCCTGCATAGACTCTGCAACCGCCAGCGACTTGTTGGCAAGGACATTCAAAGGCAGCGCACCGGCATTGAAAGCGTCGACGGTATTCTTATTGGAAATCGTCAGATTTTTCTCCTTGCCGTCAACAATCATGTTGAGATAGACAGTTTTCTCATCCACAAAGGGAGTCACCTTACCGATGCGGGGATTCAAAGGCTCGTCAGGATACTGCTTGAACTTACCCTGCCATGCAGCAGCTCCCTGGTTCCCAATTGAATTGGTTGGCGAACCGTTCCTTTGCCATGGAGTCTGTGCTACATCCCTTAACTTGTTATCAGCAGCCAATGCTTTTTCAGCTTTAAGCATGGCATTGTATTGCTGTGGATTCTTCTCTTTGAGAAGTTCCTTAAAATAAGC
>JAEEGH010030633.1_pt1 | contig 10446 bp, 9 predicted proteins | sample 9134181 | NCBI WGS metagenome assembly JAEEGH01 (sample SAMN16246544, study PRJNA631951) | gut metagenome | biome: gut microbiome; feature: rumen; material: DP-attached | host: Bos | place: Iran: Karaj | collected 2018-10 | reverse complement strand
CCTGTTGCTACAATAATCAAGAACAGTATCAACAGGATGTTCTCGCCCTCATGATGGATTTTAACTTTCATTCTCGCGGCTGATAATCGATTAACTCGCAAAGATAGTAAAAATTTTTCAGTTTTCAGTTTTTGATTTTCAGTTTTTTTAAGATAGCCAGGTAATTTCAAAGAATTTTCAAGAAAACGGACGTGGCGGGTGTGATGGAAGGGGACAGATGGGGGCGCCAGAAAAACGGCAAGGTTGCAGGAAAAAGTCATCGTGTGAAACTGGGTGTAACTTTGCAATGTCATCGGGAAAAACCCCGAAAAAAGCATTTATTCACTCTTTAATTCAATTGACGATATGAAAACTCCAATTACTGTTTACAATGTGATTATTCTCGACAAGAGCGGCTCCATGTCGAGCATTGCACGCCAGGCCATCGATGGCGTGAACGAGACCATCGGTTCCATCAAGAGTGCCCAGAGAAACAACCCCGACCAGAAGCATCTGGTGACGCTTGTGGCCTTTTGCGGCTGTGAGCAGAAGGTGATCTATGACAATGTGCCTGCCCAAGAGGTTCGGACGCTCACTGCCAAGGACTACCGTCCGTGCTGCATGACGCCGCTGTATGACGCCATTGGCATCACCATCAGCCGCGTCCACGACCTCAAGAGCAATGACCCGGAGTCATTGGCGTTGGTGACCGTCATCACCGATGGCTATGAGAACGCTTCTCATGAGTTCACCCAATCGGCCATCCGCGCGCTCATCGAGAGCTACAAGGAGCAAGGCTGGCAGTTCACCTACATCGGTGCCGACCATGACGTTGAGGCAGTATCTTACTCGCTGAACATCGACCACCACATGCAATTCGACAAGACAGAAGCCGGCACGCATGCCATGTTTGCTAAAGCCAGAATGGCACGCAGCAGGTGGATGGACAAGATGACATCCCGCCTTTCCCAACCAATGAGTGCTGAAGACCGAGATGAATGCATCAAGGAAATCAACAGTGAAGATTATTTTATCTGAACTTGATAGGAAAGAGTGACAATAGCCGCTACCACTGACAGGTAGCGGCTTTTTGGCACGATTATTGCTGCTTTAATGATATTAACCTAATCCCGTCAATCATTATGTCACCACTAAACTCCCATGACCTGAAATACGGCATTATCTATGTCATAGGCAATCCCAAGCAGACTAACAACCTGAAGTGGTTCGCCACCATGATCGAACCCATGATACGCCCGCTCTCGCTCGAGTGGGTTGAGACATGGGACGTTAACCATACCGTCATTGCGGCACGACGTTTCAATGTTGGTAACATCGGTAAATATGCCACGGTTCAACTTCACCTGAACCGATATGGCAGCAGCGACAGCTATTCACTGCTGGCAGCCGTGCATGCCTTCAGCGATTGTCTCGAAGACGTCATGGATGACGGCGAGGGTGACGTCATCATCAACGAGAAGGACTATCGTGACCGCAACGAGATGCCGCAAGGCAAGTGGGGAGGCTCTACTGCATCGACTCCCTTTGAGGACGTTCTCCATGATTATCATTGGGATCTTGAGATGCGACAGGATCATACCCGCGTCGCAGAATCCCGCCGCGTTCATTATCATATTAATCGAGCAAAGCTTTCTTGCGAAGAACCAGATGACTATGAAGCTGAAGTGGAAAAGAAGCCGGAGTCGCGTCTCAAGAAGACCATCAAGTCGTTGCGCAACAAGCGCAAGAAAGATGACAACATCGTCATTGATGAGGATTCTCTTGAAATGGCGCAATCTTGCATCATTGATGAGGATAGCAGCGTGGCTGATTATCTTGATGCAGGATCAGCCGACAGTGCCAATGTTGAATTGCTGGACCTTGAAGCCGAGGAAGTTGCAGAATTCAGGAGGATTGAGTCAGAATATGAGCGTGACGTGAAAGACCTCAGGGCAAGAATTGTCGCATTCATCGCAAAATATCATCAAGATCCCGAACAGGTGATGGCTACCATGCTCCATGGCAAAGTGCTGTTGGGGTCAACGACCGGCCATCTGCTGGTCAATGGTGACATGAAGATCGTGTTGCCCGAATATGACGAATTGGAGATTGAAATGCCCGCCATGTGCCGCACGCTCTACATCCTGTTCATGAAACAACGCTTACAAGGTGACGGCGGCATCGTGTTGAAGGACATCGACAAGCATCGCGACGAACTGATAAACATCTACAGCATGGTCAAGCCTGGTGCCAACGAGAATCGTGTGGTGCGCACGGTCGACAACCTGTGCGACCCCTTCAGCGACTCACTCAATCAGAACATATCCCGCATCAACCGCTGCATCCGCAACGTCATCACTGATAAAAATCTGGCGCAACAGTACATCATCACGGGCAACCGCGGCGAGCAGTATGGCATCGCCCTTGACCCAGAGTGGATGCAACTGCCGCGCGCCGTGACCAACTGATCGTTTCATCAACCATGAAAAAACGGGGCAAAATAATTGTCCCGTTTTATTTTTAGCGTCATGAAGAATGCATCACAGGCGGTATTGCACAAATGCCTCGATGGCCTCATAGGTGGCAAGTCCTAACCGCTGATACACTTCAGCGAGGTCACTGTTACGCTCGATGGAACGCTGCCATGACAGTTTGCCGTCGGCACTCGTGCGGAAAGGCGCATCGTGAATCTGAGACTGGAACTTGAGGATGGCAGCGCGCTTGTCGCTGAACTCCTCAGGACTCATTGGCACTGCCATCTCGACATGATCCACGTCCCACTGCCCCCACTGGCCGCGGTACATCCACACACGGCAGTCGCGCATGAACGGCTCATCCTTGAGGTTATCCAGCGCGCGCAGGACCGCGTTGTGTGCCCGCACATGAGTTTCGTGAGGATCCACCAAGTCGTTGTCGAAGAATATCTGGTGGGGCTTCAGGCGTTCAATCAATTCCTGTATCACGGCCACATCGGCATCGGTGACACGGCCCTGCCCGTGAGGATCGTCGGTATAGAACGGCAGACGCAAGTCATACAGGTCTTTTCGCGGCACACCCATCTGGCGACACGCCATCATTGCCTCGCTCAACATGATTGAGCCCTTGAAGTAGCGCATGTCGTCCTCACTGACACCATCGCCGCCACGGCCCAAGAGTTTGTCCATCACTTCCTTGATGAACGAGAATTGGTCACCTTGGCCAAAGCGTTTCGTCAAGCGCTCGGTCAGCAAGAGGCTCCGCAACATGTCCTCGTCACTCACCGCCACATCGCCATCGGTCTGGAAAGCAACGCTCACCTGATGTCCCTGCTGCACCAGACGGTGCACCGTGCCACCCATCGACACCACCACATCATCGGGATGAGGGCTGAAGATGAGGACTCGCTTGGGATAAGGCTCGGCACGCTCGGGACGATAGGTGTCATCGGCATCGGGCTTGCCGCCAGGCCATCCTGTGATGGTGTGCTGCAAGTCGTTAAATATCTTGATGTTGACATTGTAGGCTGAATCATACAATGCGACCAGTTCACTCAAGCCATAGTCGTTATAATCCTTGTTAGTGAGTTTCAGAATCGGCTTACCCGTCTGGTTACATAACCACACGATGGCGCGGCGGATAAGGTAGTCGTTCCATTCACAGGAAGTGACTTTCCACGGGTAACTGATGCGCGTCAAGCGAGACGCGGCATCCAGGTCGGCAATAATCCTCGCGTCGCTGTGGACCTGCAGGAACGAAGCGGGCAGCAGGTCGTTCATCTTGCCCTCTATCGTGTTGAACAAGGCGTTTGCCGAATCCTCATCCCAAGCCACACAAATGATTTTCCCGGCATTCAAGATGTTTCCCAATCCCAGTGTGACAGCCGTCTTGGGAGCCGTGTCGCTCTGGAAATCCTCGGCAATGCGCGAGCGCGATTCGCTGCCCAGCATGATGAACCTGCAGACACTGTTGCGTGATGAACCCGGCTCATTATAGGCCAGTGAGCCGTCGGGATTCAAGTCACACAACACCAGGTCAAGGCCTCCAGCATCATGTATCTCCCGCTCGTAGGCCTTGCATTGGTTGTGAACATGCTCGATCGATGCCAAGCTGTTAAACGTGTGGACGTTGTCGGGCTCGATGTCGACCTTGGCATACAAGCGCCCCTGGATGCGGTCGTTCAGGCTCAACTCATCGCTGTTGTCCAGCGCCAATTCACTCAGATTGAAAGCGACGACATGGGCAAAACTCACCTTATCGGCAAAATAGAGCTTCACCAACTCGTCATAAACTTTGAGAACATATCGACCTGCGCCGAAGCCGATGACGCAACGTCCCTTGCTCTCGACTGACTCGTTAATCACTTGAGCCACTGCGAGGGCGGCTTCTCGTGCACCGCTATCTGAATCCTCCATGACAAGGGTATTGACCTTTTCATATCGGGTGAGCGACGCGAGCTCGATTTCGTTATCCGGACAATAATAACGACTTGGAACCTGATTAAATTTGATATTCGTCTTTAAATCCGTCTTCATCTTTTTTACCTTAGAGAAAATGTGTGACTATGGAAAAGCAAAAATACACAGAAAATCTTTCCCATGCAACAGGAACGCCACAAAACATCATTTCATGGCACAAATGACAAGGCAGACTATCCCATCAGTGCGGCGGCTGTTTTGGCTGCCAGGCGGGCATTGTTGAGCACCAGCTGGATGTTGCTGGCAAGGCTGTCGCCACCCGTGAGGTCCTTAACCTTAGCAAGCAGGAACGGCGTGGTTTCCTTGCCTCGGATGCCCAGACGGTTAGCCTCGGCAATGGCTTCGTCTATGGCCTTGTTGATGACATCGGCAGGCATGGAGTACTCCTCGGGAATAGGATTAGTGACCAGCATGCCGCCCTGCAGACCCATCTCGAGTTTTGCCTTGAATGCGGCGGCAAGTTCCTCGGGCGTGTCGATGCGGTAATCCACCTTGAAACCGCTGTGACGGGTGTAGAAGGCCGGCAATTCCTCGGTACCGTAGCCGATGACAGGAACTCCCTTGGTCTCGAGGCACTCAAGCGTTAGCCCCAAATCAAGGATGGACTTGGCTCCGGCACAGATGACCATGACGGGAGTCATGGCCAATTCCTCGAGGTCGGCACTGATGTCCATCGTGGTCTCGGCACCACGGTGCACACCGCCGATACCGCCAGTGGCAAACACGCGGATGCCTGCCATTGCGGCGATGATCATCGTGGTGGTGACGGTGGTGGCACCATCCTCGCCACGGGCGATGAGAACAGGCAGGTCGCGGCGCGAAGCCTTGGTCACAGCCTGGCCTTTCTTGCCCAAATACTCGATTTCGTCGGGTGTGCACCCCGCTTTCAGCTCACCACCGATAATGGCGATAGTGGCTGGTACAGCACCATTGTCTCGGATGGTCTGCTCGACCCTCAGTGCAGTTTCCACATTCTGCGGATAGGGCATGCCATGTGAGATGATGGTGGACTCGAGTGCCACCACTGGGCGGCCCTCGTCAAGCGCCTGCTGCACTTCGGGTGAAATGGAAAGATATCGATTCATTGTCTTATAGATATTTAGTGATTTCGGGATTGACGGTTTGATGTGAGAGCAAGGTCGCATGGGCGGCACGAAGGCCGGTTTGGGCACTATCGGGGAAGGACACCTCTTGAATCGTGGCATGCACAATGCCGGCGATGAAAGCGTCACCCGCTCCAGTCGTGTTGATAACCCTCGAAGGGATGGCCTTGAAGTGTTCATGACGAGTACTGTCGCTGCAATACACCCCATCACTGCCCAGGGTGATATACACCTCTTTAACACCCATTGCCGTGAGATAGTCGGCTGCTTCACGTGCAGTATCGCAGCGGGTGACGGTCTGAGCCTCCAGGAGATTGAGTTTCAAACCATGCAGACACTTTGATTCACTCTGTTGCAGTGCCTTAATGACTCGGGACGCTTTGGCGGTGCTCACAGCATCGACAAACAGCGGTGCCGTGCAATGGTCGATGAGAAAACGCAAAGATTCACTCGAAATGTTGGTGTCGGCAACAACAGCTGCCGAGGCGTTGATGGTATCGATGCGCTCGGCAAGGAACTCGGGGGTGATGCGGTCCACGATGTCGGTGTCGGCAACGGCTGCAATCATGTCGCCAGTCTGATCGTTGACGCACAGGTAAAGGCCGTTGCGCTCACCCTCGCAGCGCGCGCTCAATGACAGGTCCAATCCGATGGCTTGACACTCCCTCCAACACATCTCGCCGAAGGTCTCGCCGCCGAAAAGGCTCACGAACTTCACCTCATGCCCCATCAACCGCAGGTTATGGGCGATGTTGCGTGCCACACCGCCACAGCCCAGGGTCACCTGCCCCGGCACCGAGTCAGCGGGGACGAACGGCGCTGTCAAAGCCGCTGAAATATCCATGTTCACCCCGCCGATAACAGTAATGTGTTCTCTCATTTGATCTATTCTTGATTCCGTTTGCAAAAATACATCAACTCATTCGCTATATCAAATAATTGCCTTAATTTCCTAACAGGAACAGTAGTGGTTGGTCAAGACGTTTGGCCCAATAGGTTTCTTTGTGGCCGTGTCCCTCAAACACGCGACTCATGTAATGCTGCTTGTCCCAACCTTTTGACTCAATGACGCTGTCGAGCTGCTCCTGATAGGGACCGTAGAAGGCATCAAGATCCTCGGTGCCATGGTCCATATAGATGAGGCTGCCGTTAGCCTCGGGCAAATGCTGTCCCACATAATCCCTAAAACCAGTGGCCCACGGTTCGCCTTTAACGCCACCCGGCAAGTGTGCCATCGACAAGTGGGACGATAGACAGGCCACCCCACCGAACACCTGCGGATATTCACATAGTGCGTAGAGCGAAATCAATCCACCCATGCTGGAACCCATCATGAAGGTGTGCTCACGTGTGGTGAGCGGTTTGTATCGCTCGTCAATGAATGGTTTCAATTCCTCAACGATGAATTTCAAGTAACCATCGGCCGTGAGTTTCTCCAGTTTCGCATTCTTGCGTTCGGCCTCAGGCACATGCTGCCATGTCTTGGCAGGAAAATACTCGCTGAGGCGGTCATCGGTGTTATAGATGCCGACAACAATGCAGCTGCGGATTTTGCCTGCTTTCATCAAACTGTCCATCACCTCATCAACGCACCACTCCTGCCGGTTCCACGTTGTGGTGGCATCAAACAGCATGTTGCCGTCATGCATGTAAAGCACATCGCATGAATCACCAATCTGGTAGCCGTCGGGTAGCCACACCACAACATCACGGGGTGTGATGTTCTGAGACTGGAACTGCGGGAAACGCTCCAGTGTGCCGAGTTTCACCGTGGGAATCGTGTTCTTAGGTGGCCTCATGCACCAAGCTATCGCAGCCAGCATCAGCAATAACAAACCAGCAATCAAAATCATTCTTTTTCGGCGTTTCGGGGTCATAAAATCCTGTCATTCATAGTTATTATCTTGCAAATGTAGCGTGTTTAACTTGAATATCCAAGCATTTGAAGCTTTTTAAACTGAGCACAAACAGAAAAATGGACAAATTCCTTTGTTCTGTGCACGACTTGCACTATCTTTGCAGGTTGGATAAACATAAACGCTTAAAAGAACCGATTATGATGACCGATAACGACAAAATAATGGCCGATCAAGAGAAGCCGTTATACATCGTCACGGGCTCGACCGACAGCATGGGTAGCGTGATCACACGCAAACTTGCCGAGCAGGGCAAGGCCGTGCTGCTTGCCAGCCGCGATATACAGAAAGCCGAGAACTATGCTGCGCAGCTGCGCACCCTCACGCGCAACAAGGACATTTCCTGCCTGCAACTCGACCTGAATTCATTTGAACTGGTCAATGACTTTGTGCGTCGTCTGCGTGAATTGAACCGCCCGGTGGCAGCACTCATCAATAATGCCGGCCTGCTGCCCCGCCGCAGCGAGATTTCGCCCGACGGCTTTGAGCATGCTGTCCAGGTGAATTACCTGAGCACCGTGCTGCTGTCGATGCAGGTTTACCCGCTCATCGAGGAAGGCGGCAGCATCATCCTGTCCACCAGTGTGTCGCGACGCTTTGTCTCGTTGCCCTACGAATTCCCCGCCGTGTCTCATTTCACCCCTTGGGGAGCATATGCCCAAAGTAAACTGGCGCTCACGTTGTTCTCCATCTACATGTCGAGTGTGATGAAGACACGCCGTGTGGCCGTGAACTGCGTCAATCCCGGTTTGCTCAAGAGCGGTGCCATCGCTATGTCGCGCTGGATGGACCGCGTGCCTGACTACCTGAGCCGCAACATCCCCAGCCCCGAGGCTGGTGTGGTGCCCACCTTGCGCGCATTGGAGAGCAAGGACACCGGATACCTGTTCTCGGGTGCCGACAAACAGGTGAAAACCTCTACCATGCTCAAGAACCGTGAGATGTTCATCCGCGTGTGCAACGACACGATGCGCATCTTGAAAGAGCATATTGACAAATAACTGTCGGCTATTTACAATAGTGAAAAACAGTTTTTCTGATAAACCAAGGACCAAAAAGGACATGATGGTATTGGGCGATAATGACCGTTTGCCACTGGGCAGCACAGTCGCTACAATCGGTATGTTTGACGGTGTTCACCGTGGACATGCCACCTTGGTCGATTTCCTGAACCGCCAGGCTGCTGCCATGGGCAAACAGTCACTGGTCATCACATTCAGACACCATCCCAGACAAGTCCTGCATCCCGATCAACCTTTCGGACTCATTATGTCACCCGAAGACCGCCTGGAGCAGATAAAAGCGCTCGGGCCAGACCTGGTGCTGACGCTGGACTTCACAACAGAACTGTCACAACTCGATTCGGCGCAATTCATCGAACTGCTGCGCGACTGCTATGGCATGTGCATGCTGGTCACGGGCTATAACCATCGTTTTGGGCACAACAAGAGGGAAACCTTCAGCGACTATTGCCGCCATGGCGAACGCTTGGGCGTCAAAGTTGTCAAGGCGCCTGAATATCTTGGCAAATATGCCCCTGTGAGTTCCACCATTGTCCGTGGCCTCATCGCCGCCGGCAGGGTGGTTGACGCGATGCATTGCATGGGGCGTCCCTATTCCCTCGCGGGTAAAGTGGTACATGGTTTCCACAACGGCAGGGGATTAGGGTTTCCCACCGCAAACGTGGGCGAAATAGACCCAAGCCTCTTACTGCCTCACAACGGAGCTTATGCCGTACTGGCACACGTTGCCGGACAACACTTGCAAGGCATGGCCAACATCGGCAAGCGCCCCACCCTCGACAACGGCGATCAGCTGAGCATCGAGGTCAACCTGTTTGACTTCGAGGACGACATCTATGGCGAGGACATCAGGCTGGAATTCATCAGTTTCCTGCGTCTGGAATTCAAGATGTGCGGTTTGGAAGAACTTAAGCAGCAGCTGACGCTTGACCGCGACAACGCCAAGCGGCTTTTACAAGAATATTTAACCACAAAACAATCATAGCGAAATGGATATCATCAACCTGTGTGAAAACAACTCGCTCGTGGGACAGTTCATGAGCGAAATCCGCAACAAGGAATTGCAGCAGGAGCGTCTGCGCTTCCGCGCCAACATTCAGCGTCTGGGCCAAATCATGGCCTACGAGATTTCAAAGAGGCTTCAGTATCACACTGTGGGAGTCGAGACACCTCTTGGTGTGAAACAATGCAATGTGCTGAACGACAGCGTGGTGCTTGCCACTCTCCTGCGTGCCGGTCTGCCTTTCCATGAGGGTTTCCTAAATTTCTTTGATGGCGCTGAGAACGCTTTTGTGTCGGCCTACAGGAAATATTTCCCCAAGACCGATGACTTTGTTGTTCACATCGAGTATATCGCCAGCCCGCGCCTCGACGACAAGACGCTGGTCATTGTTGATCCGATGCTTGCCACCGGCTCATCGATGGAGCTGGCTTATCAGGCTTTGGTAACCAAGGGCCATCCCGCACACATCCATATAGCCAGTGTCGTGGCTACCCCTAAAGCCATCGAGGTGGTACGCCAACACCTGCCTCAGGACAAGACCACATTGTGGACCTGTGACATCGACAACGAACTCAACGAGCACAGCTACATCGTTCCCGGCCTGGGCGACTGCGGCGACCTGCTCTACGGCGAGAAAGAATAAACTAGCTCTAGATAGTCTAGAAATTCTAGATAATCTAGACCAACTAAAAACTGACAACTAAGATGGTACGCAAATATGATTACCTCATCATCGGCTCGGGTGTAGCCGGTATGAGTTTTGCCTTGAAGGTGGCAAAAACGGGAACTGTGGCACTAGTGTGCAAATCCAAGATGGAGGAAGCCAATACCGACCTCGCACAGGGCGGTGTCGCCACAGTAACCAACCTTGAGGTGGACAATTTCGACAAGCACATCCATGACACGATGGTGGCAGGTGACTGGCTCAACGACCCCGAGGCCGTGAAGAAAGTCGTCACCGAGGCCCCT
>JAEEGH010030629.1_pt1 | contig 10447 bp, 11 predicted proteins | sample 9134181 | NCBI WGS metagenome assembly JAEEGH01 (sample SAMN16246544, study PRJNA631951) | gut metagenome | biome: gut microbiome; feature: rumen; material: DP-attached | host: Bos | place: Iran: Karaj | collected 2018-10 | reverse complement strand
GGCCTCGTAGTGGTAGAGTTTCGCCGCTTTGGTGACGCCCGCCCAAAACTCCTGCACCTGCGGGAAATCCAGTTTGGCGGAAATCCCGAGGCTGATACCCAGCGTCCTGGGGCGCGCGAGCTGCGCATAAAGCGCACCCGTGAGGGCCACGACCGTCTTGAAACCCAAATGCTTGAGCGGGAAATAGACCAGGTCGAAATCAATCCCTTCGCTCAGCAGCCGGGAGACACTGACGACCGCGTCCTTGCCGGTGGCGGCGAAGACCTGTGCATCGGCGCAATTGGAAAAGCCCGAACCTTCAAAAAGCAGGTTCAGGGCTTCTTCACGGCCGATTTGTGCGAATGTGCGTTCCTCCATCAGAGGTTGCGCAGCAGGTTGTTCATACTGACCTTCGCCTCAATCATCGCCTTCAACCGGTCGACGGGGACGCGCTCCTGGGTCATCGTGTCGCGGTCGCGGACGGTGACGCAGCGGTCTTCGAGCGACTGGTGGTCGACGGTGATACAGAACGGCGTACCGATGGCATCCTGCCGGCGATAGCGCTTGCCGATGGAGTCCTTCTCCTCGTACTGGCAGTTCATATCGTACTTCAGCAGGTCCATTACCTCCTGGGCCATTTCCGGCAGGCCGTCCTTCTTGACGAGCGGCAGGACCGCGGCCTTCACGGGCGCAAGCGGAGCGGGAATCGAGAGCACCGTACGCGTCTCGCCGTTCTCGAGCTGCTCCTCCTTGTAGGAATGGCTCAGCACCGCCAGCACCATACGGTCCACGCCGATACTGGTTTCCACGACATAGGGCGTGTAGGCGCGGTTCTCTTCGGGATCGAAGTACTCGATCTTCTTGCCGCTGAACTTCTGGTGGTTGCCCAGGTCGAAGTCCGTACGGCTGTGAATACCCTCGAGTTCCTTGAAGCCGAAGGGGAAATTGAATTCGATATCGGTGGCCGCATTGGCGTAGTGGGCCAGTTTCTCGTGATCGTGGAAACGGTAGTTCTCCGCACCCATGCCGATGTTCACGTGCCACTTCATGCGGGTTTCCTTCCACTTGGCGAACCAGTCGAGTTCCGTGCCCGGCTTGATGAAGAACTGCATCTCCATCTGCTCGAACTCGCGCATACGGAAGATGAACTGGCGGGCCACGATTTCATTGCGGAAGGCCTTGCCGATCTGGGCGATGCCGAAAGGAATCTTCATACGTCCGGTCTTCTGCACGTTCAGGTAGTTCACGAAGATGCCCTGGGCGGTCTCCGGACGCAGATAAATGGTATTCGCGCCTTCCGAGGTGCTGCCCATAGAGGTGCTGAACATCAGGTTGAACTGGCGCACTTCCGTCCAGTTGCAGGTGCCGCTGATGGGGCAGACGATGCCGCAGTCGATGATGATCTGGCGGTACTCGGCGAAATCGTTCGCCTTCTCCGCCTTCACATAGCGGTCGTGCACCTCGTTCCACTTGGCCTGCTCGCGCAGGACGTTGGGGTTCGTTGCGCGGAACTGCGCCTCGTCGAAGGCTTCGCCGAACTTCTTGCGGCCCTTCTCCACCTCCTTGTTCATCTTCTCCTCGATCTTGCCGAGGTAATCCTCGATGAGAACATCGGCGCGGTAGCGCTTCTTGGAGTCCTTGTTGTCGATGAGCGGATCGTTGAAAGCGCCCACGTGGCCGGAAGCCTCCCAGATGCGGGGATGCATGAAGATACAGGAATCGATGCCGACGATGTTCTCATGCAGCCGCGTCATCGCGTTCCACCAATATTGCTTGATGTTGTTCTTCAGTTCAGAACCCATCTGGCCATAGTCATAGACGGCGGCCAGACCATCATAAATCTCACTCGAAGGGAAAATAAAACCGTACTCTTTGCAGTGCGCAACCAGTACCTTGAAAAGTTCGTCCTGTGTCATAGCCCGCAAATTTAGCAAATTCTTATGAAAAAAGCCCGACCTTCATCGGGCCGGGCTCGTATTCATCAAAAGTTTTTCATCCGTTCAGGTAACCGACGACCTCGAAGGCGGGCTTGCCGTAAGCATCGACGACCAGGTTGTAGAGCGTGTTGTAGACGCGGTAATACCGGATCCCGTTCATCGTTATGATATCGTAGTTTGCGGGGAGCTCGTAGACAATGGCGCCGACGGGCGGATCGCAGACGTAGTAGGCTCCGTTGATCAGGCGATAGAACAGATTGTCCCAGAAATAGTAGCACAGGCCGTTATAATACCGTCTGACCGCGTGGGACGGAAGGACCGTGACGTGATGGCGGTGAGGGACCGGGTGCGAAGGACGGTGAGACGGGCGGTGCGCCACAGGAGGGGGCGTAGGACGGTGAGACGGGCGGTGCGCCGCAGGAGGGGGCGTAGGACGGTGAGACGGGCGATAGCCGGGATCCGGCCGATGGGCCGTGCCGCCGTGCGAAGGGTTGCTGGTGATGGCGCCGTGGCCGCTGGGCTTGCCCGAAGGACGGGCGGCGTCTTTTCCGGGCTTCGCACTGCTGCCGGAAACCGTCGCGTGGTGTCCGGGACGGTTGCTGCCGCCGGGGTTGTGTCCGCTGCGGGACTGCGCATTGAGGACAGGGGCAGCGAGCATCGCTGCGATAGCAACAAGAAGGCGGATGTTCGTTTTCATGACTTCAATGGTTTTAACGGTTCAACTTCACCCCCTTAATGGCAATAGCCGTGCCAATCGAAAAAATTCGCTAATTTTGCACCCGCTATGATTCGTTATTTTACGGAGGACACAAGGTTTCTTTTTAAAGGTAAACGGCTCACCAGTAACTGGTTAAAGAAAGTTGCAGGGCAGGAGGGCAAACGCATCGGCCAGATCAGCGTCATCTTCTGCTCCGACCCCTATCTGCTGGACATCAACCGCAAATACCTCGGGCACGACTACTATACGGACATCATCACCTTCGATTACTGCGAGGGGGATCTGCTGAACGGCGACCTGTTCATCAGCATCGACACCGTCCGCGACAACGCCGCTTTCTACGGCGCAAGCTTTGAAGAAGAACTTCACCGCGTCATCGTGCACGGCCTGCTGCACCTGATCGGCTACGACGACCACAGCGACGCCGACACCGCCGCCATGCGCGCCGCCGAAAACCGCGCTCTCGCCATTTTTTGATATCTTTGCACGATATTTCAAGCGGAGCGGTGGAAAGGCAGTATGATATCATCGTCATCGGAGGCGGACACGCAGGGTGCGAGGCGGCCATGGCGGCAGCGGCCCTCGGTTCGTCCGTGCTGCTCGTTTCGATGGACCTGCGCGGATTTGCGCGGATGTCCTGCAATCCCGCCGTCGGGGGAATCGCTAAGGGGCAGATTGTCAGGGAGATAGACGCACTCGGAGGCTGGAGCGGCATCATTACCGACCGCTCGACGCTGCAATTCCGGATGCTCAACCGCTCCAAGGGTCCGGCGATGTGGAGCCCGCGTGCCCAATGCGACAAGGAGGCCTTCTCGGCCCATTGGCGCAAGGTCCTTGAAAACCAGCCGAATCTCCATCTCTATGCCGATACGGCGACGGAATTCCTGTTCGAAGGCAAGCGCATCTGCGGTATCCGCACGCTTACCGGAGCGACCTTCCGGGCAAAGGCCGTCATCCTGACCGCCGGGACCTTCCTGGGCGGAAAACTTTTCATCGGACGGCACAGCTTCGAAGGCGGCCGTATCGGCGAGCAGGCTTCCTACGGCCTGACCGCGCAATTGGTCGCCCTGGGTATCCGCAGCGCAAGGATGAAGACCGGCACGCCGCCGCGCATCGACATCCATTCGGTCGATACCGACGCGCTTGCCATCCAGGAAGGCGACGAGCAGCCGCAGAAATTCTCCTTCCTGCCGGAGCCTTCGGCCATCCAGCAGAGCGGAAAGCAGATGCACTGCTACATCCTGCATACGAACCCATCGGTACACGAGGCGCTGCGCAAGGGATTCGACCAATCTCCCCTCTTTACCGGGATGATCAAGGGAATCGGCCCGCGCTACTGCCCCAGCATCGAGGATAAACTGCGGGTCTTCCCGGAAAACGACGCCCACCAGCTCTTTCTGGAGCCCCAGGGCGCAAGCACGACGGAATACTATCTGCAGGGCTTCTCCTCCTCGCTTCCGCTGGACGTGCAACTGGATGCACTGCACCGAATCAAAGGCCTGGAAAACGCCCGAATCTTCAAACCCGCCTACGCGGTGGAGTACGACTTCTTCGATCCCACCCAGCTGGACGCCAGCCTGAAACTGCGCGATCTGGAAGGGCTCTATCTGGCCGGACAGGTCAACGGCACCACGGGCTATGAAGAGGCGGCGGCACAAGGACTGATGGCCGGCATCAACGCACACCTCAGCCTGCAGGAGAAAGAACCCTTCATCCTGAAACGTGATGAAGCCTACATCGGCGTACTGATCGACGACCTGATTACAAAGGGTGTGGACGAGCCCTACCGCATGTTCACATCGAGGGCGGAATACCGCATCCTGCTGCGCCAGGACAATGCCGACAAGCGCCTGACGGGCATTTCCCACAGGCTCGGACTGGCTTCTGAGGAACGCTATGCGCTGATGCAGCGCAAATACGAGGCAGCAGAAGAACTGGAGGCCTGGTGCGGCCGGACCAACCTGAGCGCGAAGGTGGCGAACGCATACCTGGAAAGCCGCGGTTCGGCACCCTTGACGGACTCCCGTAAAATCGCCGACCTGGCCACGCGGCCGGAGGTCAATCTCGCCGACCTGCTGAAAATTGTTCCACGTGGAACATCGGAAAATCCGGAGGTCGTCGAGTCCGTTGAAATCAACATCAAATACCGCGGTTACATCGACCGCGAGATCCAGCTGGCGCAGAAAGTATCCCGGCTGGAGAACCTGATTATTCCCGAAGGTTTCGATTTCGACAGCGTCAGCGGACTGACCATCGAGTGCCGCCAGAAACTCAAACGCTACCAGCCCCGCACCCTGGCACAGGCGTCCCGCATCTCCGGCGTCTCCCCGGCGGATATCGCCGTCCTGCTGGTCCGCTTCGGACGCTGAGAGCAGCTGGCTGCCCTCTAGCGACGGCTTTTACAGCATTTGCAGCGCCGCCTTGATAATCTCTTCAACGGAAGCGGTGGGGGATTTCTTCAGGATGGCCTGTACCGCCTTGGAAACGGCAGGGCGGGAGAAACCGAGCATCTGGAGCGCCGTGGTCGCCTCGTCGGCAGCCGCATTGCGGTCGGAGGCACCGAACAGGGCGGAAGGGGCGATTTCCCCGTCGCCGCGGACGATCTTGTCCTTCAGTTCCAGCACCAGCCGCTGGGCTCCTTTCAGGCCGATTCCCTTCACGCTCTTGATTCTCGCAACGTCCTCAGACAGAATCGCTTCACGCAATTCCTCGGCACTCAGCGCGGAGAGCACCATACGGGCAGTGGAAGCCCCCATTCCGGAGACCCCGGTAATGAGGCGGAAGAGGTCACGCTCCTCCTTTTCTGCGAAACCGTAATAGACGGCCGTCCCTTCGCGAGGGTTCACCTGCTGCTGGACGTAGATGGTCGCCGTTTCGGCGTTTTCCAGCTTGGAAAAGGTTCGCAGCGATATCTCCATTCCGTAACCGATACCGCCGTTGTCAATCACTACCCGCGTCGGGGTCAATTCGGCAATCCTGCCCGATACATAGTCGTACATACCACAAATGTATGTAATTTTTGTTAATTTTGCAGGCTCATGATACACAATATGCAAAACATACGCGCCCAGTTCCCGCAACTTCAGGAGAAGGTGTACGGGAAGGCGCTCGTGTATCTGGACAATGCGGCGACCTCCCTGCGGCCGCAGAGCGTCATCGACTGCTGGCAGGAAATGGCCCTCCGTTACAACGCCAACGTTCACCGCGCAGTGCACAAGACGGCCTCCGAGGCCACGCTGCGCTATGAAGCGGCACGTAAGGCGGTCGCTGCGCACATCGGTGCCGCATCGGAGAAGGAGATTGTCTTCACCTCCGGCGATACGGCCGCCCTCAACCTCGTCGCCCGCTGCTTCGGCACGGCTTTTATCGGCGAAGGGGACGAAATCATCGTCGCCCAGAGCGAGCATCACTCGAACCTCGTGCCCTGGCAGATGATCTGCAAGGAAAAGGGCGCAGTGCTGAAATGCCTTCCCGTCGATGAAAGCGGCCACCTGCAGATCGAATTACTGCCGCAGTTGCTGACGGAGCGCACGAAACTGGTCTGCGTCGCGGACATTTCGAATGTACTCGGGCTGCGCAATCCCGTCGCGCAAATCGTCCGCCTGGCGCACGAAAAAGGCTGCCCGGTGCTTGTCGACGGCGCACAGGGCATCGTGCACGAAAACATCGACGTACAGGCCCTGGATTGCGATTTTTACACTTTTTCCGGGCATAAGGTCTATGCCGCTCCGGGCACGGGCGTGCTGTATGCGAAGCGCAAGTGGCTGGAGGCGATGCCGCCGTATATGGGCGGCGGCGAGATGATCGAAAGCGTCGCCTGGGAAGGCAGCACCTACGCGGCGCCGCCGTACCGCTTCGAGGCCGGAACCCCGAATATCGCCGGCGTCCCGACGCTGGTCCCCGCACTGGAGATGGCCCGCCTGCTGAATTCCGCCGACATCGCCGCGGAAGCGGATGCCGTACGGGATTTCGTGCTGGAGTCGCTGAGTTCCATCCCGGGGCTGCGGCTCTTCGGCGTCCCCGCGGACAGGCAGGAAAAACTGCCGATCTTTTCCTTTACGGTCGAGGGGGCGCATCACGAGGACCTGGCGCTGCTGCTGGACAAGATGGGCATCGCCGTGCGTTCCGGCCAGATGTGCGCCGAGCCGCTGATGACGCGCTTCGGCGTGACCGGAATGCTGCGCGCATCCTTCGCGCCGTACAACACGATGGAGGAGGCGGAGTTTTTCGTTGCATCGTTGAAGAAGGCAATTAGTATGTTGATATGAATCTGGAAGAAGCAAAGCAGGCCGTCATTGACGATTTTTCGCTCTATGACGAGTGGCTGGACAAATACGAATACCTGATCGAACTGGGAAAGAACCTGGAAGCGTTCGATGAGAGCCACAAGACCGAGGACCGGCTGATCAAAGGCTGCCAGTCCCGGGTCTGGCTGGACTGGCGCCTGGAGGACGGCAAACTCTTCTTCACCGCCGACAGTGACGCCATCATCACCAAGGGTATCATCTCGCTGCTCATCGGGGTATATTCCGGACGGACGCCGGCCGAGATCGCCGGGGACGATTTCGCTTTCGTCAGCGCCATAGGCCTGCAGGAAAACCTTTCGCCCACGCGGGTGGGAGGGCTTCGCTCGATGATTGAGACCATTCAAAGAATCGCCGCTGAAAATGCCTGAGAAAGAAATACTTACACCTGAAGACGTCAAGGAACTCGCCCCGCTCTACGAGGCGGTGGTGCTGGCGTTGAAACAGGTTTACGACCCGGAGATTCCGGTAAACATCTACGATCTCGGGCTGATTTACGAACTGCATATCAGCAAGGAGCGGGAGGTCTTTATCAAGATGACCTTCACCGCACCCACCTGTCCGATGGCGGACGAGGTGCTCGCGGAGGTGAAACATACGGTGGAACTGACGCCCGGCGTCAAGGCCTGCACGGTGGAACTGACCTTCGAGCCGCCCTGGGACCAGAGCCTCCTTTCGGACGAGGCGCGGGTCGCGCTGGGCTTCGATCCGGAGATGGGCGACGATGACGAACTCTGAATTTACGCTGGTGACGCTGCTGCTCGGGAGCAATCTCGGGGACAGGGGCGGAGCGCTCGCGAAAGCGGAGCGACGCCTGGACGCCCTGTTCGGAGAAGCGGCCGTCAAACGCACGGAAATCCTTGAAACGGAAGCTGTTGGTTTCGACGGACCGCCCTTTTTCAACCGCCTTTTACAGTATCGCTGCCGCATCGGCGCCCTGGATCTGCTCGACGCCTGTAAAAACATCGAACGGCAGATGGGCCGCACCGACGGTCCGGAATACGACGCGGACGGACAGCGCATCTACCATAACCGCATCATCGACATAGACATCCTCTTTTTCGGCGACCTGCAGCTCGAATCCCCGCGGCTGACGCTTCCGCATCCGCAGGTTTCTTCGCGCCCTTTCGTGGGGGAACTTTTGGCGATGCTGCAATAAAAATTGGTTTATTCGATTAATTATTCCTATCTTTGGGGATGAATGTCTGAAAACACTAAAAAACGGATATGGAAATAAAGAAGTCGGATAAAGCAAGTCTTGAGAATAAGAGGCTTCTTTTCGTGGAAATCGGATTTGTCGTGGCGCTGGCCGCAGTGCTCTTTGCGTTCGAGTGGAGCAGCAAGGAGAAGTCAGCGTCCCTGCTCGACGCCGGTAACCAGGAAATTATCGAGGAGGAAATCATCCCCATCACGCAGGAAACCCCTCCGCCCCCGCCCGAGCAGATCAAGATTCCTGTTCTCTCGGACAATATCGACATCATTGACGACGATATCAAGGTGGATGACAACATCATCAACCTGGAGGATGCTTCCGACCTGGGTGTAGAGATTCAGGATTACAAGGAGGAAGTGGTCGAGGAAGTGGTCGAGGAAGAGGCTATCCCGTTCCAGTTGGTGGAAGAGAAACCGACCTTCCAGGGTGGCGACGCCAACGCGTTCTCCGCCTGGGTGGCCCAGCACATCAACTATCCCGAGACCGCGAAGGAAAACAACGTCCAGGGTCGTGTGATGTTGCAGTTCACCGTGGAGAAAGACGGAACCGTGACCGGTGTCAAGGTCGTCCGTGGCGTGGATCCCGAACTGGACAAGGAAGCCGTGCGCGTGGTGAAGAGTTCTCCGAAATGGAAACCGGGACGGCAGCGTGACCGCGCCGTAAAGGTAACCTATACCTTCCCCGTGTATTTCCAGCTTCGTTAAAACTTAATTGTATTTTGTTGAAAGGCTGCCGACAGGCGGCCTTTCTTTGATAAATAAAAGAATTACCTCATTTGTTTTTGGGAAATATCCGGCATCAACGGATGCTTGTTGCTGCGCAACCCTGTCCGGGTAAATGCATCCTTATGATGCCGAATATTTCTGGTTCAATTCGGTAAAGGGACTATATATGTCTGTATTTGATACAAACAAAGCTGTATTTGTAGGAATCATCCGCCCGGAAGATGACGAGCGGAAGATCATGGAGTACCTGGACGAACTGGAGTTCCTGGCAGATACGGCGGGAGCCGTGGGCGACAAGAAGTTCGTACAGCGGGTGGACCGGCCGGACAAGGCGACGTACATCCGCAGCGGCAAGCTGCAGGAAATCGCCGCCTATTGCGAGGAAAACTGCATCGAGTATGTGATTTTCGATGATGAACTGACCGGAATGCAGCAGCGCAACATCGAAAAGATCATCAAGACTTCCTCCGTCATCGACCGCACCAGCCTCATCCTGGAAATCTTTTCGCAGCGTGCGAAGACCTCCTATGCGAAGATGCAGGTGGAACTGGCGCACTACAATTATATCCTGCCCCGGCTCGCCGGTATGTGGACCCACCTCGAGCGCCAGCGCGGCGGTATGGGAACCCGCGGCGGCATGGGTGAGACCCAGATCGAAATCGACCGGCGTATCGTCCGGGAAAAGATTGCGAAACTCAAGGAGCAGCTGAAGAAGGTGGACAAGCAGATGGCGACCCAGCGCGGCAACCGCGGGCAGCTGGTGCGGCTTTCCCTCGTGGGATACACGAACGTGGGGAAGAGCACGCTGATGAACCTGCTTTCCAAATCCGACGTCTTCGCCGAAAACAAGTTGTTTGCGACGCTGGACACCACGGTGCGCAAGGTGGTCATCGGGAATTGTCCCTTCCTGCTCAGCGATACGGTCGGCTTTATCCGCAAACTGCCCACCCAGCTGATCGAGGCCTTCAAGAGCACCCTGGACGAGGTGAGGGAAGCGGACGTGCTGGTGCACGTCGTGGATGTATCGGCCCCGGACTTCGAAGAGCAGATGACGGTGGTGAACAAGACGCTGTCGGATATCGGCGCGGACGGAAAACCGGTCTATCTCGTCTTCAATAAGACCGACCTCTTTACCTGCGAGGAATACGATCCCTTCTCCATCCTGCCTCCGGACAAGAACAATACGACCCTGGAGGAACTGAAGCAGCGCTGGATCGAGGAGAAGAAGGTGCCCTGCATCTTCATTTCAGCCAAAAAGAAAGACGGTCTGGCCAAACTGCGCGAGGATATCTATAAGATGGTCGCGGAGATCCACGCCGGGCGCTATCCCTTCAATAATTTCCTCTGGTAATCCAGGGCTTTTGAAAGGCTGTCCACCCCGCGGGAGACGGTCTTGAGTTTGTCTTCGCTCTGTTTCAGGGTGAACAGGGTCGGATTCGCGCTAATCTTTTCCAGGACGGAAGCAAAGAGCGGGGACTCGTAGTACTTTGTCATCTTGTTGGAAATGAAGAACATAATCAACATTCCATTCTTGATGATGATTTTCTCAAAGCCCAGCGAGGCGCCCAGGT
>JAEEGH010030627.1_pt1 | contig 10447 bp, 12 predicted proteins | sample 9134181 | NCBI WGS metagenome assembly JAEEGH01 (sample SAMN16246544, study PRJNA631951) | gut metagenome | biome: gut microbiome; feature: rumen; material: DP-attached | host: Bos | place: Iran: Karaj | collected 2018-10 | reverse complement strand
ACGTTACACGAAGGTAAGGGCAGATGCCAATCCCTTCGACCCACAATATGACGAGTACTTCGCGAAAAGGCGGTCAATGAACCGTCAGACGCGCCCCCTCAAACGCAGTGCCTAAAGAGGCACGGAGGCGATTAATTAGAACAAGAATTAATTCAGAATTACGCGAGCCGTGTGCGGTGAAAGTCGCATGCACGGTTCTTAAAGGGGAAAGCGGGGGTAACCCCGCAGCCCTACTTAGAAAATCTATAAGTATTATGCTAGTAAAGACCTTTTGCGCAGCAGTCAACGGCTTGGAAGTAACGACGGTAACCGTCGAGGTCAGCATGTCACGTGGCGTGCAGTTCCATCTGACGGGACTGGCGGACACGGCCGTCAAGGAAAGTCATGACCGTATTAAGGCGGCGCTCATCAACAACGGTTTCAAGATGCCCACAATGGATGTAGCACGGACGATTTGGTAAACCAGCCAATATAAGTAAATAGGACTTGTGTAAAAATCACAATCTCCTGATAAATAGGGATTTAGCAAATTACAAGCTTTTACATAATAGCGCAAATAATCAAAATTGAATGGCTGTATTAACTATGCAGTCATTCTTTTTTGTTTTAGCTAGCAAAATTGGACTCAATGGCTTAAAAAATTATAAAAACCCCGTAGATTAAGGCTTTCTTTAGACATTTTAACCCAGAATGATTTGTAAATCCAGCTAATATTAGTAAATTTGTCGGGTCTAAGCAAAATGATATGTCAAAAGCAATAATCTGGTGTCGAGTTTCAACTACCCAGCAGGAGTTTGATTCTCAGAAGAAAGATCTGATAGAGCAGGCAATAAGGGATGGCTTCAAGAAGGAGTCAGATCGTATTGTTATTGGTGAAGCTGGTGCATCGGCCATTAAGATGAATGAGGTCTATCAACAAGAGGTAGACAAGCTTATCGAGACTATCGATACCGTATCTGGGGTTAGTACCATCTACGTATGGGAAGTGTCGCGCCTGGCACGAAATGAAATTGCATTCTATCAGATGAAGGACAAAATCATCAAGAATAGAATCCAGTTAATCTGCAATGTTCCCCAGATAAAACTGCTTGATGACAATGGCGAGGTTAATCATGGTATGGAAATCACCCTGAACCTACTCGTCACCCTGGCCAAACAGGAAATGGAGATCAAGATGAAGCGTTTTGATCGTGGCCGCAGAAGAAAAGCAGCTGAAGGAAAATGGACTGGTGGTACTATATCCTATGGTTATACTGTTGACTTTAACAGGGACAGACTCATTGTAAGGGACGAAGAAAAAGCTCAGTATGTCAAAGAAATCTATGAGAAATATGAGGCTGGGATGTCTCAGGCAGCAATTGCTAGAGATTTCTTTGAGCGTGGCATAACTGAAATTACTCTCCACCAGGTCAACCGCATCCTCAACAATGAGCGTTATACGGGAAAGATGATGATTCATGGTGGAGCTTTTGAGCGTGCCTTCCCACCTATTATTACTAAAGAACAGTATGAAAGATGCCGGAAGATAGCAGATAAAAACAACCTCACTTTATCAAAAGCCAAGAACGTCTATTATGGAGACCATATCGTCAGATGTTATAAGTGTGGGAAATATTGCGATGTTCAGGGTGTCTGCTATCATTGCTACGATGCTTTTAACAGGCTTAAATCGTTGTCGTCTGCTACGGCAAAGCCGAACTGTGACAACCATCTTTGTATAAGTGCCAACTGCATGGATAGCCTTCTCTGGTATGTTGCCATTGAGGTTGAGACCGACTATATCCTCAATTCTGCCGAAAAGGATCGTCAGCTCTACCAAGAGAAAATAAAGAACCTGAAAGCTAAGTTTGACAACATCGAAAAAAGACTGGCCAAGTGTGATGAGAAGAGGCAAAGAGTCCGTGACGTATATCTTGAAGGGGATCTATCTATCGAGGAAAGGGATAAGCGTTACCAAAAGATTGAATTGGAACGCCACGATATTCTCAACGAGAAGATAGAGTATCAGAACGACATTGAGCATTATGAGAATCTGATTGAGACAGTCCTGGGCAAATACAGTTTCGATGATGTTGAAAGCATCGAGGGTAATCTGGAGCAGATTATGAAGCTGTCTCAGCAGATTGCCAGTATCACCGATGACAAGGAGCGTTCTGAGATAGTCCACCGTCATTTCAAGAAAGTAACATACGAGAATGCCACCATCGAGATTGAGTTCAAAACAGGCAAACGACCAGCCAGAGCATCGTTCATTAAGATTTACCTCTACAATGATACTGTCCTCTACTACTACTTTGTTCCCAACAATGGTAGGAATGGCGGTTATTTCAAGGCAGATGCCGATGGTAATGTCCTGAATGAAATCTTTCCTGAGTACCAGAGAAGATTTATGGATAAAGGTAAAATTAGGAGGCGTGAAGAGGGCAGAAAACTTCGTAAAGAATACAAAGAGGAAAATTATCCTAAAGAAAAGGGTTATCTTTACGGCGTACAGGAAATAGCTGAATTCCTTGAAGTAAGATGGGCTACTGCTAGATTCTGGGTTAGTCCAGAAGGGCCTGGAGCCAAAATAACTAAGAGGATAGGACGCAACATCGTTGTTAAACGTGACGAACTGGTTGACGTACTATCTAAGTTTACGAGTAAGGTTGCCAGAGAAGCGGCTGAAAGAGCTAGAAAAAAGTTATAAAAGAGAGGGTATGGATAATTTCAAATCTTGGTTTGAGGGATTGCTACATAAGGGGCATCAACATGAACTAATTGGAGATATAGAGCATGAGATAGTTTCAAAACTTCTTGAACTTGATTTCTCTGGTTGGTGGAGATCAGTTAAGAATGTTCCCAAAGAAGAACTAGCCCGATTTAATAAAATGTGGGATATTATAGACAACAACAGCCCCATTGATTTGGATGTTAGTTCTGATACAACAAGTTTCTATAACGATAGAGATAGAATTAAGGAAGCTATTGATTCAATGGGGTCTGAAATTGAATCAGACTACATAGATTTTCTCGCAAGCCAAAACGACAACCAGGTTAAAAAGGTAATGGATGGTCATCGATTTAGAACGCTAAAAGAAAGCTTTACATTACCAATAACAAAATTGGGGTTTTGGGTTAGTCTAAAATTCATGCTTTCTATGGCTAATAAATCAAAAGGCCATAACTTAAAAGAATTAGAGCAAGATTTATCGTCTTTGATTAAAAGTAATGAAATGTCTCATTCCTCATTGAAAGAAGCTACGGACATAATTCAACAAGTCAAAGAAGCTAATAGAATCCACGTCGATACATTTAAGGATGATAACGTAGGAAGTAACATGACTAATGAACAAATCAAAGACTATCTTGAAAAAATCGGTGGTATCATGGAAAGGAACCAGGCAAATGTTCAAAAAGGGTTTGAAAAATGGGAGAAAGGGCTATTCCTGATTCTTAATACAAACTTGATACCGTCCAAAATAAGACTGGAAATAGTAGAGATTATCAGCAAATCGGTAACAAGAAAAGCAATCCAAAACAGCTACGACAAACTGAGGATGAAATATCCAGAGGCAATTAACTGGAGATTCTATAATGCCACAAGTCGTGAGGTTAATGTTGTTCTTCCAGAAGATTTCGACAAACTGCAACATAACTATAGTAAGTATAGTTTGCTAAGAAAATTACTGACCAGAGATAGCCTCGGAAAGATGTATCAAGCATTGGTAGCGAAAAAGTATATCAGCCCTGATACTGACATATCAGACTTTGCTTTTGCATTGACTGGAAAACCCAAATCAAAGGAAAACCATTATAGAAAAGTTAATTGGATAGGCAAAGAGAAGAAATCATTGGCAATATTCCTTGGTTTGTTAAAGGACAAAGATGACACATGGTACTGGCATCGAAGCGTTGACCTTTTCTTATATAAAGGAACTCCTTTCACGGCAAAACAGTTATCTTCGCCTTTTGGGAAGTTTGTAAGACATCCCGAAACACGAAAAAAAGACTGGGATGAATTAGAAGCGATAACAAAAATGTAGCAATTGTCATTAACTTGCTTTAACTCTTTAGAATTGATTTAGATAGTTTTTTAGAGTACAATCATAATGGATACCATTTAGGTGTCCATTTTTTTATTTTCACAACCCATATTATCTTTTATTGGGTTGCTGTTTTATTGGTCATAGTTGCTGTTCATGGAGTGTCAGTTGTGCGTTTTAAAAAAGAGCCGATTATTTTGTTCCTTTGCACCCAGAACAAATAAAAGAAGATATGGCAGCAAAGAACAGACAAACAGCAAATACTCCAGATGCTTACAAGGCATATTTGATGGAGGTCTTGGTAACTCTCGCCACAAGGGAGAACCAGACAGGGATGATTATCACCGATCCCGCTCTAGTTGCTGAGAAGTGGGGACTTTCTCCATCTGACTCTGCTGATGGCATAAAGAAAGCCTGTAATATACTTTCTGCTGTCAAGCTGTTTATCTCAAAAGCGGTGGATGACAATTGGACTTTTGATATAGGTAATAAGTAATAATTTCATTTTTAATCATCTAAAATTATGAACTGTAATATCGAGAACCATGCCGTTTGGACAGATTTGTTCAACGAGCAAGTAAGTGAAAAGGGAATTCAATTCCTAAATGAAGAATCAAAGAATGAGGCTCTGGATGATTTTATTCTCCAATGTGAAGGTGGTGGCTATCAAACTCTATAATATGGCGAATCTACATTTACACACAGCAAAACGTACCAGGAACGACGAGTACAGGACACTGTACAGAGACATCTGCCGAGAAATGCCTCACTACAGAAAGGCTTTGTCTGGGAAGAGCGTATACTGTAATTGCGACGGAAGGGATTCCAATTTCAGGAATTACCTTTTACTCAATTTCAAGTCGCTTAACCTTAATAGACTCTACTGTACTGGCATCGATGGCGAATACATGGAATATGACGGCATACGGTGCAAGTCAGGTAAGGTGGACGGTGATTTTAAGAGTGAGTTCTGTCGGGAACTGGCAGGGAAGGTTGATGTCATCATTACCAACCCACCATTTTCTGAGTTCAAAGAATTCGTTCCCCTATTGGATGGCAAAGACTTTCTGATAATCGGCCCCAAAACGGCTATTTCATATAAAGTCCTATTCCCGCTTATTCAGAGTGGAGCCTGTAAGCTGGGGCATACAATCCCAAACGTATTCTATGATGATAACGGATCTAAGGCAGCTCTGCCAGGACTATGCCGATGGTTTACCTCGCTGCCTGTCATTGGAAAGCTACCCAAGCCAATAAAGCATGTTCCATTGGATAGGTATGAGCGATTTGACTTATACCCAGCCCTCAACATTGACCGCATCGAGAACCTCCCCAAAGACTATGATGGTCTTATTGGTGTACCGATTAGCTTCATTGACTACATTGACTATGACGCATATGAGATAGTAGACCACATAGCAAGGTACGCCGTCCTCGATCACTCTTATGATGTAAAAGGCCATCAGCTTACGGAAGTTAACGGCAAACCGAAGTATGCAAGATTGATAATAAAAAGAAAAATCCGTAACAACAATTAATTATAATGACAACAAATAACAAAAAGCCTCGTGCTAAGAAGCAAATTATCCGACAAAGAGTTCCATCTGTGAAGTTAACATCCGGCGACATCGCAATCACAGGCAGATCAGTAAAAGACTGTGTAAGTCTTGCCCATATTGGTAATGCACTCAGGAAATCTGCCCCAACAGAATGTCAAGCAGGCCCTTTCAAAGTAAAAGGGGGTCTTAAAGCCTTGATGTTCTGTATTGGTGGTTACACTATGTATAAAGGTATTAGCTTTGTCTTTAGCCGCTTATCACAAAGGTTGGATAACAGCAAGGGCGATAACGAATCCGACAAACCAAAGTTTCTAAAGCCACAGAAAAAAGAGCCAAAAGTGGTTACTCTCAATGAGATTGGGCGTTCCTCTGACTCCGACACCATTCCACTTATGGGGGACTTCTTCTATTCTGGTGACATCGTAGTCATATTCAGCATAACAAACAATGGCAAGACAATGATGGGAATACAGATTGCAAAGGATTTGGCCGAGGGTTCGCCTTCCATGTTAATTCCGAATAGTCCGAAGCCGAAGAGACAGAATGTGATATACTACAATTTTGAAATGAGAGAAGAACAGTTGCACAAGAGATATTTTGGGCACGTCCCCAATGCTGTATACCCTGAGAACTTGAAAATCAACTTTTGTAAGTCAAGTATCACGACCATTGATAAACTTCTGGAGGATATTGCTGTTAAAGCTGAAAGCTTCACATCAGACACTACAATCTTTATCGATACCATAAAAGATGTCTGCCCTGTGTTCTACGCCAAGGAATCGGATAAGGTTATAGATTCGCTGAGAACGATATGTGACAATGCCAAGGAAACTAATGGGGTGCGTATCACATTCGTATTACTTGGCCAGGCAAATAAGAAGAAACCATGGGATCCTATCGAACTTGATGACTTGTCAGGGAGCTTCAATTTTGCAGGTTTGGCTGATTCTGTTTTTGCTATCGGCAACACTAATATGGGTAAAAGTGTGCGGATGTTGAAAATGCTTAAAGGCCGCAATGATGGTATCAGAGACTTGGTAGTTCTGCTCAAAACAGTAGATAATCCATACCTGCATATGGAATACATGGACCAAGTTGAAGAGGCAGATGCCCTCCCTGAGCCGCCAAAGGCAAAGAAAGGGAAAGCAAAGCCTATTGTTCCGAAGGCAGAAGAGACTAAGGTAAATCCCTCAAATATTCCTGACGAGTTACTTAAAGAGATACGCGCATTTTATCAGAAGGGGGTTTCTGGTCATGGGGCAAAGCAGGTGGTTAAAAAATTCGGCAAAGAGGCTGGATTAAAATATCCGATAGATGTCACAAGGCTTATGGAAAAGCTTGATAAGCAGAAAGAAGAAGATTGACTCTACTTGTCATGGGGGTATAACAGCCCTATAACATGTTATACCTATGTTATACCCCTATGTTATACCCCTATGTTATACCCCAATCCCATCTGACTATCAACGACTTAATTGTAATATTTCTGGGGTATAACAGTTAACAAAGGAAATGCCTATAACACGCGCACGCGAAAGCAGTAATCATTATAAACTCAAATTTGATTATTCTGATAATAGTTGTTATTTGCTGTTCCTATCTACTAACGCGCACCTCATTATGGCATATAATGGCGGCTTCCCTGTCTGGCCTACAGTCTAGGTGGTAGAACGGCACACTTCTCATAAGCTGAAGGGCAGTTTTATGCTGGCCGTTTCTTATCCTAAAGTCCCAGGGAGTACCCGATACGGAGGTAATGATGGTCGAATAGGCTGCATCCTTCTCCGTTATCCTCTCGATCTTGTTCCTCTTTGCCTGGTCGAGCTGGATAATACCGCCCACAACACTATAGTCATTCTTCCAGCAAGGGGTCTTACCTGACCAGGGACTGCCATAAGCATGGATGATACCGCCGGGGAGAACTCTCACGATTGGGTTGTCATCATTCAGGAGATCTACGCCTGAGAGTGTGTCCATCCAAAGCTGTGAATGTGTACTTTTCCCCGTGCCGCTCTTCCCCAGGAACATATAGGCAAAACCTCCCTCCATGACCACCGATGAATGGAATAGCAGTGTTTGGCGTGTCGCCGTTGAGAGCGCATACATAACCATGAGGGCTGAATCAATGCTATACTTAGGGAACTCTTCGACAAAGAGAGTTGCTTTCTTATAACGCTTGTCAGTCAGCAGAACAGCAGCCCTCCTATGAAGCAGTTTGAACTCATAGAAAAGCTTCTCGCCTATCTTCCCGGTGAAGATTCCAATGCCCTTCTCTGTCTGCCTCTTCATGCGCCGCTTTAGGATGCCACCGAACTTCTGCATCTTTATGGTCACATCAAAGACTGCCTTCTTTGCTTGGGTCTGGAACGGCTCATAGGTGAAGTCCAGTAGCCGTGATACTGAGAATACATGTCCCCCAACGTTATAATAATGCTTCGTGTTCATAGTAGAAAAGATGGATGGCAGACTCTTAATCCACCACCCATCCGATTTTAGTAGGCATCTGAGCCATCACCTGCCTGTTCGTTATAATAAAAGTCATCACCAAGGCCACTGACAGTGACACCACTGCCTGCCAGAATCGATTGCCTACACTTCAACTTAATAGTTTTGCTAGTGGGCTTCTGATACGTTTTCTTTTTCATCTGATTATCTTTTTACCGTTTTGAATATAAAGACCTTTCTTTGAAGAATCGTTCACACGCTGACCATTGAGGTTATAGACAGGGGCATTGCTATTGTCTGGGAACAAGCCATCTATCTCAACATCATTAACAGAGGTCACTACGCCATCGATGCTTATAGCCCTGGCTGGAGCTGCACTGGAAGTCTTTTTCTTGAAGAATGCCCTAAACCCTTTGATAGTACCTCCAGAAGCAAGCGGCCTGATGGTATTGTTGGCAGAGAGATAATAGCATTGTCCTGTAGGTGTTATCGGCTCATAAGTTCCAATGAAGTCATAGTCTGTACCCTCAGATGTGACCTGCATTTCTGTAGGTTTAGAATACCCTTCCATTAGTCCGTAAACATCTTTTGAGAATTTCACAAGACAAGGAGTGCTAGGTTTGGATGTGACGGTTTTGAATTTGATCTCCCCATCTTCGGCAGAATCCAGAACAGCAAACTCCGCATTATAGTCACCCATTCCTATGAAATAGCCAGCTGACATTAAAGTATGCCATTGGTTCGCTACAAAATGCCGATCGGTTGCATAGTAGTTATAGCCATTAGGTTTGCTGTCATAATCATTAGTCCCATCATCTGCTATAACATAGCCCAAAGCATCATAGGCAGTACTACAAATTCTTATTCTGTTATCAACAGGGTATGCAATTCCACGAATTAACGCCTTGTTGCCACTAATATGAATACTGTCCTTGGCAGACGTGAGTAACCATGCATCATCGGAAAGAATGGAAACAACATTTCCAGCATTTGACAGATATTCTTCTTCCGTAATAGATTTATATCGTGTTTCATACCATCCTTGATTGTCATAGTCGTATTCAACTTCATCGTATAAAAGTTTGGGAATCCCAGAAGCCTTTGAATATATCGCCTTTATATCCACATCGTAAAAACTATTATTGGCGTGCATAGGTTTTTTATTATTGAATCTCATACATGCATAACCAGTATTGTCATGGAGAAAATTCTGACCATCGAAACTCATCGCTATATCTAAACGGCTCAATGAAAGATGAACATAGGTATCGTTAGCTAGATCCTTCAAACCACCGAGGTTAGTAAGCTCAACGGGTGTTTTCTTCTTATAGGGGTGCTTTACCGTAATGAGAACCCTTTTAACAAGTAGTTTGCCAAAGTTAACTGGCAATTCCTTTAAAAGGATATGAAAACTTGATGGGGATTGGTTTATACATCTGCTAATATCGACATTCGCAATCGTTATGGTTTTGCCATTGTCATCAGGTGTGACAGTCCCGATAACAGAATCATTATTCCAGAATTGTCCTGCTGTGATGTATCTATATATTTTGATGGTTCGATTAAGGTCAATTGGCTGTAGCTCTATAGTACATCTAGCATCAGAATAATGTTCATCGGATAAATCTACAGTGCCAAAATTCAAATTAGCCTCCATCATGGTTGCATCGGGGTTCTCTGCCACCCAGCATCCATATTCATTACTATAAGTCCATACTTCCCTGGGCATGGTCTCAAATCCACCTCCACTAGGGATGCTGTTGCCAGTAAAACCAGTGAAACCAGTTAAATTGGTATCAAGGATAGTCACCTCATCTAACTCCAATGCTTGCATCGGAATCGCTGCCATTATTAGCAGCCATAAACTCAAATAGCGTAAAACATTCTTCATAATTCTCTTAGTTTAAATTAGAAATATTCGGTGCAAAAGTCGTAACTTTCAGCGACATAACAAGATTGCAACGGTTGCAGGATGTATTATTTTATAATAGCTCTGCAATGTTATAACCTTTTAAATACTTGCAGTAATCAAGCAGGGCATAGTAGTAACTCTCCCACCCCCAAGGCTGGGACTAAAACCATTATGCTCTATGCAAATAGTAAAAGACGAAGTCAAACGACTTGTGAAGATGCTCCGTGAGAATGGAGTGAGTGAAAAAGAAATCAGAGAACTCTTCGAGGCTGACAAGAAGCCCTTGGTTCCCCTGACAGTGACAAAAAGCATGAAGATTCTGTATGGCAATGAGGAAATTGACCTCAGACCTATTGCCAAAGCCGTCTACTTGCTATTCCTACGGCATCCAGAGGGCATCCGCTTTAAGGAACTGCCAGACTATCGTAATGAGCTTCGAAAGATCTACCTTTCGATGAAGCTATCAACGGCGGCAAAGAAAAAGGTGGAAAAAAGCGTTCTCGATG
>JAEEGH010030626.1_pt1 | contig 10447 bp, 3 predicted proteins | sample 9134181 | NCBI WGS metagenome assembly JAEEGH01 (sample SAMN16246544, study PRJNA631951) | gut metagenome | biome: gut microbiome; feature: rumen; material: DP-attached | host: Bos | place: Iran: Karaj | collected 2018-10 | reverse complement strand
GGTTCAGACCACACCGGAGACCGCTTCTCCGCCGGTACCGTGTACCACGGCTGAGAAAAATACTCATATTCAAGCGAATTTAAATTCGTTTCCACCAGCAGTGATGTATTGGGCATCGTAAAATCTATTCCTTTTCCCGCGGAGGACTGAGTATTCATCCAATAAGAATAAAAAGACATATTCGTTCCATGATAAGTGCCCGGCTCAAAAGACACCGAAGAGCCATAAAAAAGATTTGGATCCATCGTCAGCAAACTCTGGATACACCAATAAATATTCTCCGGACTTTTATCGCTGTGTTCCACTGATTTCTTTAAAGACACCGTTGAATTCTCAAACACCGTCAAAATAGCAGTGATTTGATTGGCCGTACTATCATTCAACACCTGAACCAGATTGGAAACAGAATTTTTGGCGACCCTTTGTATCTCTCGTCCCTGATACCAGAAAATACCGGTAACGATCAATGTCATACATAAAAAAACAGTCACCCCCAACCGAAAAGCTAAGCTGTTGTAGAACTTTATCTTTTTAAATAACATAGTGTTTCAAAATAAATAAAAAAGGTCTCAAATGCGGACAACACCGGCATCAGCCCGGCATATCATCCTCAACCGCTTCATTATGAAGCAAAATCAACAGAACATCAAGTATCCATTTTCACACGCGTAAAACACCGTTCAAAATACAAGACAGACTCTATTCTGAAAATAGAGCCCGTCTTGAATATCTTTAAAAACCTACTGCGCTACAGCGCGATAGTATTTTCTGTGTTGCGTAGTATCCACAATGTAAAAATCATGAGCATCCGAAATATATCTCCAATTCACTGCGTCAACACTTTCTTCCAAGTTTCCTTTAAAGTTTAATATCAAAACACCATCCTCCTTGCAAAGACTATAACCGATCCCTGTTTCTGGACAACAGGGCGGATTCCAAGTCTCAGCCTTTTTATCCTGCCATTGTCCATCAACAACAGCAGCCTCCCAGCTGGGATTCCCCTCCGGATAATAATTGATCAATGTGCACGGTGTTCCATGATATGCGTAAAAAGCAACACTTGGCACATTCCCTTGATAAAAAACACGAGATAGATGGATACACCCTTCAAACGAGTATTCATCAATAGAAATAACACTATCTGGAACAATTAGATTTTCCAAGTTACTGCACTCCAAAATCCCCGATCTTCCGATGGATGTCACGCCATCGGGGATAACATAAGTTGCTTCTTTCTTTCCGGCAGGGTATTGTATCAATTCTGTCCGATCTTTATTGAACAAAACTCCATTCACACTGCTGTAAACCTTGTTACGTTCGCTTACAGATATCTCTGTCAGATTAGGATTGAACTGGAAAGCATCCTTGCCAATAGAAACAACACCGCTGCCTATCGTAATGTTGGTCAAACTATTACACCAATTAAAACAATCCTCCGCAATAGAAGTCACACTGTCAGGGATAACGATACTCTCCAAACTGTTGCAGTATATAAACGCGTAAATTCCAATAGAAGTCACACTGTCGGGAATAGTTATATTCTTCAAATTGACACAACTGGAAAATAATGAATACGATATAGTAGTCACACTGTTGGGTATAACTATACTTTCTAAACTCCGGCAACCATCAAATGCGTATGGAGCAATAGAAGTCACATTATCAGGGATTGTAATATGCTTCAAACTACTGCAACTCTCAAAAGCACTCTCTCCAATAGAAGTTATTCCTTTACCCAAAGTCACATCCGTCAAACCAGCACACCACATAAATGCCCAACCACCAATAGAAGTTACACTATCGGGAATGACGATATTCTTTAAATAACTGCATCCCTGAAATGCCCCAAAATCAATAGAAGTCACATTGTCTGGTATCGTTATATCAGTCAAATTGATACACCCCTCAAAAGCCCTCCGGCCAATGGTAACCACCGTATCCGGTATCGCATAAAAATCCCCCTCTTTCGCTTTGGGATACTTAACCAAAACTGTCTGTTGCTTATTGAATAAGATTCCATCCTTGCTGGAATAACTCAAATTATCCGAACTGACAGACAGCTCTGCCAAATCATCACAAGAAACGAAAGCGTAATCTGTGATCGCAGTCAAATGACTGCCAATCATCACATATTTCACTGCACTAGTTCCAAGATCTCTAATCTCAGTCACTTCATAAGTAATATCATCACATTCAACAAAATCCGGTATTGTGAGTGTCTCATCAGCTCTTGAGGCAGACATAACCGCAACAGTTCCTGTAGAATCCGTTCTGGTAAGGACCTGATAATACAGGTCACCTGCCAAAAAATAATCTTGATATACCTTATTCCATCCTAATGTGTCAGAGGAAATACAAAAAAATGATAAAGCGATTAGACAGTAACATATTAATGATTTATAACTGACTCTTCTCATAATAAGATATCATTATCGTTATATCTTTTCTCATCCTCAGTGGCCATAGCCATTGAGGAATAACCTAAACAACTTAGCAGATAATTGTCCATCCATCAAGAGGGAATATATCTGTGTATATCAGTGGTATCTTTTGATACACCTTTAGTTTTAAAAGAAGGTGGAAAAGGGGGTGGAAATAAAAAACCCGGCAACGACCTACTCTCGCACAAGCTCTACAAGCACTACCATTGGCAACGCAGCGTTTGACGGCCGAGTTCGGGATGGGATCGGGTCGGACCACTGCTTCAGGGTCACCGGGATAAATTGTTTTTGAACAGAACTCACTACTTTAGAGTCCTGACTGCTCTTTGAAATACATGCGCTAAGAAGATTGGAACTATTTAGAACACTTCTCTGAATCACTTACTTTTGAAGAAAGATCACAAAAATCGTTTCCGATTTATATTAGATCAAGCCTCACGGCCTATTAGTATCAGTCCGCTGAACATATTACTATGCTTACACGTCTGACCTATCGACCCGGTAGTCTGCCGGGGGCCTTTAAGAACTTGCGTTCGGGAAACCTTATCTTGGGAGGAGCTTGGCTCTTAGATGCTTTCAGAGCTTATCTCTTCCGCACATGGCTACGCAGCGCTGCAACTGGCATTACAACTGCCACACCAGAAATGCGTCATTCCCGGTCCTCTCGTACTAAGGAATGAATCCCTCAAGTTTCCTACGCCCACAGAGGATAAGGACCGAACTGTCTCACGACGTTCTGAACCCAGCTCGCGTGCCACTTTAATCGGCGAACAGCCGAACCCTTGGGACCTTCTCCAGCCCCAGGATGTGACGAGCCGACATCGAGGTGCCAAACCGAGTCGTCGATATGAACTCTTGGACTCGATCAGCCTGTTATCCCTAGCGTACCTTTTGTCCGATGAGCGATAGCAATTCCATTTTAGTCTATCGGATCATTTGGGCCTGCTTTCGCACCTGCTCGACTTGTGGGTCTCGCAGTTAAGCACACTTATACCCATACGCTCTATAGTCATGGTTGCCAACCATGATGAGTGTACCTTAGCGCTCCTCCGTTACTCTTTGGGAGGAAACCGCCCCAGTCAAACTGACCCGCACGCACTGTCCCTCTCCAGGCTTCACTGGCAGAGGTTAGAATTCTATTTAGCAAAGAGTGGTGTTTCATATTGCGACTCCGTGAGCGCCGAAACTCTCACTTCCACGTCTCCCACCTACACTACGCATCATTAAACAGAACACAATACGAGCTTACAGTAAAGGTGCATAGGGTCTTTCCGTCCTTCTGCGGGCAGGCGGCATCTTCACCGCCACTACAGTTTCGCCGAGATCCTCTCCGAGACAGCAGCTTTATCGTTACACGATTCGTGCAGGTCGGAACTTACCCGACAAGGAATTTCGCTACCTTAGGACCGTTATAGTTACGGCCGACATTCACGAGGACTTGGGTTCCGAGCTTCGGGTTATTCACCCTAACAAGTCGCCTTGATCTTTTCGCATTGGTCACGTGTCACACCCTATACGTTGTTTTTTTCAACTTAGCAGAGTGCTGTGCTTTTGTTAAACAGTCGCAAAGCTCCATTTACTGTGACCGTCTTTCGACGGCACCCCTTCTTCCGAAGTTACGGGGCTATTTTGCCGAGTTCCTTAGAGAGGTTTCTCTCGCGCGCCTTAGAATACTCATCTCACCCACCTGTGTCGGTTTACGGTACGGGCATATTGGGTAGCACAGCTAAAACTTTTCTTGGCAAGGGGTCCGCGGGATCGTGCGGCTCTTACCCCGCACTGTGAATCCGTTAAACTTAACCCGTTTTCCCGTTCTTGCGTCATTTTAGCCTAAACCCAACATGGCAGAGGAATGTTGACCTCCTGTGCATCGACTACGCCTTACGGCCTGGCCTTAGCTCCCGGCTAAACCTGGGAGGACGAACCTGCCCCAGGAAACCTTAGGTTTACGGCGATCAGAATTCTCATCTGATTTATCGCTACTCGTGTCTGCATACTCTCTAGTTACCACTCCACCTCAGGTCTCCCCTCGGCTTCTATGTTGTAACTACGCTCTCCTACCACTCCCGGATACCTTGATACCCGGAAATCCGTGGCTTCGGTACAAAGTTTTATCGCCAATCATTTTCGGCGCAGCATCGCTCGATGAGTCAGCTGTTACGCACTGTTTAAATGGTGGCTGCCTCTAAGCCAACATCCTCACTGTCTTCGCGACGTTACATCCTTTCCACTTAACCTTGTTTGGGCACCTTAGCTGACGGTCTGGACTGTTTTCCTCTCGGCAATGAAGCTTATCCCCCACTGCCTAACTGCTGAAGTATTGGGGTCCATGGCATTCGGAGTTTGATTGGTTTTGGTTACCCGGTAGGGTCCCTAAGCCATCCAGTGCTCTACCTCCATGGAGTACTTATTCAACACTCGCCCTCAAGCGATTTCGGAGAGAACCAGCTATCACGGGGTTTGATTAGTCTTTCGCTCCTACACTCAAGTCATCTTAGAACTTTTCAACGTTCACAAGTTCGGTCCTCCACTGTGTGTTACCACAGCTTCAACCTGCTCAAATGTAGATCACCTCCGCTTCGGGTCTATTACCAGCAACTTAATTCCGCGCTGTTCACACTCGCTTTCGCTTCGCCTCCGGAACACATACATCCCTTAAGCTTGCTACTGATAATAACTCGCAGACTCATTATGCAAAAGGCAGGCGGTCACGTCCTTTTTGACGCTCCCACACTTTGTATGCAAATGGTTGCAGATTCTTTTCACTCCCCTAACAGGGGTTCTTTTCACCTTTCCCTCACGGTACTTGTCCACTATCGGTAGCCAGGTAGTATTTAGCCTTATCCCATGGTCGGGACGGATTCATGCAGAGTTCCACTTGCACCGCATTACTCGGGATCCCACTGGCCGGACTCTCAACTTCGTTCACGTGGCTCTCACACTCTGTGGCCGCTCTTTCCAAAGCGTTAAACTCATCTTTGTCCTGGCGTTGTCGTGGTCCCACTACCCCGATCCGATAAATCGAACCGGTTTAGGCTCTTCCGCTTTCGCTCGCCACTACTTACGGAATCATTGTCATTTTCTCTTCCTGAGGTTACTGAGATGTTTCACTTCACCTCGTCTCGCTTCACAGGACTATTCATTCATCCTGTAATGACAGTCTCTTACTACTGCCGGATTGCTCCATTCGGACATCTGCGGATCATTACTCGTTTGCAGTTCCCCGCAGCTTTTCGCAGCTTACCACGTCCTTCGTCGCCTCCTGGCTCCAAGGCATTCACCATTTGCACTTAGTAGCTTGATCAGAAATCCTTTTCTGTCTTTCTTCTTGCGCTTATCAATCTCTTCGATTTATAAACTGTAATTCTTTTGCCCTAATTACTGTCCCTGTACTTTACGTACAGAGCTCTTTCTCTTTTCCACATACTTAGTGCATGTATTTCAAAGAACAGTTGCTTCCAGTTTCTCACCGAAAGCCTCAAAAAACTTTCTTCCCCGCAGATGGTGGGCCTGACTGGACTTGAACCAGTGACCCCGCGCTTATCAAGCGCGTGCTCTAACCAACTGAGCTACAAGCCCCCAGATTTTCCCCACCCACATGGTGGAGCTGAGGAGACTCGAACTCCTGACATAGTGCTTGCAAAGCACTCACTCTACCACCTGAGTTACAGCCCCCCGAAAATTGAATTGTGCGATACTTTAATCCAGAGCCTTTCCTAAAGCAGCTTCCGCTGCCTATCGACCTTAGGTACAGGTTTCTTACCCCCATACCCTCTTTTCTCCTTAGAAAGGAGGTGATCCAGCCGCAGGTTCCCCTACGGCTACCTTGTTACGACTTCATCCCAATCACCATCCATACCTTAGGCACCTGCCCCCCTCGCGGGTTAGCTCGGTGACTTCGGGTACAAACGGCTTTCATGATGTGACGGGCGGTGTGTACAAGGCCCGGGAACGTATTCACGGCGCCGTAGCTGATGCGCCATTACTAGCGATTCCAGCTTCATGCCGGCGAATTGCAGCCGACAATCCGAACTGAGCGCGCTTTTAACGGATTTGCTCCTCCTTGCGGATTGGCTTCCCTCTGTAGCGCGCATTGTAGTACGTGTGCAGCCCTGGTCATAAGGGCCATCCTGACTTGACGTCATCCTCACCTTCCTCCCCTTTTGTAAGAGGCAGTCTCTTCAGAGTGCTCCAGCCTCTCGGCCGGGTGGCAACTGAACATAAGGGTTGCGCTCGTTGCGGGACTTAACCCAACATCTCACGACACGAGCTGACGACAGCCATGCAGCACCTGTGAAAACTGGTATTGCTACCTCAGCCAAACTTTCATCCGGCTTACTATCTCCATGTCAAGACCAGGTAAGGTTCTTCGCGTTGCATCGAATTAAGCCACATACTCCACCGCTTGTGCGGGCCCCCGTCAATTTCTTTGAGTTTTAATCTTGCGACCGTACTCCCCAGGCGGCACACTTATCGCGTTGGCTTAGCCACGTAAGGGGTCGATCCCTCACACAGCTAGTGTGCACCGTTTACTGCCAGGACTACCGGGGTATCTAATCCCGTTTGATCCCCTGGCTTTCGTGCCTCAGCGTCAGGTTTTGTCCAGAGACTCGCCTTCGCCACTGGTGTTCCTCTTGATATCTACGCATTTCACTGCTACTCCAAGAATTCCAGTCTCCCTTCCAATCCTCCAGCACAGCAGTCTCTCATGCAGCCTCTGCGTTGAGCACAGAGATTTCACATGAGTCTTACCATACCGCCTACGCACCCTTTACGCCCAGTGATTCCGAACAACGCTTGGGACCTCTGTATTACCGCGGCTGCTGGCACAGAGTTAGCCGTCCCTTCCTCTTTTGCTACTATCATGTCAACATCTCTTAAACATTAACATTTGCTCACACTTGACAGGGGTTTACGAGCCGAAGCCCTTCATCCCCCACGCGGCGTCGCTCCTTCAGGGTTTCCCCCATTGAGAAAAATTCTCGACTGCTGCCACCCGTAGGTGTCTGGACCGTGTCTCAGTTCCAGTGTGGCTGGTCGTCCTCTCAGACCAGCTACCCGTCTCCGCCTTGGGGAGCTCTTACCTCTCCAACTAGCTGATAGGTCGCGGGCTTATCTTTCAGCGCCAGGCCTTGCGGTCCCCAGCTTTAAATATATCAGGTCCCCCCAATACATCCTCATCAGGTATTAGTCCGCTTTTCAGCGGGTTATTCCTGTCTCAAAGGCAAATTACCCACGTGTTACGCACCCTTGCGCCACTCCGGTTTACCTGTATTGCTACATTTAAACCAGCGTTCGACTTGCATGTCTTATCCACGCCGCCAGCGTTCGTTCTGAGCCAGAATCAAACTCTCCGTATAGAAAGTCTTGTAGAGTACTTATCTACTTCAATTATTTTCTTTTCTTCTCTCAAATCAGGCACAGCTTCCGCTCTGCCTATCCTCGAGGGCTCTTTCTTAACTATCGCACAATTCAATTTTCAAGGAACATCGCTTCCGTATCTCGTGACCCTTTCGTCACGGATACCTTTAAAGTATCTGTCCGCCTTCACAGAGAGACAAACTCACCCGGCCAGACCTTCCCTACTAAAAAAGGCAAAATCCAGCCCGATACATCATCTTCTCTGGAATTTATCTACCGTGTCTGCTGCCGCATACACAGGCCGCGCTGAAGCGCAACGACCAAAAATCTACTCCTTTCTCCCCCTCCTTTCAACTTATTTTTTTCACCCACTCCCTCCGTTGTTCCTTATCCCTCTTCCTTTCAGTCTGTTATGAAATTAAAATTTTTTCATGTTTTTCTGAGTTTATTTTTTAAATCCGCTCAAAATTATGAATTCAGGTATTGAACAGTTATCAGAATGTTTTATACTTGTGGTGCCATGCGCTGTAAACAGTCTGCATGGTAGATATTTGCAAATTTAAATTTATCGCGATGAATGTGATTGATGAACTGAAGTGGAGAGGCTTGATTGCTGATTGTACTGATTTAGATGGGGTTACAAAATTGTTATCTGAGAAGAAGGTGACATTGTATTGCGGTTTCGACCCTACGGCGGATAGTCTCCATGTCGGTAATTTGATTCCTTTATTGACTCTGCGGCGTTTCCAGTTGATGGGACATCATGTTTTGGCTTTAGCCGGCGGCGCGACTGGCAGTATTGGTGATCCCAGCGGCAGAACTACTGAACGCCAGTTGCTTACATACGAGACACTTGCCCATAACGTGGCTTGTGTGAAGGAGCAGTTGTCACGTTTTCTGGATTTTAAAGGATCTGAGAATCCAGCAAGGCTGGTAGATAACGCCACCTGGATGTCAAAATTTTCTTTCCTGGATTTTCTGCGCGATGTCGGCAAGCATTTTTCTGTCAATACGATGCTAGCCAAGGAGAGTGTAAAGACCCGTATGCAGAGCGAGTCGGGTATCACTTACACGGAGTTCAGTTATATGCTGCTGCAGGCTTATGACTTCTGTCATCTGAACAAGGAATTCGGCTGCGAGCTGGAAATCGGCGGCAGTGATCAATGGGGCAATATCACCGCCGGTATGGATCTGGGCAAGAAGATGTCCGGCATCACTCTTTATGGTTTGACGCTTCCCCTGCTGACAAATGCGGATGGAACCAAGTTCGGCAAGAGTCTGGGCGGCGCTATTTATCTGGATCCTAACAAGACCAGTGTTTACCGTTTTTATCAGTTCTGGGTGCGCGTGGATGACCGCGATGTGATCAAGCTTCTGAAGTTCTACACGTTCCTCCCTAAAGAGCAAATCGAAGAGCTGGCCAAACAGCATGAGGAGAAACCCGAAGCCAGAACGGCACACAAGACTTTGGCATACGAAATGACCAAGCTGATCCACGGCGAGGAAGCCACTCAAGACGCTATCCGCGCCAGTGAGATCCTTTTCGGCGGTTCGGTGGAAGGTATTTCCGAACGCAATTTCCAAGACGTAGCCGCGGAAGTCCCCACTACGGAGATCCCCGCTTCTGAGCTGGCCGGCGACGGCAAGTCTCTGCTGGAGCTACTGGTCCGCACCGGACTTTGCCCTTCCAAGGGACAGGCCCGCAAAGATGTGGATGCCGGCGGCATCTATCTGGCCAATATCCGTGAAAACAATGTCCAGAGAATGGTGGCCGTAAAGGACCTGATGTTTGGCAAGTATCTGCTGCTGCGCAAAGGCAAACGCAATTACGCCATTCTCAAGGTTGTTCAAGGCTGATTTCGTTTCTCAAGGATGATCCCGGCTTATCTCAAAGATTGCGCCAACGGCTGCACGCTGTCTGTACGGCTGCAGCCGCGCGCCTCTCGCAACGAGATCTGCGGTGAGATGGGAGACGCGCTCAAGATCAAGGTCACCGCTCCGCCAGTGGACTCAGCCGCGAACAGTCTGCTGGTCGAATACATGGCGGATCTGCTGCACATTTCCAAGGGATCTGTGCAAATACTTAAAGGCCATACCAGCCGCAACAAAATTTTACAGATCAGCGGTGTTTCCGCCTCGGAATTTCTGAACAAAATCAAAAAATCTTAATGCTTCCCGCCGACTATCACACTCATAACTATCTTTGTCAGCACGCTGAGGGTACTCTGACAGAATACGCCCAAAACGCCATTCTCAATGGGGTGGCCGAGATTGGTTTTTCCGATCACTCACCGATGCCCCAAGACGGTTATGATGACTGGCGGATGCTGCTTTCCCAGCTGCCGGAATATCTTTCCATGGCGGAAGAAGCCAAAGCCCGGTTCCCCGACTTTCCTATCCGTGTCGGGCTGGAAGTAGATTATCTGCCGGAGCAGGAGGACTGGATACGTGATCTGGCTCAACGCTATCCCTGGGACTATTTGATCGGCTCGGTCCACTATCTCGGCTCATGGGATATTGATAATCCCGCCAAAATACAGTTATGGCACCAATCAGATGTGAACGAAGTCTGGAAGCGGTATTTTGAAGTTCTGACTCGCGCCGCCGCGTCCGGTCTCTTCAACATTATCGGTCACGCAGATCTG
>JAEEGH010030625.1_pt1 | contig 10448 bp, 6 predicted proteins | sample 9134181 | NCBI WGS metagenome assembly JAEEGH01 (sample SAMN16246544, study PRJNA631951) | gut metagenome | biome: gut microbiome; feature: rumen; material: DP-attached | host: Bos | place: Iran: Karaj | collected 2018-10 | reverse complement strand
GAGCGTGGCGCTTTCGCTCGGAACAATCGGCGCGCTTAGTATCATCCGTTTCCGTTCCGCAATCAAGGATCCGCTCGATGTCGGCTTTTTGTTCTGGGCGGTTGTTGCGGGCCTTACGACCGGCGCCGGAATGGTTCCGTTCGCGCTGATCGGCTCCGTGTTCATCGCGGTCGTTTACGTGCTGATGATCCTGCTTCGTACGAGCCGCGGCACGTACCTTCTCGTGGTGCGCTACCAAAAGAACGCTTCGGAAGATGTTAAGAAGGTGCTCACTTCGCTGAAGAGCCGCCTTAAGAATAAGTCCGTATATAAGGACGAGACCGAGCTGACCGTACAGATCCGTTTCCGCGGAAGCGAAACGCCGTTTCTGGATGAACTGAACGCCATCGAGGGCGTCAGCAGCGCGGTGCTTGTTGAATTTACCGGCGAATAAGCCGTAATCGGGGGATACCATGGAAAAAGAGAAATCTTCAAAACTGCCTTTTATCATCATTGCCGGAGTCCTCGCCGTGATCTTTCTTACGGTGGGGCTGATCTCCTTCTTCGGCAAGAAAAAAGATGAGCCGCCGGCACCGCCGACGCCCACCGCCGAGCCGGATCCGGAGGTGCCGATTGGGCCTTCCGTGAAGCCTGTCGATTACACGGAGGACGACTTCCGATTTACCGATGAAATGGATGACATCGTGCTTTCGCACAACAACTATTTCTACAAAGAAAGCATCAAGCTTAAGATTCACTCCCGCAAGGAAGGAAAGATTTACTTCACCCTGAACGGGGAGACGCCGACGGACAAGTCTAACCCTTACAGCCCGGAAAATGGCATCGACCTTCTCGCGAGCGCCACGGACGATCCGAAGGTGCATACGGTGCGCGCGATTGTTTACTATAACGACGGTACGAAGTCCGACGAGATCATCCACAGCTACGTCATCGGCAAGACCGTCGACAGCCGTTATGAGAATCTTCTGATTTTCTGCATCTCGGGCGAGCCCTCCGACCTGACCGCGGCTCCCAACGGTATTCTGTTCGGACTCAACTACGAGCAGCGCGGACGCGCAAGCGAGCGCCCGGTTTACGTCGAGGTATTAAACCGCTCCGGCGACCGGATTACCGCGCAGAAATTAGGCGTTCGGATCTACGGCGCGTACAGCCGGCAGAATTCGCATAAATCCATGAAATTTTACGCGAGGAAAAGCTACTCGCCCGAGGCGGGTACCACCTATCTGAACTGTTTTAACCTGCTCTCCGATGAGGGCACGCAGATAGTCCGCTACGACAAATTCGTGCTGCGCGCGAGCGGCAACGATTACCGTTTCGCATTTGTCCGCGATGAGCTGAACCAGATGCTCGCAAAGGACGCCGGCTTTAGTGATTACGAGCCGGTCTTCCCCGCGATTGCTTACATAAACGGCGCATATTACGGCTTCTACTGGCTCCACGCCGCCTACTGCGACGAATTCTTCAAGGACCGCTACGGCGCTTCTCCGGCCGAGAAGGCGGCGAACGGCGGCGAATTCACCGAGGGCGAGTTTGTGGTGCTTTCGGGGACGGATACCGAGAAGAAATACGACGAGGATGACGAGGAAGAGGCGAAGATTGCCGAGGAATTTAATAAGATTTACAACGAGTTCGCCAACAAGGATCTGAACAATTACGCCAACTATGAGGCGCTCAAAAAATGGATGGACGTCGAGAATTACCTCGACTATATGGCATTTAACATCTACCTCTGCAACAAGGACTGGCCGCACAACAACGTGCGGTGCTACCGCTACTTCCCGGCGGAGGGTGAGTCCTTCGGCGAGGGCCCCTACGACGGGCGCTGGCGCCATCTGGTGCACGACGTCGACTATACGATGGGGCTTTATGACCAGAAGGAGGTTCTGAACTCCTACGATACGTTAAAGCAGGTACTCAGCGCGAACAACGAACGCCGCTCGCCGCTTTTTGCAGCCCTTATGGAGCGCGCGGACTGCCGCGAATACTTCATCAAGAAGTCCCTCGACCTCGGCTCGGGCGCGCTCTCCTACCAGAGCGTTGTGGCACGCCTCAATTCCATCACGAAAAACCGTGAGAACGAGATGCACTATTACTACAAATGGATTTCCACCCTCGGCAAGGAGGACGTCTCCTGGGTACACGAGGGCCAGTACGAGGGCAACCTTGAGACCATCGTGAAGTTCGCCCTTCGAAGAGCCGACCGCGCCGCCGATTACCTCAAGTTCGACTTCGGTCTGACCGGCGTCAAATACAACCTCAACATCACCGGTACCCCGGGCGCCCGCCTCGTCGTGAACAGCTTCACCGCGAAGGACGGCAACGACATCTACGGCGTCTATTTCACCGATTACGCGACCGTCGTATCGGCGGAATACAGCCTCGGCAAAGCCTTCGATTACTGGGAGGTGAACGGCCGCGAAGTAAGAAGCGCAACGCTTCGGATCGGCGCTGGTGACGTCGTATCCGGCAACGTGAACATCACGCTTCACATCAAGGACGCGCCGATGAACAAGATCTACATCAGCTCCTACTCCGCGCGCGACGAGGACTCTGTAACGATTACGAACCTTACGCCCGCCGAGGTAAGCCTCACCGGCTTCGTCCTCACCGACGGCACCTACAATTATCCTTTCGCCGAGGGCGACAAGATTCTTCCCGGCGAGAGCATTACCGTATACGGCAACAATACCCCTGAAGACGTCACGAACGTCCGCAGGGCGATCTTCAACCTTTCGCAGGGCGAAACCATCATCCTGAAGGACGCCTCCGGCGCCACCGTCGATTCCTTCACCGTGCCGAACACCCACACCGGCTTCGTGTTCAAGCGAAACTCGTACACGATGCAGTTTGAGGAACTGAGGCCATAGGTGCTTGCCTTTTAGCAAGTAGTGGCTCCGCGAAGTTCGGCCCACCTACAAGCTAATTTCCGTCTCCGGTGGGCCGCGTCGCCCTTCCGACGGGCAAAACCTCGCAAAAAACGGCCCACCTAAAAGCCTAAACGGCTTCCAGGTGGGCCATTCTTTCTAGATAAAACCATTCTTGCCGGAACAACTCCTGATAGAACCATTCTTGCCGGAACCTCTATCCCGGCCAGCCAGGCTTGTGTACCGACCTAGTACATATTATAATCCGCGTACCACTCTATTACGGCTGTCTTATAGCCCTTTAACGAGTACTCCTTCGCGGCTTTCGCCGCTTCGGCAGCAGTTTCGTATTTTGCGGGAATGATATTGTCATGCTTCGGATCCATGATTATGCAGCTTCTCAGCCTGTGCTCTCCCCAGGTGGAAACGGGGTAAGCCGTATCCTCCTCGGCGGCAACGTTGAAAACAGGCTTGTGATACCTGGAGTAGTCTCCGATGCTATTCACGTAGTTTTTATTCTCATAAATGCACTTTCCGTTCTGATAGACGGAATGACGCTGGTATACCAGGATGACATAGCGTCCTGACGGAAACCCGCTATACGCCCACTTATCGGAAAAGCATTCTTTTGGGAAGAATTTTGTAAAACTGTTATTGATTTCCGCCATGAACTCGGCTTGATACGCCTTCGGCTCAAAAATCAGTCCCCTGTTCTCTTCCGCAAAATCCTTCTCGGTAATCAACGGTGCAGAAACTTGCTCCTGTACCGGGCGCGGGGGCTCCGGTTCGCTCGGCTTCACAACCCTCCGCTCGATATCCGGCTCGGTATCCGACCCGGTCTTCTGCTCATCCTTCTTCACCCGGTCTGAAAGCAGTTTATACGCTCCGAACAAGGTCAGCGCGCCGACCGCCAGAGTTGCGATCGTCAATAAAGCTTTATCGTCGTCTTTCATATCCCGTCCCTCCTTTGCACACTATTATAGGGCTTTCATCCGCGAAAAGCAAGCAGCGGCTCCGCTCAGTTCGGCGTGCCTACGGGCAACCCCCCGTTCCAGGTGGGCCGCACTTACAATAACAACCGTTTGATCCAACGGTTGATGGTTGATGTAGTCAAGGGACATTGGGAAGACTCCGCAGTAATAATGAGTGAATCGCCCAAAACATAGCCGTTCTCTTCGTAAGCCCGGACCTTCTGAAGCGCCGCGGTCGCATACTCCTCATCTCCCATTTTCCCGAGGTGCTCCCACACCATTATCTTTCTTCTGCGAACATTCAGGCACCGGAAATCCGCATAAACCGTTCCGTGTTTCTTCAGATGAATCGGATACTCGTATTGGTAAGGTACTCCGGCCTTCAGCAGCGCGTCTGCAATGATCAGTTCGGATTTGGAACGAACAAATTCTCCGTTCTGCGTTTCATACTGCTTGTTCTCTTCGAAAGCCTCCAATGTTTTATAGGATTCATTCAAAAATGCCTGCTTCACTTCCTCTTCAGTCAGAAGAAACCTATGAATCAGCGCCTGTCTGCCGGCCGATAATCTGCGGAACGGTTCCTCTATACTTTTGGGAGGATCAACGGCAAGCATGCGATTTATCGCTTCCAGCTCTGCCCTGACTTGTTTTATCATTGTTGCCCTGTATTCGCAATTGATGATCGTCTCGGCTATGCCGCGTTGCTCCTTCGGAATATACGTCCAGTCCTCTTCGGAATTCTCTTTGCGGTAATACTGAAAGCCGTCAAAATGCCGATGAGCCTTCACCATTCCCCCCGGGTGAGGCTTCTGATTTGCCTCAAGTTTGCGAAGCAAATCCTGCAAGACCCTCCTTCTGTCTTCCAGTAATGCGAGCAAATCTGCCCGATTGTTTTCAAGTTGATAATAATCCATTTTCTACCCCCGACAAATGCTATATGACTTCAAGTTTAATATGACTTCAGGTTTAACATGACTTCAGGTTTAACATGACTTCAGGTGTAATAGGTCACCGGCAAAGTCACGGCACAGCCACATTATTCCGGTGCGACAAATATACTTCGGTGCGTCAAGTATACTCCGGTGCAACAAATATACTTCGGTGCGACAAGTATAGGCGGATTTCAGCCTCGGTGCAAGTAGAAAAAACCGGCCGTTTTTTGGCTATCTCGTCTAGGCAAAAATGCACAGAAAATCAGAGCACCCGAAAAATGTTGCACAAAAGAAGCCGGGGTGACGGTGGATGCGTCGCGAAGAAACCCAGCATCTATAATGGATTGAGGATGTCAAAAAATGCCCACCCGGAAGCCATTTTGGCTTTCAGGGGGGCCATACTTGCAAAAAAAGAGTAGTGGCTCCGCGCAATTCGGCGTGCCTACAGACAGATTTCCATCCCCGGTGGGCCGCGCTTGCTATTTAGCAAGTAGTGGCTCCGCGAAATTCGGCCCCCCTACGGACAGATTTCCGTCCCCGGTGGGCCGCGTCGCCCTTCCGCGAGGCAAAACCTCGCAAAAAACGGCCCACCGGAAAGCCTAAACGGCTTCCAGGTGGGCCATACTTGCTAAATAAGAGCAGCGGCTCCGCTCAGTTCGGCGTGCCTACAAGCGAATTTCCGTCCCCGGTGGGCCGAAACACTCTTCAGAGACGAAATCCTTTAGCTTCCGCCCCCTCTACTCCGGCAACTCCTTCAGATTCTTCTTATAGATCCTCGCCAGGAAGATTGCGCACATGCTTGCCGAGGCGATTTCCGCGATCGGGTAGCTGAGCCATACAAGATCGATGTTCTTAAGAACAAGGCCCATGAAGAGGGCAACCGGGAGCAGGATGACGAGCTGACGGCATATGGACACTATCATGCTGTAGAAGCCGTTTCCGAGCGCCTGGAAGACCGAGATCGTGATAATGGAGAAGGCCGCAACGACGAAGTGCAGACTGATCAGTCTGAGGCACGGCACGCCGTAGCGGGCGAGTTCGTCGAGCGCCTTGGGCTTACAGAACATCGAAAGTAACGGTCTCGGGAACAGCAGGAAGACAACCGTGCCTGCTGCCATGATGCTTCCCGCGATCAGGTAGCTCAGTTTCATCGTATCGAAGATGCGCTTCTTGTGCCGCGCGCCGTAGTTGTACGCGATGATCGGCACCATGCCGTTGTTCACGCCGAAGACCGGCATGAAGATGAAGCTCTGCAGCTTGAAGTAAATTCCGAACGCGTTGACCGCAACCTGCGAGAAACCGTTCAGAAGCTTATTAAGCGTGAACGTAACCACCGACGAAATCGCCTGCATGATGATACTCGGCAGGCCGACGCGGTATATGGTTCGGATCGTCGCCCAGTCCACGTGGAAGTCTTTGAAGGAGAGGCTGATCTCGCGGTTCTTCTTCACATTTAGCGCAAATGCGAGCGCCATTGCGGTCCACTGGCCGATGATTGTCGCAAGCGCGGCACCTTTCGCGCCCATGGCGGGTGCGCCCAGCTTACCGAACACGAAGATGTAATCGAGGAAGATATTGAGGATCGCGCCGCTCGTCTGCGTGATCATCGCGTAGAACGTCTTGCCGGTCGACTGCAGCAGCCGCTCCAGCGTGACCTGCTGGAAGATACCGATGCTGTACACGGTAACGACCGACAGGTAATCCTTACCGTAGCGGATGATCTGCTCGCACATCTCGGGATTCTCGCGGAATTCCTTCGCCGAAATCTGCCAGCGGTAGAACGACTCCGACAGCGTCAGGCCGAGGATGCAGAACAGAACGGCCGAGCAGAACGCAAGGAAGATGCCGTGCGTCGCGGCTTTGTTGGCGGACGCGTAATCCTTCTTGCCCAGGCTGTACGATAAGAGCGCGTTGACACCGACGCCGGTACCCGCGGCCAGCGCAATCATCAGCGACTGTGCGGGAAATGCCATCGTGACGGCCGACAGCGCGTTCTGGTCATACTGTCCGACGAAGATACTGTCGACAACGTTATACAGAGCCTGCATCAGCATGGACAGCACCATCGGCACAGCCATCGTCACAAGCAGCCTGTTGACGGGCATGACGCCCATTTTGTTTTCCTGAATCGAATCACTCATAAAATCTGAAACTCTTTCATCACGCTTTTATAAACCCGAAGAGATATATTATATAATATAAATTGATTTGTCAAATGAATTCGACACAGTTTTCTTCTTCGGCAAATGTGACTTGTTTTCGCCGCCTTTTTTATATAGTGGAAAATTCGAAACGCTTGTGCTATAATGGTGCAGAATTACGAAAACCGGTCGGGAGGAATTATGAAGGTCGGCATTTACGGAGGGACATTTGACCCGGTGCACAAGGGGCACCTGGCGATCGCGCGGGCTGCGAAGGAGCAGTTCGGGCTCGACATGGTCCGCATCATGCCGGCGCGGATCCCGCCGCACAAGCAGGAAAAAGGCGTCACCGAGGACGTTCACCGGCTGATGATGCTTTGCCTGGCGCTTCCCGTCGGGGAAGGGATCGAACTCGACCTGACGGAGTTTGAGCGGGAAGGCGTTTCGTATACGTCCGACACGCTGACGCTTCTTCATGAGCGGCACCCCGATGACGAGTTCTATTATATCATCGGCGAGGATTCTCTCGACGGCTTTGTTACCTGGCATGAACCGGAGAAGATTGCGTCACTTGCGACGATTTTAGTTGCGGTTCGGAGTAACGACGGGGAGCATTTTCAGAAACTTCTAAAGGAGCGGAACCGGCAGTTCGGCGGCGTTTTCAAGGCGCTTTCGGTGCCGTATTACGACATCTCCTCGACGGAGATCCGGGAGAACATCCGAAATCTTAAAGAACCGCATCCGGCGCTTCCCGAACGGACCGATACATACATTCACCGCTTCGGGCTGTATGGCTGCGAGCCGACGGCGGTCAGAAAAGAAGCGTTGCGCCGGTACGAAGAGCTTTCGAAACGGCTGGCGCCTACAATCAGCGCACACCGGCTGAATCATTCGAAGGGCGTGGCATTTGCCGCGGCAGAATATATAGCGGAATGGCTTGAGAACGCAGGGTGGACGCAGAAGGCGGAAGGATCGCAGAGCGCAGCAAAGCAGGGCACCGGAAAGCAGAACACAGCGCAGCAGACGGCATCTTCGCAGCACGGAATCACGGAGCTCGACTCCGGGGCGAAAAGCCTGGTCCGCAGGACGCTCCTTGCGGGGCTGATGCACGACTGCGCGAAGAGCCTCGGGCCGGATGAGACGCTTGAATGCCTTCGGAAGCACCGTGTGAAGATAACCGATGAGCTGCTTCAGGCGCCCGGCATTCAGCACGGGCCGGCGGGCAGAGTGCTCGCAAGAGAGCGGTTCGGCATCCGCGATCCAGAGATGCTTAGGGCAATCGGAAACCACGTGAACGGTTCGGTTGACATGTGCGATCATCCGATTGAGACGGCCGTTTACATCGCGGATTATACGGAGCCGTTCCGGGAACACATCCCGACACCGCCGCTTCCGGTAATCCGGAACGAGGCGCTTAAGGACGGCATAGTGGGGGCGGAACTGGCAGCCACTGCATTAATACATTATCTGGAATATCTCGGTTTCAAAGAAGAAGGCGAGCTGGCCCGGATGCATAACGCGCTTAAGAAGCGGATATCACAAAAAGAGAAAGGAAAGGGATGCGAGCTCATCCCGAAGAAACAATGAAGAAGACTTTGCTTATCATTTTGAGCCTTTGCCTTGCGGCAGCCTGCCTCACCGGGTGCGGTAAGGAGAAGAGCAAATTCAGCATCGGAAATTACAAGGGGCTGAAGTATGAGGCGCAGACGATCGAGGTGACCGACGAGGAGGTCGACAAGCTTGTAAAGAGCCTTGAGGAACAGTACATCACGTACAAAATTGATGAGCCCCGCATGGAGACGCCGGTAAAATCGGGCGATGTCGTGAATATCGACTACGAGGGCATTCTCGCGGGCGAGACCAAGCCGTTCGACGGCGGCAGCGCCAAAGGTACGCACCTCGAGATCGGCAGCGGCCGTTTCATCGCAGGCTTTGAGGACGGACTAATCGGCAAGAAGCCCGGCGAGACCGTGGTTCTGAACCTCAAATTCCCCGACCAGTACTACGAGAATTACGCCGGCAAGGACGTGAAATTCACGGTTACGATAAATGCCATCGAAAAGAAGATCATCCCGACCATTTCCGACGAGATGGTTTCCGACTACACTGAGGGACTTTTCAAGACGGTTGCCGAGTACCGCGATTACGCGAAGCAGTACATCGAGAATCAGAAGAAGGAAAGCTACCGCGTTTCCCTGAAGGAAGAACTTCTCGGACAGGTCGTTGCGTCGACCACCTTCGACAAGCTTGATGAGAAGAAGCTTGAAGATTACTACGGCAATCTCGTCAACTACTATACCGCACTTGCCTCTAACCGCGGCGTCAGCCTCGAGACCTACATCAGCGCCTACTACGGCAAATCCTCAAATGAATTCTACGCAGAACTCAAGTCGATTGCCGAGAAGACGATGAAGGAAGAGCTCGTTCTGAACGAGATTATTTCGAAAGAGAAGATTGAGCTCACGGACGCGTCCTACAGCGAAAAGATTACGGAATACATGGACCGCTACGGATACACCGACCAGGCCAAGTTCGAGCAGGACTACACCGTGGAGAAGATCCGCCAGAGCATGCTTTTCGACCTGGCCATCCAGAAGATCATCGACTACGCTGTGGCGGAGTAAGAGTGGGGAAGTGTTAGGTTTGGTTGTAGTTTGGTTTTTGTGACTTGATTTTTGCGATTTGATTTATCCGGCCCACCGTGAAGCCAGAATTGCTTCTAGGTGGGCCGTTTCTGCGAGATTTTTTCCCTGGGGAAAGACGGCGCGGCCCACCGGGGACGGATATTTTCCTGTAGGCACGCCGAATTTTGCGGAGCCACTACTTGCTATTTAGCAAGCGCGGCCCACCAGAGACGGAAATTCGTCCGTAGGCACGCCGAATTTCGCGGAACCACTACTCTCCATTTAGCAAGTATGGCCCACCTAAAAGCCAAAATGGCTTTCAGGTGGGCCTTTTCTGCAAACTTCAGGTTTGGCGGATGACCGGCGCGGCTCACCCTCTACTCTTCCGCACCTTATCGAAATCCTCCAGAATATCAAGAAACTCCTTCGGAAGTCGTCCGGTACACTCCGTCATAAACGCCGCGGGAATCTCGTAGAAAGCTTCCGCGATGCCGCCTGCGATGCAGGTGAGGGTGTCGCTGTCACCGCCGAGGGAAACCGCCGTGCGGATGACGTCCTCGAAATCCTCGCCTTCAAGGAAGGCGGTGATTGCCTCAGGAACCGTCTCCTGGCAGCTCTCCACATGGTAGTAGGTGGGACGGATTTCGTCACAGGTGCGGCTCAGGTCATAGCCGAACTGCTCCGTGATATAAGCCTTGATGGCATCCTTGGTCGCTCCGGTTCTTGCAAGGAAGATTGCTGCTGCCACAGACTCTGCTCCCTTAGCGCCCTCGGGGTGATTGTGCGTCACCTCGGCCGTCCAGCGCGCCACTTCTCGGGTCCGCTCCATCGAATCGTAAAGCCAGCCGGCTGCGGAAACACGCATTGCGGAGCCGTTGCCGAAACTGCCGTAAGGTGTCGAATCGGCCGCGCGAAG
>JAEEGH010030624.1_pt1 | contig 10449 bp, 9 predicted proteins | sample 9134181 | NCBI WGS metagenome assembly JAEEGH01 (sample SAMN16246544, study PRJNA631951) | gut metagenome | biome: gut microbiome; feature: rumen; material: DP-attached | host: Bos | place: Iran: Karaj | collected 2018-10 | reverse complement strand
CAAAGCGCTTTTGTCAAGTCGTTTCTGCTGGAGAAGTCCGCAATTCGTTAGAATTTATGGTTCGTGCCGGGCTTTTGAAAAAGAACGGCGATGCTTATGAACAGGTGGATAAGCATCTAAAAGGCGTGACGTCGGCAGTGTCTGTTGCCTTGCGTTATATGCATCGTGAAATGGCGCACTTTGCAGAAGAAGCGATCATCCGGTATGCACCATCGGAAAGAAATTTTACGGGACTCACTATGGGCATTTCTGCAGAAGATTATGAAAAAATCTTGCAGGAACTCGATGTCTGCCGAAAAAGAATTGCTCAAATTGCCTTGAACAGCCGTGGTACAGAACGCGTTTATAGGTTGAATTTACAGCTATTTCCATTGACATGGAAAGAGGATAAGTCTAATGCAAAAACTGATTCTTAACTTATCTGCTATATTTGCTTTTCTTGGGGTGATTGCTTGCTCCAGAGGGATTACCGAAGAAGGTAATTCCATTGCCGAGTTCGATCTGTGGGATGGATCGAATGGCGACTTGCACGTAAATATGGGCAATGGCGTGTCGGGACATTGGTTTAGCGTGAATGACGGAAGTGAAAATGGCTCGTCCTTGATTAAGTTCCCGACCATTGAAAAAGAAAATCTTAATTCTGACAACATAAAGTCTATTGTCGCGTATTGTGGTGGTATTTGTGGAACCGTAGAATTCGGACAAGCGTCTGATCCCAGTGCTGGCGTGGGTATAGTGCTTGCAGAAAACGATTCTTCCATAGACATTTCTGGATGGGATGGTATTTGCGTCTCGTATGAATCTGAGCTTTCTATGGAAGGCGTACTTAGTTATGAAAATGGTGCTTCTGATGACATGCCTACGGTTAATTTTGACAAGACGGCCAGTGGAAACGCAGTTGCTCGCTGCGCAAAGTGGACTGATTTTAAACAAAATTCTCCGAACAACAATTCTGGTATTGAAGCTTCTAAAAAAGCCTCATCGATTATCTTCAAATTTGTTGGTAAGGCGAAGGAATCAGGATTCTTCAATATCAAGGGCGTGAGCTCTTATAAGCATGGTGTTGAGAATTTGGATTCTATTGAATATGTAGAACCCACGAAGGCAGATACGGTTTCTTGCATGTGGAATGGAACTTCTGACAAGCCCAGCTCTTTTGTAAAAAATGACATGGATGAAATGAGCAGAGGACGATGGTTTTCTTATAATGATCGCAGCGATGGTGGTGCTTCTCTGTTGTATTGGTCTGCGGAGGCCCCGAACTATAAGAACGCTATTGAATGGTTGACTGATGAAAGTCTGTTTGTGGGCGGTCTTTCGGCTAGCGTTTCTTTGGACAAAGGAAAAGCATCCCAGGCTTATGCTGGCGTTGGCTTTAATATGGTCGTTCGTGAATCTGCGGATTCGGCTTATTCTTCGAAAGCGGTGGACATTAGCAATTGGGGTGGAATTTGTGTGTACTACATGGCCGAAAAGAACATACGCATGGTGCTTGCCTCAGATTCTATTGAAAAAGAATATAATTTGGCCGCCTCTACTGTTTTGACTCAGAAGTGCGTCTCTTGGGATGAAATGTCTACTGCTGGTTTAGAAAAATCTGCTAGTGATATCAAGTTCGAAGTCCGTTCGAGTGAAAATGTGTTTAACCAAATCCGGTTCAACATTGTTGCTGTTGGAAAATACATAGCTGGTGGTGCTTGCATTATCGACGAATCCAAAGTGAAAGCTTTTTAATAAATTGTTGACTTTCTGCAATCTATAATTTATATTGGATATGGAGTGTAGGAGGTTACTTTCGTGTTCAGAAAGTTATGGAGTATTGCTGTGTTGCCAGCTTTGTTTGGCGCCTAGGCCTGTTCTGATGACAAAACGAGAGGTGTCTCTGTAGAATCGTCATCGAGTCAAACGCCTATGTCGTTCAAAAATGACCTTTGGGATGGTCCGGAGTCGCCTATGACAAAATGTGTCCAATGGCATGATTCCACTGTCCTAAAAAATGGTTCTAGTGATATTGAACGTTATGGCGACGAGGATGCGAAAAAGGCTAAAGTAATTCTCATTAAGTTTGAAGGTTCTTCGGGAGAACAGAAAAATTTCAATATCAAATCCCTTGGTACCTACGATGAACGTTTGCTTGGTAGAAGCTAGGATGCAGATAGCTTCTACAGCGAAATTAATATAACGGGAGGATATTATGTTTAATAAAATATTGGTTATTGCGACATTGGCTCTGTTGTTTAGCCTTGTCGCCTGTTCCGATGATAATCCATCGGGTGGTTCTGTGCCGCCGGTGACTGACGAAAGCAGTTCGTCTGTTACGGGAACGAGTAGCGACGATGTTGGCGGGAGTGCCGCAAATATCTCGTCGAGTAGCGAAACTGCAAATTCCTCAAGTAGTGCAAAAGTGTCGAAAAATACGGCAGCTTGTTTGTGGAATGCCAGCAAGGGCGACTATTTGGTGAATACAGGATTTGATCCTGATAACTTACGTTATGCTGGGCTTTGGTATAATTTTAGCGATGACCCTGCTGGCGGTGTTACTGAAATTCATATGCCGGATGTGTGCGTTTATGAAGGGCCTGAATATGATTGTATCGTGGCTCTTTTAGAATTCTGTGGAAGTTATTGCGCTGAATTTCGTTTTAGAAAAGGATTATCAAATGAAATTTTTGCGGGAATGGGATTCGAAGTTGCTGGTTTTGATAATCCCTATGTCTCGAACCCCATCCGATTGTATGGCGATATCAGTGACTGGGGAGGCATCTGTGTGACTTATGCTGCGGATAGGGATGTGCTTCTGAAACTTTATACTGATAGCGTTACTTTTTATAAGACTGATCTTGTTAAATCAAATGAATTTGTAGAAAAATGCATTACTTGGGATGCTTTGAATGCTACAGAGGCTTCAAAACATGCGTCTAGTATTCGTTTCGTTATGCCGGGCACGGATAATACTAATGGACACCTTTCTATCGCCGCTATTGGTAAATACGATGCGAATGGAACTTGTGAAGTTGATGGCTATGCTGAAGTTTTAACAAAGGGTAATGGTAACTTGGAAGGACTCATTGTTTTGCGCAGTTCCAGTTCTGGGCAAACTATTGTAAGTAGCAGTAGTAGCGCTAGCGGAGATTGCGAAGTTCCGCAGACGGTTAGCGGGCTTTGGAATTGGTTGTCGAATCCTGGATCGAATGACCGTGTGATGACGGGATTAGATAATGGTACCGAAACTTCGGGGTATTGGTTCAGCTTTGGCGATGATATGTCCGGTGTTGGTTCTGTAAAATTACCGCAACCGCTTGGGATTGAATATACGACGGGCGATGAAATTTATGATTACTGTATGGGCGTTTGTGGTGAATTAGAATTTGCAAAAGAAGGTTATTTGGGTATAGGTTTTCATGTCGCTGGCGTAGTTGATCCGTCTGAAGGTGATTTACCGGTGGCTAAGGCGAATATTTCGGAGTGGGGAGGCTTGTGTGTAACGTATGCTTCGGACGCTGACTTGGAAGTTGTTTTGGCATATGCTCAAGAGAGTGGATTTGGAAACTTCTCTAGAATGCCTAAGATGACATTGCCCAAGTCCGTTAAGCTAAAGACGGTATGTGCCGATTGGAATAAATTTATGACGGTGTTTAGTGAAGTCAGTACAACATTTATGACGTCGATTCTCTTTGCCGTGCAAGGTGATGCAAATACTAAGAGCCGATTCAATATAAGGGGCCTTGGCAAATATTCTGAAAAAACAAACTTCTGCGAGTACGACGATGATCCGTTTGTATCCGGGAAAATGGGCCTCGTTATCAAATAACATGAAACCCGTCGCAATCGCGACGGGTGTTCTCATATCTCGTCTGTTGCCGTGTGGTTCGGCAAGCTCACCATCCTGGTTACGTCATGGCGGACTCCTGTGCTGCTTGCACTGAGCAACGCCGAAGTGAGCAATGTCGAAGCAAGATCCGCCATCTCCTCTCTAAATTACGGAAGTTCGCCGCCGATGAGTTCCATCTGCTTCTTGTAAATTTCCTTGCAGGCGTTCTCGCCGAGGTCGAGGAGCGTATTGAGCATGGCGCGGTCAAAGCTGGCGTGCTCGCCCGTGCCTTGCACTTCGATGAAGTTCTTCGCATCTTGCATGACGACGTTCATATCGACGTCGGCGGCAGAATCTTCGACATAGCAGAGGTCGCAAAGCGGCTTGCCGCTCACGACGCCCACAGAGATTGCGGTAATGCCGTGCTTCAAGATTTGTTGCGTGATGCCGAGACGTTCCTTGATTTTCTTCACGGCAATGGCGAGTGCGACAAAGCCACCGATAATGCTAGCCGTTCGCGTGCCGCCATCGGCTTCAATCACATCGCAGTCCACGACGATGGCGTTCTCGCCGAGTGCGGCGAGATCGGCTGCGCCGCGCAGCGAACGGCCCACCAAGCGCTGGATTTCCTGCGTGCGACCGCTCGCGCCCTTGCGCTCGCGTTCTACGCGCTTGCCCGTGCTCTGCGGGAGCAAGCTGTATTCAGCCGTGATCCAGCCTGTGCCGCGACCGGCAAGCCAGTCCGGAACTTTCGGGAGGAGCGTTGCGTTGCAGATGACGCGTGTGCGTCCCATTTCAATGAGTACGGAACCATCGGCGCTAGAGATAAAGCCCGTGGTCATCTTGAGATTGCGAAATTCTTCAGGTTTTCTATCAGTACGTTCGTATGCCATTTTGCGTTTCCTTTAATAACTCAACTTTTCCGTTGTTCCTTCGCGGAAGCTTCCGAGGCGATAAATGAAGTCGGTGTACTGCTGCAATTCCTTGAGCGCTTCAACGACATTCGGGTCCTTCGGATTGCCTTCGAACGAAAGGTGGAAAATGTATTCCCACGGGCGGTCCGGATGCGGACGGCTCTCGATACGCGTGAGGTTCAACTTGCGCTTGGCAAAGCAACCGAGCGCTTCGTACAAAGCGCCAGACTTGCTGGAATCGCTCAACATCAACAGAAGCGTCGTCTTGATAGGCGGCTTGCCTGTTTCATTAGCCTTGAAATCCGGCAATTCAATCGCGGTCTTCTGAATCGCGTAAAAACGCGTGAAGTTCACGCCCGGCAAATTTTCAAGTCCTTGCTTTAGAATGTCAAGACCGTAGAACTTGGCTGCGTATGCGCTTGCAATTGCACCGATGTGCTTGTCGCCGCGCTTTGCTATTTCTTCGGCGCTGCCTGCGGTATCGTAAAATGCGGTGCTCTTGATGTTCGGGTGCTGTCCGAAAAAGCGGCTGCACTGGGCGAGTCCCTGCGGGTGGCTCAGCACTTCGGTAAGGTCTTCGAGCTTTGTGCCCGGCAAAGCGCAGAGCGTATGTTCAATCTGCAACTTGACTTCGGCGACAATCGGATGGCGCCACTTGTAAAGCAAGTCGTAGTTGTCGTAAATGGAACCCGCGGTCGAGTTTTCTATAGGGATGGCGCCTCCGTCAACGACACCTGTTTCGATGCCCTGGAAAATTTGTTCGAACGTGTCCATCGGCACGACTTCGATATCGTTTCCGAACAGGTGGTAGGCGGCACTTTCGCTATAGGCCCCGCGACGGCCCTGGAATGCAATCTTTTTCATGTGAAAAAAGATAGTAATTACTTAAATCGTCTTGCGCCCTTGTATTTGGACGACCAATAGTTATCGTCCATGGAGGTAATCACCACGCCCTTACTCGTGCTGGCGTGAATGAAACGGTTCCCCTTTAAGTAAATGCCGACGTGGCTGATTTTCCAGAAGTTCCCGAAAAACACGAGATCGCCTTCTTGCAGTTTTGTCCGCTTGATGGAATAGCCGCGACCATCGTCATAAATACGTTGTGCGTTATGGTCCAGTGCAATATTGTAAAAGCCCTTGTAGACTTGCATCACGTAGCCGGAACAGTCCGTCTTCTTTTTGCTGGCGGCGCCATAAACGTATTTGGCCCCAAGCCATTCCTTGGCGTACTTTTCAAGGTTTGTAGGCTTTGATGCGGGCTTTGCCTGTTTTGTAGTTTTTTTGGCGGTTTCAGTTTTTGCTGCGGTTGATGTCTTGGAAGCGGGTTCCTTTTTGACAGAATCCTTTTTCGTGGAATCAATTTTTACGATTGAGTCTTTCCGAACTACCGTCGAATCAGACTTGCTTTGTGTTTTAGACAAGTGCGCCGTAGAGTCTTTTGTGTTTGCGCTTTTTTCAGCAGAGGAAGTAAGCGAGTCTGTGCTTGTTGTTGACGCAATAGCAAGTCTTTCTTCTTGCACAAGTTCTTCTTGCGGGTCTACGGCGGTGGTATCAACGGGTTCAGGAGTTGTGGTGGCTACCCTGTATCGCTTGTAGGTACCGCTCTTTCTGTCGTATCCTGGGCGTACGGGAAAAGCGCAGTTGGCAAGTAACACCAAACTGCATACCACTAGAATTCCCGTAAAAATGCGACTTTTGAAAGCCATCGATGGAAATTTAATTAATTACACCTTTCAAGAACAGATTTTAAAGGTGTTTTGACGGAATGTGTAATAAATATCATAGTCTAGGATAGCATTTGTGCGCGCGTTCCCTTCAATAATCTGGTATTTATGGTTATAGTTATGTCTTATAGCTACCTATGATAAAATAGTATATCTCTATGCCTTGACATTGCAGAAGGTATATTCTAATTTTATAACATACAAGAACGATAGGGAATTGAAAAGGTCTTTCACTTCACCTTGGCTTTCGAAGGAGCATATATGTGTAGCGACTGTCGAATGCCGGAAGGCATTCTGAAAATAAACTAACCAGAAGCCAATTATCCTTTGGGCTTCAACGGTTATAGAAAAGAAGTCAAAGGAATCACAACAAATCAGGATAACATGTGTCAAGGTTTCGAATGAAACCGCTTTTACCGGTGTATCCGCAAAAATCAAAAAGGAATTTCAGAATGAGTGAAAAGAAAGTTATCGTTATTACAGGTGCCGCACAGGGAATTGGCCTTGCCGCTGTCAAGAAGTATGTCAAGGAAGGTTGGGCTGTTGCCGCAACGGATATCAAAAAAGAACAGCTTGATGGCGAAGTAGCGAAGCTCACCGCTCAAGGTGCCGATGTGACCGCATATGAGCTGGATGTCGCTAATTACAAACAAGGTCAAAATGTTATTGCCGAAGTCGTTAAAAAGTACGGACGCATTGATGCCTTGTTCAATGACGCTGGCATTGTTGGCCATCGCAAAAACGTGCTTAGCTTTGACCCGGAAGAAATCAAACAGGCCGAAAATGTGAACCTCTGGGGGAGCCTTTATTTGATTCAGCATGTAGGTCGTGTCTTTATTGAAAAGGGCATCAAGGGAGCTATTGTGAACGTTTCTTCGTTTGTCGCCTCCTTTGCAGAATGGACTCCGTTTGCTTATGGCATTTCAAAGACCGCTGTCGATGGGCTTACGCGTGCAGCGGCTTTCCATCTAGGGCGCTATGGCATTCGCGTGAACTCTGTAGCTCCGGGTTTTACCAAGACCGAAATGGCTATCAAACATGACTATTCGGATCCGAAGCTCCGTAAGGCCGCCGAAGATCGTAGCATTTTAAACCGTTGGATTGAACCTGAAGAAATTGCAAATGCGGTATTTTTCCTCACGAGCGATCAGGCTTCTGCAATTACAGGCATCAAGCTCCCTGTAGATGCTGGTTATACCGCCACCAAGGAAGACAACAAGGTCAATATTTACGGTGATGCTGAATAAAATAATCTAATCTATTAACAAATTAAAAATTTTAACAAAAAAGGATTCTCAAACATGTCTAAAATTCATAAGTCTATTGCTGAACTCGTTGGTAACACTCCCCTTGTTGAACTGACTAATTACGAATCTAAGTACGGCCTCAAAGCGCACATTATCGGTAAACTCGAATTCTTGAATCCGACTGGCTCTGTGAAAGACCGCCTTGCTCTTGCCCTTATCCGTGATGGCGAAAAGAAGGGCGCTATCAAAAAAGGTGATACGTTGATTGACGTGACGAGTGGAAATACAGGTATTGCGCTTGCGGGTATTGGTCACGCTCTTGGTTACGAATATGTCCCTTATCTTGAACCCGGTACGACGATTGAACGCGTTCAGATTTTTGAAGGCTACGGTCTCGATTTGCAATCTTTCTATGACATTAAGGAAGTGGCCGACTTTGAAAAGAAGGGCCTTGTGCTCGACGATCTGATTGCGGGTATGGAACGCCTCGCCAAGGAAAAGGGCCAGTATTACACGGGCCAGACTCTGAACAACGCCAACCAGGAATATCATTACCAGACAACAGGTCCTGAAATCTGGAACGATACGGATGGTCATGTGGATTACTTTGTTGCTATGGGCGGTACTGCGGGTACTATCGTAGGTACGGGCCGCTACCTCCGCGAAAAGAATCCCAACGTGAAAATCATTGGCGTGCAGGCCGCTCCGACTTCTCGACCGGACAATCCTGATTTTACGGGCCACATCGTCGATGGTACGCTCCCGCTTGGCCGTGTCGATGAATCCTTGGTGCCGACGATTATCAAGGACAACCGCAATAACGGTTTTGAATTTGATGAAATCATTGACATCAAGGCCGAAGAAGCTTACGAGACCGCTCAGGAAACCGCAAAGACTGATGGTCTCTTCCTTGGAACTTCGGCGGCTGCAGCTCTCACGGCTGCAATCCAAATCGCAAAACGCCCCGAAGCGGCAGGCAAGAACATTGTGGTAATTTACGCCGATAACGGTTACAAGTATCTCTCCACGGATTTGTACAAGAGAAAGAAGAAAAGTGAGGCTGTGTAATGAAATTAAACTTTGTTCAAAATCTAGATTTTAGCGTCTCCAAAAATGGAAATTATCTCGAAGCGGTTTTGCAGATTGTCAAGTATCTCAAGACAAACGAGGTCGTCACGCCGCAAGGCAAGTACTGGAAAGCAAGCCCGGAACCGGGAAATGAGTACAAGGGCGACCTGATGATTACGCCTAAGGGCCTTTATGCCGGCTCGGCTGGCATTGGCCAATTCTTCTTGCAACTTTACGATGTCACTCAGAACGAAGTGTATTTGCAAGAGGCAAAGGATGCCGCAGAATACATCCTCAACACGTACGAAGGCAAACAGTTCTTTGATAATGTGTTGAACGGAAACGACGGCGGTGTCTGGCCGGTCAAGGGCTGGGGAACGAGTGTCTATGCGTCACCGGCGGGGCAGGCAATTTTCGTGGAACAGCTTTACGAACATACGGGCGATCCACGTTATCGTGAATTCCTGATCCGCACGGCAGACGATTCCATCGCTGCGGGTGTTGATGATGGCAAAACGCTCCACTGGAGCACCGAAGCCGACTTGATGGCCGATGGATCTTACGCGTTTTTCTTCCTTTACGTCTATCGTAAGACTAAAGACAAGAAGTATCTGGATGCAGCCAAAAAAGTTGTCGCTTTTACAGACACGAGAATTGTCCATGCCAAGGAAGGCGGCATTTACTACAAGAACGTGGACTTGACGCTTGTTGGCTGGAAATCCAAGGAATCTGTGTTCCCTAACTTTAGCCATGGTGCTGCTGGATCCGCTTTCTTGAATGTTCTCTTGTACGAAGAAACTAAGGAAAAGGCTTATCTCGACAAGGCGAATGAAGTTGTCAAGTTTCTCTCGGCAATCGTTGAGGGCGATGAAAATGGTGCTTTGATTCCGTATCTCTACAATCCGGAAAAGGGGCGTTTCCATGACTTCTATTACCTTTCGACTTGCCATGGTCCCGTGGGTACAACACTTTTGTTCCGCAAACTTTTCGATGTGACTCAGAACAAAGAAAACTTGGAATGGGTGGACTTGCTCACTAAGGGAATCCTCAAGACCGGCGCTCCACTCAAGCATACTCCGGGTTATTGGAATAGTTATTGCCTTTGCTGCGGAGCCCCTGGCGTCCTCGCTCATTTTGTGAAGACCGCAGAAGTGCTGAATGATGAATCCTACATCGAACAGGCGAAGCTCACTGCAGACAAGCTTCTCGGTGATTCTTGGAACGATGACAAGGGACGTCGCTGGTTTGCTGCTTGGACTCGAAAATTGCCGGGTTTCGTAGAAACCTACACGGGGCTTTACGATGGCGTTGCTGGTGTCGGTACAGCACTGCTTTATCTCTACGCTCACGAAAAGGGCATAAAGATAAAAACGGAAACGGTAGAATATCTCTTCTTGAATCCGGTAAAAGCAGCTTAGAATTTAAATTATAGAATCCGGAAGCGTTTTTGCAGAAAAGGGAATCTGCGAAAACGCTTTTTTGTTTTTTAGCCGATAAATCCGTGTGGCTTGAATCCGAGACCTTTCACAAGTTCGAAATCCTTGCAGCTGTTTACGCCAGCGGTGGTGAGCATGTCGTCTGTGATAGCTGCGTTTGCGCCGCTCTTGAAAGCACGCTTGCCGTCGTCGCCGAGTACGCCGCGACCGCCCGCAAGACGGATGAACGCCTTCGGGTTGATGAATCGG
>JAEEGH010030622.1_pt1 | contig 10449 bp, 8 predicted proteins | sample 9134181 | NCBI WGS metagenome assembly JAEEGH01 (sample SAMN16246544, study PRJNA631951) | gut metagenome | biome: gut microbiome; feature: rumen; material: DP-attached | host: Bos | place: Iran: Karaj | collected 2018-10 | reverse complement strand
CTGAATAATGCGGGCCAAATCCTCTTGGCTCTCGACTTTCGGGAGTTCCGCCGATTCTTCGGCCAAATCGTCCAAATTCTGATTTTCTTCCATACATCCGCAAAATAAAAAAATTCACAGAAGCCAATACGCCACCACCCCAGGAACACCCTCTTTTGGGCGTTTCTCGGCTTCAAGAAGTTCCTTTTTTACTTCACAACAATCTTGCGGGAGAATTTCCCCACTTTCACGATATAGGTTCCAGAGTGGTCAACAGGAATGTTCTGGTTCTGGCTAGAAATTCTGCCACGGGAAACGGATTTTCCCAACAAAGTAAACACGCCGTATGGAGCGCCCACTTTCGCACCAGACATAAGGATGTTCAAGCCATCCGTTTGCAGGTTGAACGGTGCCATAAAATTGCTCGGGAGCCTTTCAGGAATCGAAAGTTTTTCCTTGCCTTCCTTCAGCAAGCCTTCCATGTCGGCGATAATCGGGTACGGATAAAGTTTGGAAAGCGTCCACACCTTGGAATTCGTATTGGTCGAATCGACATAGTTCAGTTCCTTCACGAAATCGCTGGACTGCATATGCGCAGTGGTACGCCCGTTGTTCTTGTACAGCCAATTATTCTGCAAATATTCGGGCTCCGTATTTGTCCCTTCATAAACATTCCAGTTATAGTAGGTCTGCGTAAATTTTATATCAGGGAAGCCCCTAAAAAATGTATTCTTATTTGAGAACGGGTGTCCCTTATCGACAGAATCTGCAGATACGACCTTGGCCACTTTTCCTGCATTGTAGGAATTGTAAAAATCCTCGTAGGATTCTCCCGCAAGGCCACCGACGCTTTTGCATATAGAATCAAGCGCAACGACATTGCCCAAATTGGCAAGGTCAGTCAAATACTGATCGTCACGACCACATACTCCAGCATTCATAAAACATGACCCATGCAAAGCTCCGATGATTCCCCCAAGGTAAGTAGCCTTGTTTGCTTTCACATCGGCAAAATTCATTACTTTCACGACATCGGCTTCGTCCAACAAGCCAACAGCACCACCGACATATTCCACATACTCGGCATTCACTTTTCCAAAGTTGGCAGAATTTTCGATTTTTCCACCGATATTTCCCGCAATTCCCCCGACTCCGGTAAAATACCATAGGCTTTCTTCTTTTGGTGTTTTGTTCACAGATACATTGATTGTACCGACATTCATTGCGCGTTTGACATATCCCGCTGAACCAACGACACCCCCAATTTTTATTGAGCCTCCACTTCCTTTAAAGTCTCCCAGATGAATATCAAGATTTCCCTCGTTGAGCAAGTTTTCCACAGAATCAGTCGGGTTTGCGAAACAACCGCCTATGTAATGTTCTCCATGATATCCACTATATCCTGACCGATTGGCAAAGATGTTTATATTTCCGCGATTTTCAGCCCTTGCAAATTTCCGATAGCCGTAGGAACCTGAACCGTGAGAAAGCCCTGCAATACTAAATTGGCCAATAGAATCTGTTTTTACCGATATGTTCCCTTCGTTGTAGAGTTCAAGGTTATCATTTTTTCCACGATAAGCGCCAATTCCAGCAATATTGATGTTGGGTTTTATGCTATCCTCAACATCCACAGTGATATTTCCATAATTCGAAAGTTTGTATAAGCCATCGTTCAAATTACAGCCACTATAAGTGGGGCATACCCCTGCAATACTTATACTCGCCTGTTTTGCCTTGACCGAAATATCTGCATAGTTGACAGCTTCCTTCACACGGGTAGAATCGATTCCGTAATAATCCGCTAGTGCTACACCAGAAATACCTACACTTGCATAATTCGCATCCACGGTAATAGTAGTCCTGTTTTCAAGGACCCCATCGACAAAGCTACCACCCAAAACCGCGGCCGACACGGAATCTCCAGTCAACTTGATAGTCCCCTCGGCAATCACATTCCCTTCGACATTATGAATGCAATTCCATCCCAGGCTAACCGCGGAAACAGAATAATTACGATTGTACCAAGAAGTATCCTTGACATGGATCTCAAAATTCTTAAAGCTTATATCCTTATAGCTTGTATTATATCCACAGATGACAAAAGGTTTTTCCTCAGTATAAGCCCCGTAAACAGAATAACCATTGAAATCCAGACTGCCGTAAGAAAAACTAATCGGTTTCATCTGGTGTTCCCGATGGGCCGATTTTTTGTCTTTCCCTAGAACGATATCCGAAACCAGTTTAAAACATCCATCGTACCGAACGTTCTGTTGCGAAGCCATCCAAGCGTATTCTTCGGGCGTACTGACTTGGTAACAGCCGTCCACTTTTGCAGGGCGCAGTGTATCGCCGCTCCACTCCGCCAGTGCGTTCGAAAAAAACACCAGGACAAAAAACAACAGGGAAAGAACTCGTCTGTTCATCATACTCCTCCATAGGCAAAGACAAGACTTGAATTGCGATATATTTTTTAGCGATCTTACTCGTGGCAGATCGGCAGCGGGGCGAACGGCGGTTCAAGCTCGATGCTGATCGGGCAATGGTCCGAACCCATAACATCGGAATGGATGTCGGCACTCACGATATTCGGCACCAGGCCTTCGTCTACAAAGGCGTAGTCAATGCGCCACCCCACGTTACGCTTGCGTGCGCCAAAGCGGTTGGACCACCAAGAATAGCGGTCGCGTTCATCGGGATGCAACTTGCGGAACGAATCCACAAAACCGTTTTCTACGTACTTGTCCATCCAGGCGCGTTCGATAGGCAAGAAGCCGCTCACGTCCTCATTGTCCTTGGGACGTGCAATATCGATTTCCTTATGGCAAGTATTATAGTCGCCGACGGTCACTACGTGCTTACCGTCCGCCACCCAGCGTTTGCTGTTCTCGAGGAACGCATCATAAAAACGAAGCTTGTAGTCCAGGCGGTCGTCGCCCTGGCCACCATTCGGGAAATAAATGGAATTCAGCACCCAATCCGGGAACACGAGCTGGAGCACGCGGCCCTCTTCGTCGAATTCCTCGATGTCGAAGCCGTAGTTCACACGGTCGGGTTCAATCTGCGTATAGATGCCTACCCCGCTGTAGCCTTTCTTGCGGCGGCACGGGTTCCAGTAGGCAAAGTATCCTTCGGGCTTAGCGACCTCGTCGGGAATCTGGTCCACTTCGGCACGAACTTCCTGCAAACACAGGATATCCGGCTTCGTTGCGGCAAACCAATCCGAAAAGCCCTTCTTGAGGGCGGAGCGGAGGCCATTTACGTTCCAACTGTAAATATTCATATAAACCCAAATCTTAATCCGCGCCAAAAATACATTTTTTTACTGCACAAATGCGTAAAAACTTTTCGATATTGCCGCGAAACGGAAAACTGGCTCAAATTTCACTCAAACGGCAAGAGTGATAAATAAAATTTACAGACTTTATTCAAATTTTATCACAATTCTAAAGAAAAAATATGCCAAACTGAATAATAAAATTATATTTAGCGTATGAAATCTTCAATTTTGTTCTTCTCTGGTATCGCTTTGCTCTCCCTCCTTTCCGCCTGTGCCGGTTCAAATTCGGGCGAAAACCTGGAAGTTCCCACCAACATGCCTCCCATCTGCCGCGATATTGACTTCGTCGAACAGCCCGACATGCGAGAAATGTGCGGAGTCCGCACGGTTCGCACTTTTGCCTATAAGAACATCCCGCAGCAGCGCTACCTGATCAAGCCGCAAGAAACCTCCATCGTCAAATCCAACGGCCAGCTGGAGCTCCGTTTCCAGAACAACCTTCCGCTGTATCTGGACGGCCCGATTATGGACGAAATTGAATTTACCCAGCAGAAGCGACTTGAAAAGATCCGCAACACCTACGATTACCACGAAATTTACAACAAGGGCGCAGAACGCATCCGCATCTTCAAGATGGGCATCCCGACCGACAAGGGCAACACCTACGAATACTGCTTCCGCATTCCCGAAAAGAGGGGTAACGCCCGTACGCGTAGCGTCGCCATGGGTAACCACATCGAAGCTTTGAGCTGTGCCGACTTCGACAGGCTCGTCGCCGAAAACGCGAAGACGAAGTAATTTCAGATTTCTGAGTTCAGATTTCGGAATTGACGCCTACGGCGTATTTCATATTAAATTATTCCTAATTCGTCTAAGTAAAATTAGACGAATTTTTTTGATAAAAAACGAATTCTGAATTCCGAACTACCCCAGGTTCGTTTTTTATTGAATTTAGACGTTTTCTAAGTTCTAAGCTCTAAGTTCTAAAATCTAAAATGCTACATTTGTCCCCACGTCATGGCTGAAAGCAAGTACATTCATAACGCATTAAAGCAGGTTCACCTGGAGACTTCGTGCACGACCGTCTCCGGCTTTTCGATTTCGGGACTGGCGACCTACATCCAGCTTCCCGAGTTGGATTTCTGCATCGACATGGGCGAATGCCCGCTTTCGGCAACCTCCATCAACCATGTGTTTTTGACTCACGCGCACGGTGATCACGCGCGTTGTCTGATGCGTCACCACAGCCTGCGCAAGATGATGGGCGTTGAACGCGAAAGCGTCTACTACATGCCCGACTACATTTGCGACGGAGCCCGCGACTGGATCCGTTCCGAAGCCATGTTCGAAGGCGTGCCCGAAAACAAGTTCCGCTACCCCGACATCGTTCCCGTTACAGCGGGTGACATCCAGTTTCTGGAACACCGCAAGGACCTTGCGTTCGAAGCATTCGACGTCAAGCATTCGATTCCTGCCATGGGCGGCACGCTGTACTATTACAAGAAGAAACTCAAGGACGAATATCTGGGACTTTCTGCCGACGAAATCATCAAGTTGCGCACAAGCGGCACCGAAATCACCCGCGAAGTCTACGATCCGCTGGTGAGCTTCATGGGCGACTGCATGGGCGAAAGCCTCCTGGAAAACTATCGCGTATTCCAGTCCAAGGTGCTGATTACAGAATGTACCTTCCTCGCCCCCGAAGACTACGAAATGAGCCACAAGAAAGGGCACACGCACATCCGCCAGATTGCCGACGCCCTGAACCGCATGGGCGACCGCGTAGAATGCGAAAAGATTATCCTCGCGCATTTCTCGATGAAGTATTCCGAAAAATACATCCGCGAAATGATCGCGAAAGAAATCCCGGAACAGTTCCTGGATAAGGTTGTTGCATTTATTTAGTAGAAAATATGAGCGATATCGAAAACACAGAAGAAGTTGAAAAAGAAGTAGTCATCCCCGAATTTTTCCGCGACCTGAAAGAAGATCCGGAATCAAAGGGACTGTGGCATTATGTATTCCGCACGCACGGCGACCGAAAGCCGATCGCAACGCCCGACGGACTCCCCCACAAGCTGGATTTTGAGTGGAAGGACATGTTCCCGCAAATCGCAGGCAAGGCTGACGCCCACGTGGAAGTTGAAATCGGAAGCGGCAAGGGCGGATTCCTCTCCGAATACGCCCCCAAGCACCCGGACCTCGTAATCATGGGTAGCGAATGGGACTACACCTGGGCCAAGTTCGCTCAGCGCAAGATGGACAAGGCGGGAGCGCTCGCCAACGCCACTATGCTCCGCGGAGATGTTTTCTACTTCTTGCGCGACTGCGTCAAGGACAACACCGTCGACGCATTCCACATGTATTTCCCGGACCCGTGGCCGAAAGAACGCCACCACAAGAACCGCCTCTTGCGTCCTGATTTTCTGGTAGAAGTCGCTCGCGTACTTAAGCCGGGCAAGAGGATTTTCTACTGGGGAACCGACCATCAGGAATACAACGAGGTCGCCCTCGAGGTTTTCGACAACTTCAAGGGCTGCAAGATTCTAGAGCGCAACACGGCCGAACCCACCGAAGGGATCATGACCGGTTTCGAAAAGAAATACCGCAAGGAAGGCCGTCCCATTTACAGAAGCGTCATTGAGTTCGAAAAATGACACTTCGTGTCAAACGAATTTGCTAGTTTATAGTCACCATGCTTAAGCACCTGTCGATTAGTGGATTTACTTTGATTGCGCAAGCGGATGTTCCCTTCCGCGAAGGTTTTACAGCGATTACCGGCGAGACCGGCGCTGGAAAATCGGTACTTCTTAAAGCACTCCGCATCGTATGCGGCGACAAGGCCCAGGCCTCGATGGTCCGCTCCGGCGAAGAAAAGGCCGTGGTCGAAGCGTCCTTCGACATTTCGAACGAACCGCAGGTGAAGAAGGTTCTTGAAGAACTGGAGCTGGACGAGGGCGACGAACTCATTATCCGCCGCGAAATCCAGGAGAACGGCAAGAGCCGCGCCCGCGTAAACGGCGCCATCGTAGCCCTCCCCGACTTGCAGCGCCTAGGCGAAGAGCTTATCCAGATGCACGGCCAGAGCGAACAGCTCCTGCTGCGCGACACACGTACGCATACCAAGATGCTTGACGATTTCGCAGGCAACAGCGAACTGCTTGCGACCTATTCCGCCGAATGGACCGAGTGGAACAAGATTCAGGAACAGATCAAGGCGACCGAGGAACGTGCGAAAAACCTCGCCGCACAAAAGGACTTTCTGAAGTTCCAGTTCGACGAACTTTCGAAGGCGGCCCTCAAGGAAGGCGAAGAAGAAGCGCTCGAAGAAAAGGTGAACAGCGCAAGCAAGCAGGAAGCCGAAACCCGCTACCTGAACGAGATTCAGGGAATGCTCGGCGGCGAAAACGGCCTCCTGGACCAGGTGCAAATCCTCACGTCCAAGCTGCGTACCCTGGCAACAAAGCTTCCCGACTACGAAGATTATTTGAAGTCGCTCGAAGAAGTGACTGACCCCTACGAAAGCGTCTGCAAGGACCTGCTGAGGCTCCGCCCCGCTGCGGCCATGAGTGCGGCAGACATCGACCGCGCCAACGCCCGCATCGCGGCAATCCAGAAACTCAAGCGCAAGTACCGCACCGACGTCGCGGGCCTAATCGCCTTGACCGAACAGCGCGGCGAAGAACTTTCGAGTCTCGAGAACCTGGATGCCGACCTCGAAGAGCTTTCGAGGCAATCCAAGAAGGCGCTCGAAGCTTTGCAGGCGACAGCCCTCAAGCTGACGACATCCCGTCAAGAGGCCGCCGCCCGCTACGACATGGCGGTAAGCGACATTCTGCACACGCTCGGCATGCCGAAGGCCATCTTTACGACCGCGATTACGATGCAGTCCCTGTCGCCGAACGGTGCGGACAAGATTGAATTCACGCTCGCCCCCAACCCCGGCGAAGGTTTCAAGAGCCTGCAAAAGGCGGTTTCGGGCGGCGAACTTTCCCGCGTTCTGCTTTCCATCAAGAGCGTCATGGCCGACCTCGACCGCGTCCCGCTCCTGATTTTCGATGAAGTAGACTCCGGCATTAGCGGCGAAGTCGGCAACAGCATCGGCATCGCACTCAAGAACTTAGGCAAACACCACCAGGTGCTCACGATTACGCACCTGCACCAGGTGGCAAGTCGCGCCGTAAACCAGCTCGCCGTCAGCAAGGAAGAAATCGACGGACGCACTTACACGCATGTAAAGGAACTCGACCACGAAGGCCGAGTGGATGAACTTTCTCGCATGCTCGGCGGCGAAAGCGACACCGTTCGCGAACACGCAAGACAACTTTTAGAGGCTTAAATGACAGAAGAACAGACATCCGACATCCGGTTACGCACTCGCATCTGGAGCGTATTGCGCGCGGCAGTCTTTATCGCGGTCATCGTGTTTATCTGGATGGGCATGGCCAAAAGCGCCTGCGCCCTGGTCGCTGTAGCCCTTATTATGGGTTGGGTTAACTTGTACCAACTCCGTTCGCAGGAAATCGAAAAGCCTTATTACCGGCTTTGGTTGAATGTCATCGATGGTTTCCTTTCATTCGCCGTGATGACAAGCATCTTTGTGCGCGACCTGTTGCAAAACGACCAGACCGAAAAACTGCTCGCCATCGGATGCGTATTCCTGCTCGCGCGCCTAGTCGCCCACACTCTGTTCAGCCTCGGGGTTCTCCGCGAAGGAAAGTCGCTCCCCCGCAAGCGACGCTGGAGCAAGCTTTCGAACATCGTCATCACCATTACGATGGGCGTCTACCTGCTGAACCTCGAAGACTACCAGCAGATTTGCATGGTATCCTCGATTCTCCTGATTATCGCATCGACCGTCGCTTACGCCTACTGGTACTACCGCGATCCCGCTCACCGCAAGCCGCTTTCGATTGCAAGCCAGCTCACCATGAGCCGCATCGTCCTCACGCCGTTTTTCCTGTGGGTATTCTTCTACGACAACGACCTCGATTACAGTAACAACAGCATCGTATTCAAGAGCCTAGCCCTCATCATGGTGCTCGGGTTCATGCTAACCGACTTCCTCGACGGGAAACTCGCCCGCGCGATGGGCGAAGTCAGCACCCTCGGCAAGTACCTCGACCCCTTCAGCGACAAGATTTCGAACATGACTATTTTCATGTGCTTTATCGCCACAGGATACGCTCCGGTGTGGATGGTCGCCCTGATTTACTTCCGCGAGTCAAGTGTAGAGACGCTCCGTACGCTCGCCGCAAGCGAAGGCCTCATCATGCCGGCCCGTCGTAGCGGAAAGTGGAAAACGGCCCTGCAGGGCATCGGGATTGTCGCCATTCTCGTCGGCGCCCTCAACCCCATGGCCACGATTATCCCCAATTATCAGGCATTCTGGAACGTTTTCCCGAAGGCCGTGATGGGGTGCATTACAGCGATTACCATCATTAGCGGAATCGACTATTTCGTCGCCAGCAAGCACATTCTGAAAAAATTCGTTTAGCAACCCTTGACATGGGTATTAAAAATTTCTATATATGGGCTAACTTCGACGCGGGGTAGAGCAGTTGGTAGCTCGTCGGGCTCATAACCCGGAGGTCGCAGGTCCAAGTCCTGCCCCCGCTACTAATAAGAAATCCGTCCTTCAAGGGGCGGATTCTTTTTTTTAATTATTGTATTACTTTAGACTGTACACCTCTTTTTTATCACCACGAAAATAGACATTTCTGTTCCCACCCGCTTTTTTGTAAATTTACACCATATATGTCACGCCTTACAGAATCCGAAGCATTAGACTTATTCTTGAACGCCCCGCTCGACGAACTCTGCGCACGCGCTAACGCCGAAAAGGAACGCCGTCACGGCAAGACCGTGTACTGGGTGAACAACCGCCAAATCAACTACACCAATGTGTGCGTGTTGCACTGCAAGTTCTGCGCGTTTTCAAAGATAAAGAAGGATTCCCCCACTGCCTACGACTGGGACTACGATACGATTCGAAACAAGGCTGCCGAAGCGATTGCAGGCGGAGCCCGTGAACTGCATATTGTAGGCGGACTCCATCCGGACCATCCGTTCGACTACTACATCGAAATGTTGCGCAAGCTCCGCGTGGAATTTCCGAAAGTGAACCTGAAGGCTTTTACCGCCGTAGAAATTTGCCACTTCGCGAAACTTTCGGGGCAGACGCCGCTGCAAATTATGACGACGCTGAAAGAAGCTGGCCTTGACGCACTGCCTGGCGGTGGCGCCGAAATCCTGGTGCAAGATGTCCGCGACCAGATATGCCCTGGCAAGGAAACCGGCGAGGAATGGCTCGACGTTCACCGTGCGGCCCACAAGATTGGAATTCCTACGAATGCGACGATGCTTTTCGGGCACATCGAAAAGATCGAGGACCGCATCGCCCACATGAAGATGCTCCGCGACCTGCAGGACGAAGCACCGGGCTTTTTCGCTTTCATTCCGCTGGTGTACCACCCGGAACATAACGCGCTGCATAAAATCGTTCCGAATATCACCAGCGTTGAAGATATTCTGCGTACGGTCGCCGTCGCAAGACTTTTCCTCGACAATTTCCCGCACATTAAGGCATACTGGATTCAGATGGGAATCGAGACTGCGATGAAGGCGCTCCACGCCGGCGCCTCTGATTTGGACGGAACGATTATCGAAGAAAAGATTACGCACGCCGCCGGCGCCACGGTCCCCGTGGGCATGAGCCCCGAGCGTATGAAGAGTCTGATTTTGAATGAAGGATTGGAACCGGTCGAACGCGATGCTTTATATGAAAGATTCTCTTAACGAGAATCTTTCGTATGCAAAAAAAAAGCGTAGCATTTCATCGAAAAAGGCCGCGATTGTTTCGCGGTCTTTTTTAATGGCGCGTAGCGCGTGATTACTTCACAGAAGCAGTCAGCAACTTCGTAATCGCGGACACGTATTCAGCCGGGTTCGGGAGCGGAGAGCCTTCGGCGAGCAATGCCTGGCCGTAGAGGGCCTTCGGCCAATCGCCCAGGTCTTCCTTCGCTTCAGCCTTCTTCTTGAGCATTTCGCAAATCGGGTGCGTCGGGTTGATTTCGAGAATGCGCTTGCTCTTCGGCAAGTTCTTCTGGCCCATCGCCTTCATCATGCGTTCCATCTGGGCGCTCATGGCATCTTCGCTGGTCACGAGGCAGCAGGGGCTGTCTTTGAGG